>Ga0055584_100000050_pt1 | contig 100545 bp, 102 predicted proteins | sample OSDHelmetaG_FD_58716 | JGI IMG/M metagenome (GOLD analysis project Ga0055584, IMG submission 58716) | Pelagic marine sediment microbial communities from the LTER site Helgoland, North Sea, for post-phytoplankton bloom and carbon turnover... | ecosystem: Environmental > Aquatic > Marine >... | reverse complement strand
TCGAACTCACGACTTCAACCTTGGCAAGGTTGCGCTCTACCCCTGAGCTACGCCCGCGCTTAAGCCAGGGGATAATACGGATGGCGGCGACGTTTGCAAGTAATTGGTCGCTAGGCTAGTAAATCAAAGATGAGCCTCCACAAACGCCATACCGCAGAATCTCTGTTCGCTTGCTTTGAAGAACTTGAGATTTTGTATAAAAATCATATGCATCCGCCCGTTTTCACGGTCGAGGAATCGAAACAGTTGCGCGGCACACTGCACGGCGCTCATACAAAAAATTTATTCCTGCGTGACAAAAAGAAGCGGTTTTGGCTCCTCACCGTATCGGAAAGCCAATCGGTCGATCTAAAAACCCTAAAACGATACCTGGGTGCCAGTGGCAGTTTGTCGTTCGGATCCGCGGAGTATTTGGAAAACTATCTGGGAGTCTTGCCTGGTTGCGTTACACCCTACTCTGTCATTAATGATGCCACGGGGACCGTCACGATGTTGCTCGATAGTGAACTGCTAAAGACAGACCCAATCAACGCACATCCATTGCAGAACGATATGACGGTCGCCGTATCACCGTCTGATTTGCTGCGGTTTCTGGAAGAACAAGGTCACACGCCCCACATGATCGACTTTGCGGAATTGACTTAATCGGGCGCGCGGCCTACCTCTTGGAGCAGAAGCAAATCGCTTTTAAGTGAAGTTCAAAAGCGGCCCGTAATCTGGTTTTGTCAGGGAAACAAAACACCTATGAATGACATAAGCGCAAACGAACCACAAATGCTTGGTGATCTCATTGGCGACGCCAGTGCGATCAAGGACAGTTCAACCGCCGAATTTTCCGATGATGTGATTGTCGCCAGCCAAGAGGTACCGGTAATCGTCGACTTTTGGGCGGAATGGTGTGGGCCCTGCAAGCAACTGGGACCCATCATCGAAAAAGTGGTTCGAGAAAAGGCCGGTGCCATTAAACTGGTAAAGCTGAACATTGAAGAACATCCGGAAGTCGCCCAACAGCTGCAAGTTCAGTCTATCCCCGCGGTTTTCGCGTTCGTCCATGGCCGGCCAGTGGATGCATTTGTCGGTGCGCAACCGGAAAGTCAAATCCGCAGTTTCGTAGACCGCGTAATCAAGACAGCCGGCGGCGCGGCCGGCCCGTCGCCGCTTGATGAGGCACTGGAGCAAGCCGCCACATTGTTAGAGGGGGGCGACCCTGAGAACGCCGCAGGCATTTACACGCAGATTCTACAACAACAACCGGACAACATCGTGGCTACCGCAGGCATGGCCAAATGCTTAATGGCCGCCGGACAATCAGACGCGGCAAAGCAGTTGTTGGATGAAGTGCCGGCGGACAAACAAGGCGAGCCGGAAATCAGCGCCGTGAGGGCGGCGTTAGAACTTGCGGGCGATGCCGCCGAAGCAATTGGGCAAGCCGCGGAACTAGAAGCGGCGGTCGCACAAAACCCTAAGGATCATCAAGCTCGTTTTGACCTGGCGCTCGCTTTCTTTGCGCAAGGAAACGGCGAAGGAGCCGTTGAGCAACTCCTTGCGATTATTAGAAGCGAGCGAGGCTGGAATGACGAAGCGGCGCGTAAGCAACTTATAAAAATTTTCGAAGCGCTTGGCCCGGAGGACCCTGTGACGGTCGATGGGCGGCAGGGGCTTTCGTCGATTTTGTTTTCATGAGTGTTTTCGCCCCCGCTTTTGAGGATCTCGGCACCGCTATCCCAATTTTTCCACTCCCCGGTGTGCTTTTGTTACCCGGTGGCTGTCTGCCACTCAATATATTCGAACCCCGCTATCTAAACATGACGTCGGATGCTCTGAAAACCGACCGGATGATCGGGATGATTCAACCCACCGACGGCGCGGACTTGGACAAAAACCCGCCGGTCTATGGCACGGGCTGCGCCGGACGTATCATTAGCTTCGAAGAAACCGATGATGGGCGCTACCTAATCACACTGAAGGGAACCGCACGGTTTGACATTTCGGAGGAACTAGAAATGGTAAGCGGTTATCGGCGCATCGCACCAAATTGGACACCATACGCGCCAGACCTGGATGAGCCGTCCGGTACCATTCCTGACCGCCCGGAATTCCTTCATTCATTAAAGAAATATTTTGAACTCAATAGCATGGATGCTAATTGGGACGCGATTGAAGACGCCCCGTGCGAACGGTTGGTAACGTCAGTCGCAATGATTTGTCCATTCGAACCGCCCGAGAAACAAGCATTGCTAGAAGCGCCCACCTTGGAAAATAGGATTGAGATTTTGGCAGCTTTGGTCAATATGGCGATTATGAGTGGCAATGACACCTGCCTTGATCGGCAGTAAGCGAAAAGAGATGGCCCTAAGTGTCTGGCAATCGAATCTAGGGGTTTTCTTTTAATCTTAAATGTTTGTATTTTCTTCGGAATGAGACGCGAAAATGGCTCAAGAATCAGCTTCGGTAGACCCAAGACTCCTTGAAATTCTTGTCTGTCCAGTTACGAAAGGGCCGCTTCGATATGATCGCGAGAACCACGAACTCATCAGTGAACAGGCAAAACTAGCCTATCCAATCCGAGACGGAATCCCCATCATGCTGGCCGACGAAGCCCGGTCGCTGGATCAATAGCGGCGCATACCCGGCAAATTGCAATGGCATTCCAAACTGAACACTGGCCGACGGAAATTCGGCTTAACAAAGAGCAAAAAACGCTCGAGGTGGACTTCGATGACGGGAGTTCTTTCGCATTTCCGGCGGAATTGCTTCGCGTAGAGAGCCCGTCTGCCGAGGTTCAGGGACACAACCCCGACCAAAAGAAAATTATTCCGGGCCGCAAACATGTCGGGATCATGAGCATCGAATCGATCGGCAATTACGCGATCAAGATCAATTTTGACGATCTTCACGACACTGGCATCTTTACCTGGGCCTTTCTCTACGAGATGGGGCAGAACCAGGAAGCCGTCTGGGAGGAATATTTAGCTGCAATTGCCGCGAGCGGTCTTAGCCGGGAGCCTTAATCCCGCTATAGCAGTTTGGCGCTAGAGGGCCTCACCACGCACCAGGCGTGGCAGGTCGCCTACATGCCCCATCGCATGACGCATGAGAAATTTCTTGGCCACAGGCATTTTATTGATCATCGACAGGCCCACGTCACGCGCTAGCCGGACCGGGCCTATATCATTGGAAAACAATCGATTAAGGCTGTCAGTGACCGCGATCAACATCAAGTTGTCAAACCGCCGCCAGCGTTCGTAACGCTCCAGAACCGCTGGTGAACCGATATCCAATCCCAACCTTTTTGCATCAACAATCAACTCTGCCAAGGCCGCCACATCTCGCAATCCCAGATTAAGCCCTTGCCCGGCAATCGGATGAATGGCGTGCGCCGCATCTCCTAGGAGCGCCAACCGGAGGTCCGTGTACCGATCCGCATGCAAGACGCCGAGGGGAAACGCAAATCGTGGCCCGGTCAACTGGATAGCCCCAAGCCAGTCGCCGAACCGTTGGCGAAGCTCGTCGAGAAAAGCCTCTTCGCGCAAAGCCAGATAATGGTCCGCCAAATCAGACCGTTCGGTCCAGACTACATTGCTCCGGTTTTGTGTCATGGGCAGCATGGCAAACGGGCCGCTCGGTAGAAACAATTCCACCGCCACGCCCGCATGCTCTCGTTCATGCGACACCGTACAAACGATCGATTTCTGCTCGTAGCGATGCTCGGTATGGCCGATGCCAGCTTTGTTTCGGAGTGTAGAGTTGCGACCGTCTGCCGCAACGATCAAGTCCGCTTCGATCCGCCGGCCTTCCTTTGTAAAGGCCACTGCGCCGTAACCATCGCGCTCCAATTCTAGCACAGAATCCGGGCGGATGATGTCAAGGCCGGGCGCCCGCATTCCTTCGGCGTGCAGCACCTCTCGGGTTGCACGGTTCTCAATTATGTAGCCGAAAGGTTCGTCACCCAAATCTTTATGATCGTAATGTAAAAACAACGGCGATATGCCGCGCAGCGGGTGCCCATCCGCCACTCGAATATCGAAAATGGGGGATGCCGCACCATCTAAGGCCCCCCACAGCCCAATCGACTTAAAGATATTTGCCGATGCGTGCGCAACGGCAGAAGCGCGGCCGTCATACGCCTGAGAGAGAACAGCATTTGATTCTTCCCGATCCACGATCGTGACGGCCACACCGGCTTTCGCCAGGGTTAAACCCAGCATAAATCCGGCCATTCCACCACCCACGACGAGTACTTCCGAACGGCTTGGTTCCAATGAAAACGACATGAATAGACCCTAAACCCGCAGTTAAACACCTGTCCAGCGGCAGAAAAGAACCGATCCAAATTATTGATGGTTAAAAATTAATCATAAACTTTATTGCTGTATGTTTTTTAATCGTTTTGCAAATGTGCGATTTCACAAAATTTCAATAACATGTTGGTAAATAACGTTTTTCAAACTATCGGCCAAACGGCACGGTTCTTGAAATACCCAATCACGAGTGGGTCAGCTCAGTGGGCGGTAGCTGGTCCAATTATCGAATAAATTCGAAGAAAGGAATTTTTAAATGAAGCTAGTCATGGGGATCATTAAGCCGTTCAAGCTTGATGAGGTGCGTGAGGCCCTAACGGCTCTTGGCATCGAAGGCATGACGGTCAGTGAAGTAAAAGGCTTCGGGCGGCAAAAAGGCCAAACCGAAGTGTATCGCGGCGCAGAATATGCCGTGAACTTCCTACCGAAAGTCAAAATAGAGGTCGGGTGCGACGACGAAAAAACCGACGCCGTTGTTGAGGCCATTCAGAACGCGGCCAACACGGGGAAAATCGGCGACGGCAAAATCTTTGTCTCGGACCTCACCAAAACCGTCCGTATACGCACGGGCGAAACAGATGCAGATGCGCTGTAGGGGAGAGCGGAATATGAAAAACCTTTCAAATCTAATGCGGCCACTAGGGCTCGCGGTACTCTTTCTCGGCGGACTGACAATGCCTGCATTGGCCGCCGACAAACTTAATAGCGGCGATACTGCTTGGATGCTCACGTCCACCGCGCTGGTCCTCTTGATGACCATCCCAGGCGTCGCGCTTTTCTATGGCGGTATGGTCCGCAAAAAGAACGTGCTTTCGGTGGTCATGCAAAGTTTCGCCGTCACCTGCATGATTACGCTGGTTTGGTTCGCCATTGGCTATAGCCTCGCTTTCGGCGCGGGCAACGCCTATGTGGGCGATTTAAGTGCTGCCTTTTTCAAAGGCATCACCAAGGAATCGCTCAGCGGCACATTCCCAACATCTGTGTTTGCGATCTTCCAGCTAACCTTCGCCATTATCACCGCAGCGCTCATTACCGGCGCGGTCGCCGACCGAATGAAGTTCGGGCCATTGCTGATCTTCTTAGCGATTTGGTCGATCGTCGTTTATTCGCCGATTACCCATTGGGTCTGGGGTGGTGGCTTTCTGTCCAAGGATGGCGTCCTCGATTTCGCGGGCGGTACGGTCGTCCACATCAATAGCGGCATTGCCGGGTTGGTTGCTTGCATAGTTATCGGTAAACGAACCGGGTTTGGCACCGAAAACATGGCACCGCATAATTTGGTGCTAAGCGTTATTGGTGCGGCGTTGCTATGGGTGGGTTGGTTCGGCTTCAACGCCGGTTCAGCGGTTGCCGCCGATGGTGCCGCTGGTATGGCGATGATGGTGACCCAAATCGCCGCCGCCGCCGCCGCCATGGCCTGGATGATCTGCGAATGGATTACCCTTGGCAAACCGAGCGTGCTTGGCATTGTATCTGGTGCAGTCGCCGGCTTAGTGGCGATCACCCCGGCGTCAGGCTTCGTCGACCCAATGGGGTCGTTGTGGATTGGCCTTATCGCCGGCGTCGTCTGCTGGTGGGCATCAACCAAGCTGAAATACATGCTGGGCTATGACGATTCACTCGACGTATTCGGCATTCACGGTGTCGGCGGGATTGTCGGCGCCCTTCTAACCGGCGTGTTTGCAGTAGAAGCCATCGGCGGCACCAAAGGGGCCCTCGAAGGCAATATAGGACAGGTCTGGATCCAGCTCGAAGGCATCGTAGCCACCGTCGCTTGGTGTGCCGTCGCCTCTTTCGTCATCCTGAAGATTCTCGACATGACGATGGGACTTAGGGTTACCGACGAACAAGAACGGGAAGGCTTGGATACACACCTCCACGGTGAAAGGGTTCAATAGAATTTCCCAGACATAATTTCGGTACAACACAACTCTATGAGGGGAGCTTTGGCTCCCCTCTTTTTTGTCTTTCATGTCTAGGCGAAATCCCCAGCCTTAAGTAAAGCCAAGCGGACCATCACAAAACACTTATTTTTATTTCCAATATTCCTAAATAAAGAATATATTTATTTGCCATTTATGACTTTCTGTTTGATAGCGGACTAAATGAAAAATCCAGCATTTGACGAATTAGCGGTTTATCCCTTTTGGCGCCTGGCAAAACTATTGGAGGGCGTGCCAAAACCCGACGGCATGGATGAAATACCACTGCAAATTGGCGAACCGAAGATTCCACAGCCAAGCTTCGTCGCGGACATCATCGCGAAAAACGCCGAAAAATGGGGCAACTACCCGCCGCACCCTGGCACCGAGACCTACCGTGCAGCCTGTGCAAACTGGCTGACGCGGCGATATGACCTACCAAAGGGGATGATTGAGGGTGAACGCAATGTCTTGCCCTGCGCCGGCACGAAGGAAGCGCTGTTTCACATGGGACTGTTAGCGGTACCGCGCGACCGACCGACCGGCAATCAAAAGCCCTATGCGGTGCTGGTGCCCAACCCAGTTTACCAAGTTTATTACGGCGCTGCGGTCTTCTCCGGCGGCGAGCCTTATCCAATCTCCGCGCCCGCCAGCAATAACTTCATGCCCGACTATGCGGGTCTTGATCCTGATATTCTTGAACGGACGGCACTCGTTTATCTATGCAACCCGTCCAATCCGCAGGGCGCATACGCGTCCATGGACTATTTGACCGAGCTTATAGGCTTGGCGCGGCAACATGATTTCGTGCTCGTCTTCGACGAATGCTATTCAGAAATTTACCGCGGCACGCCTCCGGTTGGTGGCTTGGAGGCCTGTGCTAAACTTGGCGGCGATCTCAGCAATGTGGTGGTTCTCCATTCGCTTTCTAAGCGTTCGTCGGCACCGGGGCTACGGTGTGGGTTCGTAGCCGGCGACCCGGATTTGATCGACGCCTACCGCACTATTCGAAGTTATGCGTCGGTAGCCGTACCTCTGCCGTTAATGGCAGCCGGTGAGGCGCTTTGGAACGACGAAGCACATGTGGACATAAACCGCGCCCACTATGCAGATTTGTTTGATATGGCTGAATCCATTCTTGGCCACTTGCCGGGATTCACAAGTCCGCCCGGCGGCTTTTATTTGTGGCTCGATGTCGGTGATGGCGAGGCAACCGCCCTAAAATTATGGCGTGAGGCGGCCGTGAAATGTATGCCCGGCGGCTATATGGCCCAGGACGACCCATTCACCGGCGAAAACCCGGCTGCGCGATATCTGCGGGTCTGCCTCGTTCACGATAAACCGACAGCCCAAGAAGCATTGGAAAGAATTGCTACCGCATTGGCAGCGTGACCATCATGTTAGCAAGCACAAAAAAAGCAACTTTCTTACCAGCGGGCATGCGTGCAAAAATTCACACATTGGCGCTGCGGATAGGAGGGTTCGGCCTTATTATTTTTTCGCTATTCCTAGCGGCTGCTTTAACAAGCCATGACGGCGGCGACCCGTCTCTCAACACCGCGACCGCCAGCACCGCGCAAAACGCAATGGGAACCAGCGGTGCGATAATTAGCGATTTAATGCTGCAATCCTTTGGGTTGGCTTCCACTCTGACGATTCCGGTATTTTTATCCTGGGGCGCGCGTCTTGTTCGCGAAAAAACGATTGCGCACGCTTGGGCGAGGGTCGCGCTGCTGCCCTTTACCCTACTGGTCGCCTCGATGACATTAGCCCTATGCATATCGCCCCCGGCGGAATCGGGGTATGCGAGCGCTGGAGGTATTTTCGGGCATATTCTGACCGGGTCTACTGTTTTTGCCGGACTGCCGGCCACCGGATTTCTCCAGCTGATGATTGTTTTGGCACTCGCAGTATGCGCCCTGTCGGCAACGGCCTATTTATTGGCCTTCAGCCGCTTTGAATGGGCGTGGGCACTTTCGCAGCTTTGGCAAGGGCTTCGGTGGGCCGGGCGCAACGCATATGGCCGTGTTTCGCTCTATAGGAAAAACTTTGGGAACCGTGAGGCTCTGGACGAGGAGAGCACGGGTCCGGAGAGTGAGCCCGAAGTCGACCCCAGTCCGGAGCCAACACTCCGCAAGCCAAAACCGGTGTCTAAATCCCCAAGCCTGGTTGAAAAACGAAAATCTCAGTCGAAGCCAAGCAAACGCGCACTAGCGGCTAAGCAACCCAGCCTCGATTTGGACGTACAATCCGGCGACTTCAGTCTGCCGTCTTTCAATTTGCTGCTAGACCCACAAACGGTGTCGCCAACAACCAAGACGGTTAACGATGAGGCGCTGGAACAAAACGCCCGGTTGCTAGAAGGAGTGTTGCAAGACTTTGGCGTCCGTGGGGAAATTGTCAAAGTGCGCCCCGGGCCCGTTGTGACGCTTTATGAGTTGGAACCGGCGCCAGGCACCAAATCCAGTCGCGTCATTGGCCTGGCCGATGATATTGCAAGATCCATGAGTGCGATTTCCGTACGTATTGCGACTGTACCGGGACGCAATGTTATCGGCATCGAGCTGCCTAATAGTACGCGGGAAACCGTCCTCTTGCGTGAATTACTAGCCGCAAACGAATACGAAAGAACCAAAGGCAAGCTACCCATGGTCCTAGGCAAGGACATTGGAGGGGCGCCGATTATCGCGGATTTGGCAAAAATGCCACATCTATTGATCGCGGGCACGACCGGATCGGGCAAATCGGTCGGGCTAAATGCCATGATCCTGTCTTTGCTCTATCGGCTGTCGCCTGAGGAATGCCGCTTCATTATGATCGATCCCAAAATGTTGGAACTGTCCGTTTATCACGACATTCCACACCTGTTGGCGCCGGTCGTTACGGACCCGAAAAAAGCGGTTGTTTCGCTTAAATGGGCCGTGCGCGAAATGGAAGACCGCTATCAGGCGATGTCTAAACTCAGTGTTCGTAATATCGAGGGTTACAACAAACGCGTCGGAGAAGCCGCCAAGAAGGGGGAAGTTCTAACACGGAAGATTCAAACCGGTTTCGACCCGGCAACCGGCCAAGCGGAATTCGAAGAGCAAGAGCTGGACCTTAACCCTCTGCCGTTTATCGTGGTTGTGGTCGACGAAATGGCTGACCTCATGCTTGTCGCCGGCAAGGACATTGAAGCGTCGATCCAAAGACTAGCGCAAATGGCTCGCGCGGCCGGCATCCACATCATTATGGCCACCCAAAGGCCTTCGGTGGACGTCATCACCGGTACAATCAAGGCGAACTTCCCTACCCGAATCAGTTTCCAGGTTACCTCGAAAATAGACAGCCGAACGATTTTGGGCGAACAGGGCGCTGAACAACTGCTGGGCCAAGGCGACATGCTCTATACCGCACCCGGCGGCCAGTTAACTCGCGTTCATGGGCCGTTCGTTTCCGACGAAGAGGTAGAGGCAGTGGCTGATCACCTGCGGGCCCAAGCAGAGCCGCAGTATAACGAGACGGTAACCGAAGAGCAGGATGGCGAGTTTGGCGAATTTGGGTCTGGTGGACCCGAAGCGGACGCCCTATATGACAAGGCAGTTGCGCTCGTGTGCCAAGAGCAAAAGGCGTCTACAAGTTTCATCCAACGCCATTTGCAAATTGGGTATAATCGCGCGGCACGCATTATGGAACAGATGGAGAAACAAGGTGTCGTCAGTTCGGCCAACCATGTGGGGAAACGCGAGATTCTTGCGGGCAGTCACTAAAAAATTATCAGCAGTGGCGGCAATTGGACTTTGTCTTATCATCGCCGCGCCCGCGGAAACAGCCAACCGGAGCGGTTACCGGCTAAATGCGGTTCAAAAAGCCCATGTTAGCCGCATTAAATCCTACCTCAACCGTATCTCCACGATGCAAGCGCGATTCATCCAAACCAACCCCGACGGCAAGACCTGGGAAGGAACGCTTTCGATTAAGCGGCCTGGCAATTTCCGCTTCGAATATGACCCGCCCGTGCCGCACACGCTCATTTCAAACGGCACCTGGTTCATCCATGTGGACCGGGAATTAAAGGAAAGTAACTTTCTGCCGTTGGACCGGACACCCGCGCGCTTCCTCCTCGCAAAACGGGTGAGCTTCGATAAGGAAGTCAAATTAATTGGGTTTCGCCAAAACGCAGGCCTCATTCATTTGAGAATCGTGAATACGGAACATCCGGATTTGGGCCACGTGACCCTCACCTTCAATGAACGGCCTTTGGCCCTGCGGCAATGGCGAGTGCATGACGCCCAGAACAAAAATACCCTGATAACCCTGCAAAATACCCGTATTGGTCTACGGCTTGATCCGCAATTATTTAAGTTCGTTGAACCGGAACAAGAAGACCAAGACCAATAAATTCGGTACAGTGCGCAAAATCTAACCGCATAGTTCGATATATAATGACCAATAGTCGGCGCCCCATCATCGGCATTCCCGCCTGCCGGATAGAACTGAACGGAAAGCCCGCCCATCGCGTTGCAGGCAAATATATCGAGTGTCTGCGAACGTCGACCGATTGCGTGCCGCTTCTCGTGCCCGCGTTCGGCGATATAGATTTTGCGACCCAAATCTTAGAGCGGCTGGACGGACTATTCCTTACAGGCAGCGGATCCAACGTGGAGCCACACCGTTATGACGGGCCACCGAGCCGGGAGGGCACGGCTCATGACCCACACCGCGATGGCACATCATTGCCCCTTATAAAAGCAGCGATCGACACGAATGTGCCTGTATTTGCGGTATGCCGTGGTATTCAAGAACTGAACGTGGCATTGGGCGGAAGTTTGCATCAAAATATTCATGAATTGCCCGGCAAAAACGAACATCGAATGAACCGAGCTGTAGATACGGACGAACGGTTTTCCGTGCGCCATCCCATCACTGTGGAGCCCAATGGCCTGCTTAGTGAGATAACCGGCGGGTCGGAGCAAGAAATGGTCAATTCGTTGCACGGCCAAGCGATCGACCGGGTCGCCGACGACCTCACGATTGAGGCAATTAGTGAGGATGGCGTCGTTGAGGCGGTAAGCGCCTCATACCCAACTGGCTTTGCGTTGGGCGTTCAGTGGCATCCGGAATATCCCATGACCGAAGATTGTATTCTGTCGCGAAATTTATTCACCGCTTTTAGCAATGCGGCAATACGGCATATGAAAACGCGCAGTCCGCGCCCGGCCCAAACGCACGCGGCCTAAATTACATTCAAACTTTATCTCCAGGAGAACCGACATGACTTACGCCATCCCGCTGTGGGACACACCCGCTCTACCGATTACCGGTAGCGATAATTTATTTCCCGTTAATCGCATCTTCTGCGTTGGCCGGAACTATGAAGCCCACGCACGTGAAATGGGGCACGACCCGGACCGGGAGCCGCCCTTTTTCTTCACAAAATTTGGCGACGGCGCTTTTACCGGCACCGATTACCCCTATCCAACGGCCACTGCGGACATGCATCCAGAATGTGAAATGATTGTCGCGCTATCAAAAGGGGGCACTGATATTCCCGAAAGCGCCGCGGAAGATTGCGTGTTTGGCTATGGTGTTGGGTTTGATATGACGCGGCGCGATATGCAGCAAGAAGCTAAAGACATGGGACGGCCTTGGGCGCTGTCCAAAGGACCCGATTTTGCAGCCCCTTGCAGCATTCTACATACGGTTTCTGAAGTCGGCCACATCACCGACGCGGGACTGCTTTTCACCGTCAATGGCGAGACCCGCCAAGAGGGTAACGTCAACCAAATGATTTGGTCGACAGCAGAAATGATCGCCTATTTGTCCTCACTGATTACCCTGAAGCCCGGAGACGTCATCATGACCGGCACACCGGCCGGCGTATCAGCCGTAGTTAAAGGGGACAAGCTTGTTGGCCATGTGGACGGCCTGACGGACTTGGAACTAACAATCGTCTAAAAATTAGGCGTACTGGAAGCTGAATTGGCCGTGCGCAAGCACGGCCTTCAGCGCCATAGTCCAACTACCCTTCGCCCACATCCATATCGGGCACGATCAGCGCATTCGCGGATAGGGAGATGCGCACGTCATTGCCATAATACGGATGGACCTCGTGCAGCATCCAGCCCGGGAACACCACTAACAACCCTTCTTCGGGTTGAATATCGAAACTATATCCAAAAGGATCCTGCATTTTTGGCACAGTGCGCGCGCCAGACCGTGGATCGATTAGAGACAATAAGCCGCTATAGGGGTGTTCCACCGGCGCAGGCTCCGCAGCCACATAATAAATAGCGGACCACAGACTACCATCGTGGCTGTGCGCGCGTGTATAGGCGCCGGTGCGCGCGATATTGGCCCAACCCGTGACGATAATATCCATTTCCGGGGGAAAATCACTGACCGTAGCGCTGGTCATTTCTTGCAGGGCACGGCCCAAACATTCATTAAAAATTTGCATTTCCGGCTCATCCCACTGCATCAAATCGTGGTCTGATTGCCAGCCGCCGATATTGCTGCCCACATTTCGGGGGCGCACGGTTTCCCGCGACAAAACAATTTCTTTTAGGCGCGGATTGATAGCCTGCAATTCAGGCACCTTCTGCGCACGAATGGGGGTCGCAAACACGGAGGTGATTTGTTGTCTAATATGATCCATTTTCCATTACGGGGTTTGATGTGAATTACATGGGTAGATAATGCTCAGCTATGCGCTAAGAATCGATATAAATAGATTTATCCCACCGCCGCTTAAAGCCAAACGACATTTTGGAGTGATTTCGACGATGCGCCTTGTAACTTGGAATATCAACTCTGTTCGCCTGCGACTGCCGGCCATCGCGAAGCTGGTCAAAGAAGAGAACCCGGACGTTATTTGCCTCCAGGAAACCAAGGTCATGGACGACCTGTTTCCCGTCGCCGATATTGAAGCGCTTGGGTATCGCCACCTCGCCTACGCGGGAATGAAAAGCTACAACGGCGTCGCCATCCTTTCGCGCATACCGTTTGCGAAAACCGAAGCGAAAGAATGGTGCAGCAAGAGCGATTGCCGCCACGTTTCTGTAACGTTTGAATCAGGTGTCGAGCTGCACAATTTTTATGTGCCTGCAGGCGGCGACGTACCCGACCCAGAAGTTAACGAAAAGTTCGCACACAAACTCAAATTCCTCGATGAAATGGCGGCCTGGTTTTCTAATATGCGGTCTAATCCGGGCGCAACGATTCTGGTTGGCGACCTTAATATCGCACCACTTGAGACAGATGTGTGGTCTCACAAACAGCTTCTAAAGGTGGTTAGCCATACGGCCATCGAAGTCGAAAAACTGGCATCCGTAAAGGAAACCTTAAATTGGGTTGACGCCATTAGACATTTCGTTTCGGAAGAAGAACATATATATAGTTGGTGGAGCTATCGATCGCGGGATTGGGCCGCATCTGACCGAGGCCGCCGCTTGGATCATGTTTGGGTGACTCCGACTTTAGAAAAAGACCTTAAATCAGCGTCTATTCTGCGCGAAGCCCGCAGTTGGGAGAAACCGTCGGACCATGTGCCGGTAATTGTACAATTTTAGGCCTCACACCTAGCATGTCATGTTTGGATCATAAAATTTTGGCATTTTCTGACTTATATAACCCGGAAAGCCCATAAAGATTGACAGCCTTTTCCCGAATCGCTTCGCTGGGAGGTTTGGTCTGAAACCTAACGTACTCCAGATGCTTTATAGATAAAGTAACGTCCCGTCAAAACGCCGTCTGGAAGCGACATGATTGTAAACGTCGCTGCCGTTTGTATTTCAAGGAGGGGTTGATCGGAAAGAACGAGGCCATCCGGCGCCATAGCATTACACAAACTACGCGCAACGCCGTTCAGGTTTGCCCTGGTTTGCGCAGCCGTACCGGCCCCAATGTCTAAATGAGCCAAATCTACCCGGGTTTTCTGTCGCTTTAAAAACAGGGGCAACGTATCGCTCAATTCCCCACAATTGAAATGTTTCGGTTCCGGTTCTGAATCGGGATGGCAGGCCAAGGCCCGGTCAAATACATGGATCGGGCGGCCAGGCAATTGTGCGCGCAAATGGTCATAGGTACGGCCATTTCCCAGCCCGAGTTCGAGAACCAGGCCGTTTGAATCTTTAATTTGGGAGCAAGCCCAATCGAGGCATGTGCGTTGCGCCTTCAGGCGGCGGATGGCGGAATCCAGGCGGCTCATGATTCAACGGGCCCAGTTCAGCATCAACATGTCAGGATTTATCCGCGTAGGCCGCCTGAAGTCGTGCGTTCGATTGGTCAAGACGTTGCGCGAGTTCTCGCATTATTTCGATCGCCATTTGCGGAAACTCTTCGATCAGCCGAAAAAACAGATCCTTGCTGATCCGTAACGCAATCAATTCACCTTCGGCGGTAATCGTCGCCGTTCGCGGTACATCACACAAGATAGCGATTTCACCAACGATCTCATGATCCCTAACCCGCGCAAGTTCCAACGACCCCTCCGGGCCATCGATCGTGATAATCGCTTCGCCGCTTAAGATCAGATAGGCCGCATCGCCAATTTCACCCTGGCAAAATAGCGTTTGGCCCGGCTGAAACACAAGGCGATCGCTAGTAAAGGCAAGCAGCTTTAGCTTCGCCGATTCAACATTGGCGAACAGAGGAATTTTCTTTAGCAACTCGACTTCTTCATTAAGGGCCATTCTTATGCTCCATCCATTTCCAGCAGCTCCGCAAACGCGCCGCCGGACCGCTTTAGGTCGTCCACCGCGCCTTGCTGAGCCACTTTGCCGTCTTGCATCACAATAATTTGGTCAAACATTTCTATGTTTTGCGGGCGATTCATAACCCAGATCACGCCCTGTTCTTTACGGCGGCCTAAAACATTCTCCACCAGTAACGCCTGACTTCTTTGGTCAAGCGAATCAGCGGCCTCATTGATTATGACCAGATCGGGGTTTTTGATCAGGCAGCGTGCAATAGCGAGTTTCTGCCGTTGCGCGCTGGACAATATGGACCCGCCGACGCCGGCAGGAGAATCAAGCCCAACCGAAATAACGGTCCCGCGTAAATCCAAATTATCGACAATATCCGAGATAAGATCGCCAATTTGTTCCTCCCCGCGCGCATATCCATATGCGAGCTTACCGAACAAGATATTATCTTGAAGAGAGGCTGCCTGGTTGTAGGAATCCTGATCGAAAAAAGCGATCGCGCCTCTGAGAGAGGTCGGCAAATTTTCCGCGAACTTCGCCCGCGCAACTAGCATCCGGCCCTGAATATCTTCATCGATCAACCCAAGCCGGTGTTGGGCTGGAATCAACTGAAACGGCAGTGATAGCAATTTTAGATTTTCGTCATCGCCGGGAGAACCTCCTCGCGCAATGCGATCGATGATGCTCTGAAAGACGGGCAGCTCTTCGGAGGATATGAAACTGTATTGACGAAAGAATTCGTGATCCGGCGGCAAGTCAGCAAACAGTTCAATCATGGTTTCAGCCACTTGCCGACCCATATTGATAAAATCCTGGGTAAGACCGCAATCATCCAGGATTTGCCGCACATACGGTTGTTCCGCAATTGGGACGGTCTCGAAGCGCCCATCAACGGGCGCCCCGAACAACAGATTTTCTTCGACGGTCGCATTTTCATTGTACTGTGAGCGATCGAAAGCCTCGACCATCGGCGCCAAACTCTCGTCGGACTGTATGCGATTCCGGAACGCTGTCCGCGCGGTCAATATTTTTTGCGCTTCCTCCGGGCGTTCCGCCGGGTCAATGCGGCCCCGCAGACCCATCTGATAAACGTCTCGATCAAGCACCACATCTTCGAGTACCGCAATCATACGACCCCGAAGCTCAGAAGACGTAACCACGCCGGCACTATCATAATCCACCCAATCCGCATCAAAATCAAAGGCGGAATTTCCCACTCGCTCCGCTTCCGCCAACTGCGCGACTTTTTCCGCAAGGGTTTCGTCGCCGTCCGGTAGCGCACTGGGCAAACTATGTTTCAATCCGTAAATCAAATTATCCCCAATAGAGGCGTTGTTGAGATAGGCGTTTGGCCCCGCATAGGCGAGACGCCGTCCCGTAACGGCCTCGGGCAGCGATGCCAGATCATGGTCATCAATCAAAACTTTACCCTGAGTCGGCAGAATGAGGCGCGCCATCAACATTGCCAATTCCGACTTGCCGCTCGCTGCATCGCCTAAAACGGCAACATGGCGGTCTATTGGAACGGTCACACCGACACCATTCAAGATTCTGGCGCCGTCCTCGTCCATCAAGCTGACATTTGCGACCAAATCGCCCGTGAGTTTTTCAGGACCCCCGCCCTCCACATCGATCAGCGACGCGTCGATCATCCCGGGTGGATCGAATTGCTCGACTATTTGGTCGTACTTAATACGGATATCTTCTTTTTGTTGGTACCAAGCCAGCAATTCTTTCCACGGGCCGGCCAAATCTTTATAAGCCGCCAACACCGCCACCAGCGCGCCGAACGTTAATTCGCCTTGAATGACCAAATAACCTCCGATGGAAAAAAAGAAGAATGGAGTTAGCTTATCGATAAAATTATTGAGGAATTTGATGAAGAACTTACGACGATAGATTTCGAAGCGTATGTCATAAATGCGCCCCAACCGGTCAGCGAACTTAGAGAGTTCGTATTGCGCCGTATTATGGGCGTGAACTTCAATGATGCCCGATACGGATTCGCCAATATGGTCGGAAAGACGGCGGACATTTTGAACACGCTGCTTCGCAAGCATATTCACTTTACGCTGCAATTTCGGGATCACGTACATTTGGAACGGATAGAGGGCGATAGCCGCCGCCCCTAGAAACGGATCCTGGATCAAAATGAAGGCGAGAATAATGACCAGCTGCCCGCCGAAAAACAGCGGGTCCGCAAATGCGGTGCCTATAAAACCGCCAAGCGGCTCTACTTCAGAGGTGATGATAGGAATAAGTTCGCCCTGGCTCACCTTGCGGAACCGCGGCAGCGGAAACCGCAAAATGCGATTAAAAAGCATATACCGAAGACGGCGAAGCAATCGTTCGCCCATCCGCCCCTTATAGACATTGACGTAATATTTGAAGCCGCCGTTGATGAAAACCAGGACTAGATAGACCAGGCTGAGAACAGCTAAAAATTTAATTTGGTCGAGACCAGACTGCAGATGAAACCCGAAGACGTTAAAATCGAAAGGCGGGCCGCCGTCCTTATTCTCGATCGCCTTGTTGACGATGAGTTTGGGTAGCTCCAACGACACATACAGGAACGGGTAATAGGCAAAGATAACCGCCAGCAAAAACAACTGCTGCTTGGCACTGTACCGCAATATATAGCGGAAGATGGATGGCTCCATTGGCCCCACCAGCCCATCCGAAAGGTTTGCTATCACCGCAAAGACACGGCACGAGCACCTTATCTTAGCTTTAGGGGGCGGTAAACGGTGCTCATAAGAAAACTCCGGCTACAACTCTCTGCAATATCATGCGAAATTATGGGTGTGAAATCACGAGCCGCACTGGAACCGTCGCATGCCGAACAGTGAACCATCCGCCGCCAAGCGCGTCCTTATATATAGCCATGACACCTTCGGGCTTGGTCATTTGCGCCGCTGCCGTACCATTGCCCAAGCACTGGTCGCCAAGAACGCGCAGCTTTCGGTCCTTATTCTGTCCGGCTCGCCCATAATCGGGCAGTTCGATTTCGGAAAGCGTGTTGATTTCGTCCGCATCCCGGGCGTCATTAAGTTGCAAAACGGCGAATACACTTCCTCAAATCTGGACATGCCTATCGAGCAGACGGTTGCGTTACGCGCCGCCATTATCGAACAAACGGCTAAGGCCTTCCGGCCAGACCTATTCATCGTCGACAAAGAACCGTTAGGCCTTCGCGGCGAGGTACAGGGAGCGCTCGATCATATGCACCGAAATGATGTGCCCTGCGTGCTTGGGCTTCGCGACGTGTTGGACGACCCGGCTTCTTTAGCGCAAGAGTGGCGTCGGAAAAAAGCGGCCCCGGCCCTGCAAGATTTATATGCAGAGATTTGGGTTTATGGCCTACCACAAATCTGTGAACCCCTCGCGGGCCTGAACTTGCCGGCATCCGTTCGTCACAAAACCACCTTTACCGGCTATCTGCGCCGAACGCTTCCAACCGTCGAGCCGTTTGCCCGTCAGCTTGATGAAGTTAAGGCTAAAATCGGCGATACGTTTATTTTGGTCACGCCGGGCGGCGGCGGTGACGGCGCAAAATCTGTCGATTGGGTGTTAAAAGCCTACGAAGCCGATCCGAACATTCCGTTTTCAGCGCTCATCGTGCTGGGCCCTTTCATGCCCGCCGACGAACGTAGGCGGTTTCTTGAACGGACTCGAGACCTTAACAAGGTGGGCACCATAACGTTCGATGCGTACCTGGAAAACCTAATGGACCAAGCGATCGCGGTGGTTGCCATGGGGGGCTATAACACTTTTTGCGAAATTCTTTCCTTCGACAAACCGGCGCTCCTCTTGCCACGCGTCGCACCCCGACGCGAACAGCTTATTCGTGCCGAGAAAGCAAGAGAGCTTGGCCTGGTTTCTATGTTGGACATAAGCGGCGCCACCGACGCACACCTTATGGCGACGGTTTTAAGGCAACTCCCCCAGCAATCACCCCCTTCTTCTCAGGTTATCCCGGGACTCCTCGACGGGCTAAAAAACGTGAACCTCCTCGCAGACCGATTATTTAATCGCAACCGCCAGACACTGAACCTTCTCAACAGCACCGGATAATAGGATGGCGGGGTTCTCTAAAATCGCGGTCGTCGTCAAAGGGTATCCGAGGCTTTCCGAAACATTCATTGCGCAAGAAATTCGGGGCCTGGAAAAACGTGGTTTGGAACTGAACCTTTTTTCACTTCGCCACCCAACCGACCCTCACATTCATCCAATTCATCGGGAGATCCGCTCACCCGTTACCTATTTGCCGGAATATCTTCATCAACACCCGCTGCGCATCGCTAAAGCAGCAACAAGCGCAAAAAGTCTGCCGGGATTCCGTCGCGCTCTAGAGGTTTTTCAGAAGGATTTTAGCCGCGACCGAACACGAAACCGCATCCGGCGGTTTGGCCAAGCTTGTGTATTGGCCATCGAAATGAACGCTGCCACAGATTGTCTGTACGCCCACTTTCTTCACACCCCGGCATCGGTCGCGCGCTATGCCGCGATTATGCGCGACCTGCCGCTTCATCTATCGGGCCATGCGGTCGACATTTGGACCAGCCCGGACTGGGAGCTCACCGAAAAAATGAAAGACGCACGCTGGACAAGCGTTTGTTCGGAAGCAGGTGCCCAACGATTGCGCGCCCTCAGCGAAACACCGGAGAATGTCATTCGTCTGTATCACGGGCTAGATCTAAACCGATTCCCGCCGATTACGCACGAAAAACCGCATCGTTCGGGCAACCAGAAAAGTGATCCCGTGCACCTTCTGTCCGTTGGCAGGGCTGTGCCCAAAAAGGGTTTCCCGGTGATGCTGGACGCTTTAGCTCTCCTGCCCGAATCGCTTAACTGGCGTTGGGAACATATTGGCGATGGCGACCAATTAGAGGCCCTAAAGCGCCAAGCGATCCGTCTCAATTTATCGAACTCGATCCATTGGCGGGGCGCCCTCCCCCAACAACACGTGCTGGAAAGCATGCGCCAAGCGGATATTTTCGCCCTGCCCTGCGTGCCCGACGAAAATGGCAATCAAGACGGCTTGCCGAATGTATTGTTGGAGGCTCAGAGCCAACGATTGCCCGTCATCGCGACGAATTTTGCCGCCATCCCGGAACTCGTCAGCGATGGGCAAACCGGCTTGTTGGTCACACCCGGTGATGCCCATACGCTTCAAAAAGCGCTCATTCGCCTGATTTCAAAACCGAAACTTCGCGATACGCTCGGCGCGGCTGGTGAGAAACGTGTACGCCAGCATTTCGCTGCGGACGTTTCGTTGGACCGCCTTGCGGACCGGTTTTTAAAGAATAATGTGACGCAGGCCGCCTAATGCGTATCGCTTTTTATGCTCCTATGAAGTCGCCGACCCACCCGACACCATCCGGAGACCGCGCTTTTGCCCGATTGTTAATGCGAGCTTTGCGAAAGAGCGGCCACGAAGTCATCCTCGCCTCGCGTTTCCGGAGCTACGACGGCGTGGGTTCCCTGGACCGGCAACGGCAGCTTTTACGCCGCGGCAAACAAGCGCTTGAGAACGCTTACAGGCGATTGGAAAATCAGCCTCCCGACTTGTGGTTCACCTATCATCTTTATCACAAGGCACCAGACTTCATCGGACCCATCCTTTCTAAACGGTTCGGTATCCCCTATGTAATCGCAGACGCCAGTCACGCACCGAAACAACGAAAGGGGAAATGGGCGAGCGGATATCAGGCAGCTGAAGCCGCCATTAAAACTGCCGATCGTCTACTCTGCTTCGACCCGCTGGATGCGGCTTGTCTCAAAGAGGTTCGGCCCACCGGCGTTTCAATCGAACCGCTTCTACCATTTACGGCACAAAGAAAACCAAGCCAATTCGAGCAAGGCATGGCGCGCCGTGACCTTGCCGCATCGCTCAACCTCCCAACTGATATGCCTTGGCTTATCACCGTTGCAATGATGCGAGACGATGCAAAATCCCGGTCCTATGAAATGCTTGCCACGGTTATGAAAAAACTAAAGAACAAAGAATGGGCGCTTCTGATTGCAGGTGACGGCGAAAACCGAACACAGGTCGAAGCCCAATTCGGTGCCGATTTAACCGTAAGATTCCTCGGAACACTGAACGGAAAATCCCTATCTCGTCTCTATGCTGCAGGCGATATCTTCGTATGGCCATCCTTGAATGAGGGCTGCGGTATGGCACTTTTGGAGGCGGCCGCGTCGGGATTGCCGGTTTTATCCGGCGCGCGCCCGGGGCCGGAACAATTCATCATAGAGGGCGAAACCGGCTATCTCTGCCAAGAAGGAAATGTCGACGCCCTCCACAAAAAATTATCGTTTCTTTTAGCAAACCCCGATCATTGCAAAACGCTGGGTAATAACGGCGCGCGACTAGTCTCCGTAAACCATAGCCTGGATAAAGCATCCCGACGCCTCAATGAAACTCTGCAACCCCTTTGCATGGAAAACGCCGCATGACCGTTATCGCGATGATTCGCCACGGGCCCACCGACTGGAATGAAAACGGCATCGTCCAGGGCCGAAGCGATATTCCGCTCAGCGTGCGCGGCAGAGAACAGGTCGCTGGTTGGAGTATACCAGCCAAACTCGAAAACTTCGATTGGGTCGCCAGCCCCCTCAGCAGGGCCACGGAGACAGCCCACATCCTTTCTGGAAATCCACCGCCCACCGATGACAGATTGGTCGAAATGGATTGGTCGAGTTGGGAAGGACAAACGCTACCGGCATTACGGGCGGAGCTCGGCGATCTCATGGCCGCGTGGGAGGCAGAAGGTTTGGATTTCCGTGCGCCCGGCGGTGAAAGTCCCCGCGAGGTACAGAATCGTCTAAAGCCATTCCTCTCGGACCGCGCACAGCTCGACAAAAAAACAATTGTCGTCTGTCATAAAGGGGTCATTCGCGCAGTCTACGCATTGGCCATCGGCTGGGACATGAAAAGTAAACCGCCGCAAAAGATGCAGGACGGATGTGCGCAACTCTTTTCACTCGATAAAAACGGTATGCCCACAGTACTTGAATTAGACGTCGATTTGGCGGCACAAGGCACATGACCAAGCCAAGAGTTTTCTTTTATGTCCAACATTTATTAGGCATTGGCCACAGTATGCGGGCGGCCTTAATAGCCCGGGCAATGACCGAGATCGGCCTTGATGTCACGCTCGTTAATGGTGGTGAAGCCACCGAAATTGATAACCCAGGATCGGTCGATTTTGTACAATTACCGCCGGCCCGCGCCGCCGACGCGTCCTTTTCCAGCATCGTCGACGATCAAGGAAACCCAATCGACGATACCTGGAAATCACGACGCCGGACGGCTTTGCTAGATGCCTTCAAACAATCACAGGCCGACGCAACGCTCATTGAAACTTTCCCGTTCGGCCGTTGGCCCTTTCGGTTTGAAATTCTCCCCTTGATAGACACCGCGCGAAAGTCAGGCGCTGTCTTATGTTCTATACGAGATATCTTGGTCCCAAAGGCAAACCCTGAACGAAACCGCCAAATCGCCACCCTGACCCAAGAGCAGTTCGATGGAGTCCTCGTCCACGGAGACCGAAACCTCGTGCCTTTGGATGACACTTTTATTTATGCGGCGGATATTGAGGCCAAAACTTTTTATACGGGCTATGTCGCCCCGCCGCCTGAGCCCTCAAACAGCGAGGCCAAAGATCGAATTATTGTATCCGCTGGCGGGGGCGGAACAGGGGAAATATTAATTGCCGCCGCGCTTGAATTGGTCGCCGACATTTCAGCGCTTGGCCTTCAATGGCATTTTTTGACCGGTCCTAATGCCCCGCCATCCATTACAGCACGGCTACAGGCCACGTCGGGGATCATCTCCGAACCTGTACGCCGCGATTTCCGGGCGTTGCTCGCCGGGGCCGCTTTATCAGTCAGCCAGGCCGGCTATAACACCGTCCTTGACGTCCTAGTGTCACAAACGCGAAATGTGTTGGTCCCGTTCAGCCGTTTCGGTCAAACCGAACAAGCGATGCGTGCGAATCTTCTCGCAGACAAAGGGATGACCATCACCATCGACGAACAGACTTTATCGCCCACAGGTTTGCTCAGCGCCATTAAAGAAGCCCTTCGAATGAAAAAACCGGATTCAACCGGCATTGATTTTAACGGGGCAAAGAAGACCGCCCGCCTCGTGCAACAATTTGCCACCAACCAACAGTAAATGGCGGTTACCTCCGTGCCCAAATGTTCGAGCCAAACCGGCCATTGGAAAATGTTGACTGCGGAACTAGACGCCTGGCAAGCATCGAAACGCACAGCAAACTTTTGGTGGCGAGATGATGATTTGGAAAAGCCCGGCCCGTGCCTCGACCGCCTTTTAGAAATGCGAGGAGAGACGCCAATAGCTTTAGCGGTCATTCCAAGCACCGCCGCCAAATCGCTGACAGATCGGTTACGCCGTTGCTCGTCCGTAGACGTTATCCAACACGGGTTTGCCCACGTTAATCACGCGCCGACGGACAAAAAGAAATGCGAGCTCGGCGACGACCGAGCGCCAGAGACGGTGCTAAGGGAAATTATCGCCGGCCGGAAAATATTATCTACGTTATTCACCACGCAGTTTGTCCCGGTGCTGGCGCCGCCGTGGAATCGCATATCGCCGTCTATCCAGAACCAGCTGTCGAAAGCCGGCTTGGTAGCGCTGTCGGCATATGGTGAAGAAGACGGGGAGCCGCCATCGGTGATCAACACTCATCTGGATCCGGTGGATTGGCAAAATGGCAAGCGGTTTATAGGCGTTGAGCGCGCGCTAGGGCAATTCACTGAAGCACTCCGTATGCGGCGCAGAAACGCTGGTCATGCACGCCCTATTGGCCTACTTACACACCATCGCGTGATGGACGAGGAATGCTGGACGTTTGTTGAACAATTTGTGAAAGTCCTACACACCCACCCTGGTGTTATCCTAAATAGCATTCGCGATTTTTGCCCCGACGAGCAATAGAAGTAGATGGCCGAAAACAGCTACCACCGTTATCCCAGTAAAAGCGTCCGAGGCGATTACTTCCAAGCAAGTATTGGAATTTTGTTTTTTGGCCTGCCCTTTTTGTTCACCGATCTCGGTATCATCTTGGGAGTCATTTTGGGCGCGCTCACAATCTTTTTCATCGGCCATGGCGCGCGCGCACTTAACCATCAGATCAGTGTCTTCGAGCTGACCGAAAGCGGCTTGGTCAAACATGGGCCCCTTAAAAAACAAATTTTGTGGGAGCGGCTTAGCGCGGTGAAGCTTCGGTATTTTTCCACTGTAAAGGATCGCCCGCGGACAGGCTTGGGCGGAGGCTGGATGGAAATGACCCTCAACGGCGACGGCGCCAAAGTAAAGTTCGATTCCGAATTGGGGGGCTTCGAGCATCTCGCGAGAACAATTGAAAAAGCGGCAACCGATCACGATCTGCGCTTTGACGAATCGACTGAAGCAAATTTTCGGGCGCTGCGAGGCGATATTCAGCCGGACGATTCCGACGATCCGCGCGACAAGACGCCTTATCCGGATAATTATAGGGGTCCTGGAATCTGATGCAGGACTTGCTACGCGTAACGGATCTATGCGTTTCGTTGCAATTACCCGAAGGAAAAATCGACGCCGTGCGCTGTGCGAATTTTCGCATTCAGCCGGGTGCTTGCGTTGCCTTGGTTGGCGAATCGGGTGCCGGAAAATCCGTTACCGCACAAGCGATTATGGGTATCTTGCCCGCAAATTCAAAAATTGAACGCGGGCAAATCCTGTTTGCCGACCCCGAAAAACCGGGCACGACCGTAGACATTGCATCGCTAGGCCCAAGGTCGAAGGAAATACGATCCATACGTGGCGGTCGCATTTCCATGATTTTTCAGGAACCGATGACCTCCCTGTCGCCGCTCCATACAATCGGTGATCAAATTATCGAAGCGCTCCGTCTCCACCAAGGGTGTTCGACGAAGGAGGCCGTCAGCCGTACCCGCGATATGCTGTGGCGCGTCGGGTTCCCCGACCCCGCGCGCGCGCTCAACACCTATCCATTTGAACTCTCCGGCGGTCTCCGACAGCGAGCGATGATCGCCATGGCGCTTGTATGCCAACCGGCCCTTCTAATCGCCGACGAACCCACAACCGCGCTGGATGTGACCATTCAGGCGCAAATCCTTAAATTGCTGAACGACCTCCGCCGCGATCTCGGCATGGCGGTTTTGATCATTACGCACGATCTCGGCGTGGTGTCGAACATGGCCGAGGAAGTCGTGGTCATGTATGAGGGTGAAATTATGGAGGCGGGCACTCGCGACGATATTTTTCGCAACGCGCAGCATCCCTATCTAAAGGCGCTTTTCACCGCCGTGCCACGATTTGGCATTAGCAGAGACGAGCGGCTAAAGCCCTTACACGACATTCCACGCGATGACGAAGCATCGTTTGGCGCAACGGGCCGCCTTCCGTCCACAGAAAAACCCCAAGATGACGGCCCCTTGCTGAAAGTGCGAGATTTACGCCGACAGTTTCAGCTTCGCCACAATGGCTGGTTTGGAAGCCGCGCCAACCGCACAATCGCTGCCGTAGACGGTGTAAGTTTTGACATAAAGCGGGGTGAATGCCTCGGGTTGGTCGGGGAAAGCGGTTCGGGCAAAACAACCCTAGCGAAATTAATAATGCGCGCCTTCATGCCCGACGATGGCAGCATCACCTTTTTTGACGAAGGTCGCGAGATCGACGTCTTGAGCCTAGAACGCAAAGACCTCGATAAATTTCGCCGCAAGATGCAATATATCTTCCAGGATCCGTTCAGCTCGCTTGATCCGCGTATGACCGTATTTGACATCATTGTCGAACCGCTCGTGGTCCATAATATCGGTTCCAGCAAGGATCGCCGAACCATTGCCGCCGCATTGATGCGGCTGGTCGGTTTAGACGAGCGCGGCCTGAGGCGATACCCCCATAGTTTTTCCGGCGGCCAACGACAGCGAATTGGCATTGCACGGGCGCTTGCCTTGAAGCCGAACTTACTAATTTGTGACGAGCCTGTTTCAGCCCTTGATGTGGGGATTCAAGCACAAATATTGAATCTTTTAAAAGACTTGCAGCAAGAGCTGGATCTTACCTACCTGTTTGTTTCGCATAATTTAGCGGTCGTAAATTACATCGCCGACCGCATTGCGGTGATATGCCGCGGCCGGTTAGTAGAAATCGCGCCGCGCGACATCTTGTTCGAACGCCCGGCCCACCCTTATACGAAAGGGTTGATAGCGGCGGTCCCAGACGTGGATCCGGACAATCTCCTTGATTTTGATCAGCTGTTGGACGAGCGTGCATCGGAGCCTGCAGCGTGGCCGGAGCCGTTTCGCGACGACGGTGTCCGGGCGCTTGACTTGCAGGATTTAGGCGATGGCCATTTCGTCAGGGCTAGCGACGGTAAAATATGAGGAATATCGTTCCAATGATCGATCGCAAAGTTATTGCATTCGCAGCTTCCCTTTCGATTTTCTCCTCACCGTGTCTGGCAGCAAACGACACGCCCTATAAAGAAACACCCTCTCTCCAGAGTTTAGTTTCTGCCGGAAAACTGCCTGGTGTCGCTGAGCGACTGCCAACCAAACCGAAAATTGTAAGCTTCAGACGTGGCGTGCGTAGCCAGGGTAAGCATGGTGGTACATTGAACATTCTCATGGCGCGCCCCAAAGACGTCCGGCTGATGGTGGTCTACGGGTATGCCAGGCTGATGAAATATAATCGCCATTTCGACTTGGTGCCTGACATTCTACGTCGTGTGTCGGTCCAACAGGGGCGCATTTATACGCTTCACCTGCGACCCGGTCACAAATGGTCCGACGGACAGCCATTTACCGCTGAAGATTTCCGCTATTACTGGGAAAATATCGCCAACGAGCCCTTGCTGTCGCCCGCCGGCCCACCGGAAGACCTCCGTGTGAACGGCGCTCTTCCCACATTCGAAGTCATCGACCGCCATACTGTGCGCTTCAGCTGGCCCAAACCCAATCCCGGCTTTTTGACCGCACTTGCCCGCGCCCGGCCGCCCTTTATTTACCGGCCTGCACACTATCTGAAACAATTTCACCAGAAATATGCCGACGAAACGATATTGAACAAGCTAGCGCGGGATAAAGGCGCCCGAAACTGGGCCGCTCTCCATAACAAGAAAGACAACCCCTATAAGAACAATAATATTGATATGCCGTCTCTGCAGCCTTGGGTGAACACCACAAAGGGCCCGTCGGAACGATTTGTTTTCGAGCGCAACAAGTACTTTCACAAAGTCGACGAAACGGGACGGCAGCTACCCTATATCGACCGCGTAGCCATGCATATTGTCGACAATAAAATTATTCCAGCACAGGCCGGTACCGGACAAGCCGACCTGCAAGCGCGCTATCTTCGGTTCGACAACTACACATTTCTGAAAAAGAATGAAAAGCGGGCCGGGTTTAACGTTCATCTTTGGCGCAACGCCAAAGGTGCCCATCTGGCGCTTTATCCAAATTTGAACATTAAGGATCCGACATGGCGAAAACTATTCCGTGACGTCCGGTTTCGCCGGGCGCTATCGGTTGCCATTCATCGGCGTGAATTAAATCGTGTTCTCTATTTCGGCCAGGCCATCGAAGGGCAAAACACGATTTTACCCAACAGTAGGCTATACAAGTCCGAATACAGATATGCCTACGCCCAGTTCGACTTGGAACTGGCAAACCAGCTTTTAGACGAAATTGGCCTTACAAAACGAGACGACCGAAAAGTTCGGTTGCTCCCCGACGGCAGACCAGTGGAAATTATTGTCGAGACGGCAGGCGAAAATACCGAGGAGGCCGACGTACTTGAGCTTGTACATGATAGCTGGAAAAAGATCGGCGTTAAGCTTCACATAAAACCTTCCCATCGCGATGTGGTGCGAAACCGAATTTATGCGGGCGAAACGCAAATGTCGCTTTTTTCAGGCCTTGAAAACGGATTGCCCTCAGCAACCTCAAGCCCTGCGGAACTCGCTCCGACACGCCAGACCCAATATCATTGGCCGCGCTGGGGTCAACATTGGGAAACCAGCGGCAAACAAGGCGTCGCCCCCGATCTGCCGGCCGCGAAAAAATTATTGGCGCTGCTGCAAAAATGGGAGCTTTCCGTAACCTTGGAGGAACGTGAAAGTGTTTGGCAAAAAATGCTCGCCATCCACGCAGATGAAGTGTTTACCATTGGCCTCATTTCCGGAACCTTGCAGCCGGTGGTGGTCAGCCAGCGGCTTAAGAATGTGCCCCCAAAAGGCATCTATAACTGGGACCCCGGCGCGCATTTCGGCGTCTACGAACCGGATAGTTTTTGGCTCCTGCCGAAACCTAAAAAGAAATAACACAGGCGATTTCCTCCGATGGCGTGGCAGAAATATAGTGGCGTGAACATACGCGAGGCGCATTAATGCTGACTTATGTGGTCCGACGCATTCTAACGATGATTCCAACATTGCTGGCCATCAGTGCCATTGTATTCGTGATAATTCAGCTGCCGCCGGGAGATTATTTCACCAGTTTGGTCAATGAGTTACAAAGCCGTGGCGAATCTGTAGATGCGGCCAAGCTGGCCTTTTTGAAAGAACAGTACGGTTTCGACAAACCTGTCTACCTGCAATATTTCCATTGGCTTGTCGGCATGTTGAATGGAGATTTCGGTTATTCTTTCGAGCACGACCAGCCAGTTTCAGCGGTGGTGGGAGACCGTTTATTTTTCACCTTCATCGTTTCCTTCACCACCATAATCTTCACCTGGGCCGTGGCCTTCCCCATCGGGGTATATTCGGCGGTGCGCCAATATTCGGTAGGAGATTATGGCCTTACCTTTATCGGTTTTATCGGGCTTGCGACGCCAAACTTCTTGTTGGCGCTAGTGCTGCAATATCTCGCCCATATTTGGTTTGATGTTTCCATCGGCGGCCTGGTCGATCCAGAATTCGTCGATGAGCCTTGGTCTTGGGCAAAGGCGGTCTCTGTCATGCAACACATTTGGATACCGGTCATCGTGATCGGAACCGCAGGCACCGCAGGCATGATCAGGCGATTGCGGGCCAACCTGCTCGACGAGCTGTCTAAACAATATGTCATCACTGCGCGCGCTAAAGGATTGCATCCAATGAAAGCGCTTTTGAAGTATCCGTTGCGGAGCGCCTTAAATCCGTTCATTGCGGATATCGGAATACTTTTGCCACAAATTATTTCCGGCGCGGCAATCGTGTCCGTCATTCTTTCACTGCCGACAACCGGCCCCATGCTGCTGCGGGCGCTGCAAAGCCAAGACATGTATCTTGCCGGTTCGTTTTTGATGTTTTTAGCCACTCTCACAGTGATTGGCACGCTGCTGTCCGATCTAGCGCTTGCGGTGCTTGATCCGCGTATTCGGCTGAGCGGAGGGCGTCAGCGATGACCGACGCTTCGCCGCCCATTCCTCATTTCGTCAACAAAGCGCCATTTGACGCAAACGAGAGCAAATCGATTACCGAAGAACAACGCCAATATTACCTGGCATCGCAATGGCAGCTCATGTGGTGGAAACTACGCCGACACCGCCTCGCGGTCATTTCGGGAATATTCCTCGCAGTGACTTATTCAACAATCCTCGTTTCCGAAGCCCTCGCGCCATACGATCTGCATACCCGCCACACGGAATACCTTTTTGCACCACCGCAGAAAGTACGTGTCTTGCATGAAGGCAGTCTGCAAAGACCTTTTGTTTACGGCTTAAAAGTGGATCTGGATTTAACGGCGCTACGCTGGGTTTATACCGACGACCGATCACAAAGGTTTCCGATTCGTTTTTTCTGTTCGGGTAAGGATTACCCGGGTGCCACGTATGAATTTTGGAATCTTTTTGAGGGGTCCTTTCATCTGGTTTGCCCAAGTCCCGGTGGACAGCTGTTTTTGTTGGGCACGGATCGCCTAGGAAGAGACATGTTTTCCCGCATCCTTTACGGTGCCCGGATTTCACTGACCGTGGGACTGATCGGCATCATGATCAGTATTTTCCTGGGCATCATCATCGGCGGCGTTGCCGGGTATTACGGCGGCCTCGTCGATTCAATCGTGCAGCGAACCATCGAAATTATCCGATCGTTCCCCGAATTACCACTCTGGATGGCACTGTCGGCAGCGCTTCCGGTGACTTGGAGTCCGGTTGCTGTCTTTCTCGGAATCACCGTCATCTTGGGCCTGCTGGATTGGCCCGGCCTCGCCCGCGCGGTTCGGTCAAAGCTGTTGGCGTTACGGGAGGAAGATTTTTGCTTGGCTGCGGAATTGATGGGCGCGCCGCCGAAACGTGTCATTGCGCGCCATCTGCTGCCGAGCTTTATGAGCCATCTCATCGCATCGGCAACGCTGTCCATTCCGGGAATGATTTTAGCAGAAACAGCCCTTAGTTTCTTAGGGTTAGGCCTTCGCCCACCAATTACAAGTTGGGGCGTTTTGTTGAACGAGGCGCAGAATATTAACGTGGTTGCCCTCTACCCGTGGTTAATGCTCCCGGTACTACCGGTCATTCTGGTCGTCCTTGCGTTCCAGTTTTTCGGAGACGGGCTGAGAGACGCCGCCGACCCTTATAAATAAATCCCTTATTTGGACAGAATAATCACGTCCTGTGGCGTATCCACGCCGGGAATTTCAGCGTTTTCAACCGGTGACCTATCCTCGGGCGGTTCATAACCCTGAAGAATGGCTTGATCGTGGTCGGCAGCAAGAGTCACCGCCCGGCATTTGGCGATACTATTGTATTTTTCCAATTTCACCGCGACATTAACCGCCTCACCAATACACGTATATTCAAGCCGCGACTGATCGCCGACCGCGCCAAAAATTATGCGCCCACAGCCAACCGAGATCCCCACTTCGATCGGTTCAAGCCCATCGGCCTTGCGGTCTGCGGCCCATTGATCCGCTGCGCCGATCAACGCATCCGCTGTTCGCATGGCATCGGCCGCATAGCTCTCGCTTGCCACCGCCGCCCCGAAATGAGCCAATATTCCATCGCCTAAAAACTTATCAATCGTACCGCCATTATCTTGAATGACCGGCACCATCCGCGACTGATAGTCCGTCAATGTGCAGATCAATTCATTCGGCGACATGCGATTTGAGAGCCCTGTTGAATTCCTGAGGTCCACCGTCAAAATGGCGCAAACCCGCTCATGACCGTGGCCGGCGGTAATTCTATTTTCGGATTTTGTGATTTGTGCCGCAATCTCCGGCGAAAAGAACCGTGACAGTTCCTGCGCTGCGGATTGTTCCGCGACGGACCGCTCCAACAAGCGCCGCGCCCGAACCAACGCCACAGCAATAATAGCCGTCACAACCAAGATCGAGATTATCTTGTCGAACTCCGCACCAAGCAAGATTGTGTTTGACGTGATGTACGTAACGTAATCGCGCGTAATCATCATATCGTTAGGGTTTGCCGTAACCACATACACAACGACGCCAATCCAACAGGCAGCGGCAGCGCCACCACACAACAGTACGTAGCGCGGCTCAAACCTCAGCGCTCGAAGGGCAATAAAAATAAATACGTAAAGTAAGGTTGGCGCTTTTAAAGAAAAGGCCGGCGGCTGATTGTACTGCGTATGGAAACTCAAAATGAGCGCGACCACAACGACCACATCAAGGACCACCGCTGGGTATAAGAACCAACCTTTCAAATGACCCGTATGCGCCAAGATCAGCCGAACCACCGTGAAAATGAAATAGAACGCCAACACGAAGAAAACCGGTGTTTCCCAGGCTTCATACATATGCGTTTTAGGAGACACGGCATATAACGTACCGAATGTGACCACCACGATAAGCTGAAACCAGGCAATGAGAATTTCACTATCAGCCTGCTGACGCTCAATTACGCCGCGGACCCGGTCCGGCACTGCGCCACTCGGCTCTCCGAGCACGAAATTCTTGATATGATCAAATTTCATTTAATGCTCCGCAAACAGTGACGCGCCAAAAGCTGCAAGTTAGCACATTCTGATCCAGAGCGAGGTCTCTCGGGCCCCTTTTGGCATCATTAATTTTGAAATTTTCGTGACTCCAAATTCGGCTTGAAGCCTGGTCGTCACGTAATGGCTGGAAATGAGGATCTCACTCGCGCGACTCTTCAGGTACGACACCACACCGAGCTGTTCGTTATAACCACGCCATGCCCAGTCGGACGGGTAATCGTCAGGCAAGAGAATGTCATGGATTTGGACGATAACGCCTCCGGGTAGCGCTGGCAGAACCTTGTTCAGGAGAACGTCAACGTCACTGCCCGGCATCAACACATGGCTGGAATCGATAATAAGGAAATCGCCATCACGCAAGGTCGTCCAAAATTCCGGCGCTACAGCTTGCGCGGGTTTTGCCATCCAAGTAAAATTGTCCGCAGTGGGAATCGGTTTTCTCGGATGTGGGTCGATTGCCGTAAAAGAGCACGCTAGGCCCTCATCCGCCATGGCCTTTTGCGCAAACCGAGTTGAATGGCCGGACCCCACTTCCACAATTCGCTCGGGTTTGAAATGGCGGATAAAGCTATACAGCAAAGCCGCGTCAAGGCGCGGAAACCAGTCCTGGTCCCACCGCGCGAAGGTGCTGTCATTCTGTTGGATTTCGTCAAATTCATCGGCATAGCCGTCCGCAATCGACAAGTAACGCATCATCTCGGGTTCTGCAGACTGAAACCGCTCCGCCGAAAACGGGTAGGCAGTACCCGGGGTATCAAATGATCGGTACCCGGCGGCGCGGGACGGGATGAAGTAGCCATGGCTCTTACTGCCAAAAAGGGTCCGCAAACCGAGTGAAAAGCGTCTTGGGCCCCGAGACCAATTCATTCCGGTGTCCTTCAGGGCATCAACGTCATGCCTTCACGCGCGACCACGGTGCCCGGTCTTGCGTTTTCAGCATCATTGCCAATTTGATCCATTATTTCATCGTCATGGCTCGGATCATGATGGAAAATCACCAGCGTTTTGACCTCAGCCTCATCGGCAAGGCGCACGCCTTCTTGCCATGTAGAATGTCCGAACCCTTTAAAACGGGGATACTCTTCATCCGTGTAAGTGCAATCATAGATGAAAAGGTCCACATCTTTCACGAGTTCTAGAATCGTTTTATCCGGCCCGTCTTCGCCGTGCTCCGTATCGGTAACGTAGGCGATCGACTTGCCTGCAAATTCGATACGATACCCGGTGGCGTTGTTGGGATGGTTGAGCGGTGCCGTTACGATCCGTATACCGGGCCCCGGTTCCTGCAAGTCGCCCGCTGTGAAATCCCGATAGGAGACATCAGCTTGGAAAATTTCCGGCGGCACCGGAAAAAGGGGCGCCATCATCATCTCGACCAGCACCTGTTTTAGGCCGTGTTCCGGCTGCAAGTTGCCCGCCGCAAGTCGGATCTTATTGCCCGGTATAAACAGGGGAGCGAAGAACGGCAGGCCACAAACATGATCAAAATGAGTGTGGGTTAAAAAAAGGTCCAAATCCACCGGACCGCGCGAAAGCAGCTCACCGCCAAGGTTTCGCAAACCTGTCCCCGCGTCGAAAATGATTGTTCTTTCGCCACACTGGATTTCTAGGCATGAGGTATTTCCACCATACCGAACGGTCGTCGGGCCGGGGCAGGCGATACTGCCGCGCACGCCCCAGAAACGGACGAAAAATGTATCGGAATCCACCATTCAGCGTCTCATGTAAACTTCGGTAACTTCATCATTCAGACTAAGAGTAGCGCGATTCGGCTATTCGAGTAAGGTTCGGAACGCTAAATTTTAAAATTTTCTGCCTGATCTAGCCGCGGAATAGCGGTTCGACGCCCTAGGGTATAAGTCTGTAACCACCGGGTTCAGTCACAAGAATTTTCGAGTTCGACGGATCACTCTCGATCTTCTGACGCAACCGATATACGTGTGTTTCCAGCGTGTGCGTCGTTACACCCGCATTATAACCCCAGACTTCGCCCAGTAACGTTTCGCGGCTCACAACTTTATCGCCAGCCCGATATAAATATCGAAGGATGGATGTTTCCTTCTCAGTAAGGCGTATTTTTTTATTTTCCGCATCATCCATCAAAATCTTCGAGCTTGGCATGAACGTATAAGGGCCAATTACGAAGACCGCATCGGCACTATGTTCATGTTGACGCAAATGGGCCCGTACACGCGCGAGCAGCACACCCAACCGGAATGGTTTCGTGATGTAGTCATTCGCGCCGGCATCGAGTCCTAAGATCGTGTCCGCATCAGAATCCGCACCGGTCAACATGATAATCGGCGAGCTCACGCCGTTGCGCCGCAACAAACGGCAGGCGTCTCGCCCGTCCATATCCGGCAGACCAATATCCAGGAGTATTATATCGAAATAGCCGTCCTTGACAGTTTCCAACGCTTCTTTCGCTGTCCCGACGGCGTGCGTCGCAAATTCCTCATGAAGCTGCAACTGCTCTTCAAGAGAAGAACGTAGGGCCTCGTCATCGTCGACGATCAATACTTTCTTGCCGGGCATTCGGATCTCCCTGGCGTTTAACGTTCGATATACAGGGGCATGGAATTGCACTCTGTGCGATTGGTTGCAAACATTTAGAACACTTTAGCATTTTCGGCCATTCTTTTGACCATCACTAAAGCCTGCCTGCTGTCAATTTGCAGTCACTGGCCGGCTATCGTGATGAACATTCCATGACTTTGGCTACAAAATATACCAAGACAAGGTTCCACGTCCGCCACTTCATCGGCAATATTTGCCGCTGAAGAGCGGACCAATCGCTCTTGCCATGAATTTGCTTCGCTTGCGCCCGGTTTTAACGGCGTTTCAAACCGTGGGGTTGGCACCCTCCTTGCATCATCATTGCCTTGGGAGGAAAAGGGTATGACCACCGCTATTAGCGCTCCAATCAACACCGCCGTCGGGTCTTATGCGCCCGTCGCGAAGCCATCCATGGCACCGAAGCCGGAACCAGAGGAAATCGAACATCCTTTTGCCGATATTGAACATCAGTATGAAGGGGAAACGATCCTAAAATCCGAGGTGGAAAAAGTTTGGTCAGATGACCAATCCAAGGATTTATTCGGACAGGATGGATTCACCTTTGGAGATTTTTTGGACATTATTAACCCGCTCCAACACATCCCCGTTGTTTCAACCATTTATCGATCCATTAGCGGCGATGAAATCGAACCAGGCTCCCGGATCGCCGGCGGTGCCCTATTCGGCGGCGGCATCGGACTCGCTAGCGCCTTGGTCAATGCCGTCATCGAAGACGGTACGGGCAAAGACCTTGGTGACCACGCGCTTGCCATGATTGGGGTTGAGGGTGGGGGTGGTGAAATTAACGCCGGCCAACTTGCGGCAGTGCAGACCGCAAGTGGCAAGGCGCTCAGCGATACACCTGGTAACGGTACAGCGGCGGCAGTGATATCAGCGCCCTTAAACACACAGAACAACCCCAGTATTCAAAATGCCCGTAAATCGACAATATTCGACCGGGCACCTGCTGTTCCCGTAAACAGTACACACGGCCAAGCTTTCGGCGGCATCATGATCCCGCCAAATGGAAAAGCGCCGGTCGCACAGACGAATGAGGCCGCCGCAACAGACGCTCTCTTGAAAGCCCGTTCCGCAGTACCCGGCGCTGGCATTGGCGGCATTAGCGGCATTGCCGACCGCGGCGGCACAAACCGCATTGCGCGCGGTGTTGGCCCCAAAACGACAGGCAGTCGCCTCGCGGAACCGATAGTAAACCCGAAGGATCCGATTTCGCTTTCACCAGCTGTCGCAGCTCAACTGAGCAAACTTTCCCAGCGGTCCGCCGCCGCCAATAACACCAGGCCGGCGCAGCAATCCGTCCAGAAAAACGTCTTACCAGCAGGGCTTCAGAAATCCGGCGTGGGCGCAAATGGGTTTAACAACGCAGCAGCAACTGGGCCCTTACCGAACGTTATGCTGGACGCCCTCGATAAATATGAAATGATGGTACGGGAACGGCAGAAGAAAAACGGATAACCCCGCTACTTTAACGCGTTACCGCTCGAGCTTCGCGTCGATATACTGACATAATGGACTTTATTGTTGACCCGACAGGCTGGCTGATATCCGGGCCCACTCGCTATCGCTGCGCGCTCGGTCGAGCAGGAATTGTGGTTGATAAAAGAGAGGGTGACGGCGCGACCCCGGTAGGTGCGTTTCCGTTACGCCGGCTACTGTTCCGCCAAACCCGCATTGCGGATCCCAAGACGGGACTGCCCCGCAACGCACTAGAGAAAGACGATGGTTGGTGCGATGCGCCCACGGACCCTCACTATAACCAAGCGGTAAAATTACCTTATGGTGCCAGTTGCGAATCCCTCTGGCGGTCGGACCACCTCTACGATTTGATTGTAATACTGGGACATAATGACGATCCAATTCAGGCCGGATTTGGCAGCGCCATATTTTTGCATTGCGCCCAGGCTGACTATGCGCCGACAGAAGGTTGTGTTGCGCTATCTACGGAGGATTTATTGAATCTATTAGTCAGTTGCCGCCAAGATGATCGCTTAATTGTGCCGCCTATTACGTAATGCGGCCACCAAATATCGCTCTGCCGACCCTTACATGGGTCGCCCCAAATGCGACGGCAATTTCATAATCGGCGCTCATGCCCATGCTGAGAAACGGCACGCCATTTCGCGCGGCTATCTTTCGCAATAGGGCAAAATGGAGTGAGGGCTCCTCATCGGCCGGTGGAATGCACATGAGGCCGGTAATCGGCAGATTAAGGTCATTAAGACATTGGTCGATGAAAAAATCCGCTTCCGTCGGTAGAATTCCGGCTTTTTGCGGTTCTTCGCCCGTATTTATCTGGATGAAACACGGAACCCGGCGATCCAGATGGTCCATTTCCTTCGCCAACGCCTGAGCCAACTTCAGTCGGTCAAGTGTCTCGATAACATCGAACAATGCCACGGCTGCTCGCGTTTTATTGGTTTGCAACGCGCCAATGAGGTGCAGTTCCACAGACGCCGCCGCCTCTCTTAAGGCAGGCCATTTCCGTTCCGCCTCTTGGACCCGGTTTTCACCAAATGCATTGTGACCGGCCCCTAGGGCCTCAAGAATTTTATTTTCGGGAATGGTCTTACTGACAGCCAACAGTGACACGCCCGCCGGGTCCCGTTCCGCATCAATGGCAGCCGTGGCGATTTTTGCTTTTACAGCGCGAATATTTTCGGAAATTTCCAACGCTTCAACCCTTCAGCTTTGCTCTTTCAAGGTTACACAATTCGATTATATGCCAATCAAGCGTAAAGACGATTGCCTACCGCCAGCACGGCGCTAGATTCCCGTTTGTTAGGAAGCAACGTGGCGCGCAACAATTTTATGGATTTCACCGAACATTTTCCTGCATATAGGCACATGAGACAAATTTTGACAGTTCTATTTATGAGTGGCGCCATCCTTGTCGGCGCGTGCTCTGACGACAAGAAGCGTACCCACACAACTGAAGCGGAACCCTTAAACGCAACCGGCGCACAGAACACCAGCAATGGCGGCATACTTGGTGCCGTATTCGGCGGTAGTGAATCAGCCGTGGCTGGCGGGGCGTCCGTTGCAGTGAACGGTTATTTGTGGCGCGCATCACTGGATACGATTTCGTTCCTACCGCTCAATACCGCCGACCCTTTTGGCGGTGTCATCATTACAGAATGGTACAGCCCACCGGAATCTCCGGGCGAGCGTTTTAAAATCAATATCTATATTCTGGACAAATCGTTACGTGCGGACGGGCTACGGGTCACCGTATTCCGACAAAAACGCGTCGGGGGTGAACGCTGGGTAGAGGCGCGAGTCAGCCAGAAGACTAGTACAGATTTAGAAAACGCCATTCTCAAACGCGCACGACAAATGCGCATAAAATTGGGCCAGTAACGGACCCGCAGCATACACAACACCGAGACCGAGATCGGAGATAGGTTGCTTGTTTTTGCCGCACTATCTCTTAGGAAGTTCAGATGAGCCGGTACAATTTCACAACGACGGAAGAAAAATGGCAGCGCATCTGGAGCGAGCGCTGCTGTTTTGAGGTTAGTGAAGATTCGGATGCCCCGAAATACTACGTGATGGAAATGTTTCCCTATCCGTCCGGTAGGATTCACATGGGGCATGTGCGCAATTATACTTTGGGTGACGTCGTGGCCCGTTATAAAAAGGCCCGTGGTTTCAATGTATTACATCCAATGGGGTGGGATGCATTCGGTTTGCCCGCGGAGAATGCGGCCTTCGAGAACAATGTTCACCCTGCGGATTGGACGCGTGAGAACATCGCCTCAATGCGTACGCAACTGAAATCCATGGGGCTGTCGCTGGATTGGAGCCGAGAGTTCGCGACCTGCGACCCCGACTATTATGAACAAGGACAGCGGTTATTCTTAGCATTTCTGAAAGCTGGCTTTGCCTATCAAAAAGAGTCCTGGGTCAACTGGGACCCTGTCGAAAATTCCGTCCTCGCTAATGAACAAGTCATCGACGGTAAGGGTTGGCGAACGGGCGCGTTGGTGGAGAAACGTCTACTGAACCAGTGGTTTTTTAAAATCACGCAATTTTCTGATGCTTTACTCGACGGTCTCGGATCTCTTGATCGGTGGCCGGAAAAAGTGCGCCTGATGCAAAAAAATTGGATTGGTAAATCCGAGGGCGCACGGGTTCGATTTGAGCTCAGCAATGATGACGATCTTGAAGTATTTACCACCCGGCCCGATACGTTATTCGGCGCCTCGTTCTGCGCAATCGCCGCAAACCATCCGCTCGCTCAAAAACTTACCGAGAGCAATCCAGAGATCGCGGGCTTTGTAGAAGAGTGCAACCGCATGGGCACGAGCGAAGCAGCGATAGAAATTGCGGACAAGAAAGGCGTGGACACGGGCATTACCGCCGATCATCCTTTTTTGAAAGGCAAACGGCTGCCGGTTTACGTTGCCAATTTCGTGTTGATGGAATATGGCAGCGGCGCGATCTTCGGCTGTCCTGCCCACGATCAACGAGATTTAGATTTCGCGCGGAAATACGATCTCGACATCACGCCTGTTGTTTTGCCGCGGAACACCGAAACAGAGACCTTCATGATCGGTGACGAGGCCTATGTGGGGGACGGGTTAATAATTAACTCCGACTTCTTGAATGGGCTGGAAGTCGGTGATGCGAAAAGAACGGCCATCGATCGTTTGGAAACGGACAAAAGAGGGTCCGCAGAAATCAGCTACCGGTTGCGGGATTGGGGGGTGTCGCGGCAACGGTATTGGGGTTGCCCAATTCCTGTCGTTCATTGCGAGGATTGTGGTTGCGTAGCGGTACCCGATTCAGAACTACCTATTACGCTACCAACGGACGTCACCTTCGATCAGCCGGGGAATCCATTGGAACACCATCCCAGCTGGAAGCATGTAGACTGCCCAGCCTGTGGGAAACCGGCCATCCGTGAAACCGATACCTGCGACACGTTTTTCGATTCGTCCTGGTATTTTGCGCGGTACTGCTCACCACATGAAAAGACCGCGCCCTTTACACGCTCCGCAACGGATTACTGGATGCCCGTGGATCAATACATCGGCGGTGTCGAGCATGCGGTGCTGCATCTATTATATTCACGGTTTTTCACCAAGGCGCTGCACCACGAAAAAATGCTGTCCGCTGACGAGCCCTTTGCCGGGCTCTTTACGCAGGGGATGGTGTGCCACGAGACGTACCGAGACGAAGACGGAAAATGGCTTTTCCCTGCTGACGTTGTCAAAGAGGGTGGCGAATGGAACCACGTGAAGACCGGCGCAGCCATTTCGGTTGGGCGGTCGGAGAAAATGAGTAAGTCCAAGAAGAACGTCGTCGACCCAGCAGAAATTATTTCAGGCTACGGGGCCGACACTGCACGGCTTTATATGCTGTCCGATAGCCCGCCTGACCGGGACTTAGAATGGACCGAAGCGGGCATTCAAGGTGCATGGCGGTTTTTAAATCGATTGTGGCGCATGATGGATTTTGATGGCGCCGTCGCATCCGATACAGCGTTAGAAATGCCCAAAGATTTTGGTTCCCTAGCCGCGACACACCGCGAGATGCATAAAACAATAGCGAACGTAACCAATGATTTGGACCGGTTTCATTTCAACCGCGCCGTCGCCCGAATTAGAGAGTTCAGCAACCTAATAGGGGATATTGCAGATACGAGTAATGAAGCAGTGTGGCTCAAACGGCAGGGATGCAAAATAATCGTGCAACTCATTGGGCCAGTCGCGCCCCATATCGCCGAGGAGTTATGGCAACGGCTCGGACATAAAGATTTGCTCGTCGATTCGCCTTGGCCGGAATATGATCAGTCTCTGTTGATGGATGATACGGTAACAATCGCCGTGCAGGTAAACGGAAAGCTGCGTGGAACGATTGAAGTGCCACGGGACAATGACAAGGAAGCCACGGAAACAGAAGCATTGGCACTTGAGAATGTTCAACGGGCTACAGAGGGCAATCCACCACGCAAAGTCGTGGTGATTCCTAATAAGGTGGTTAATGTTGTTATTTAGAGGCACATTCTTTGCGGCTCTTTTGGTAACGCTGGGCAGCTGTGGCTTTCAGCCGTTATACCAAAAACAACAAGCAAGCGACGCCGTGATCGACGATTTAGCACAAGTCCAGGTGCTGAACTTGATTGACCAGGTAAACCACGACGATCGTTTGGGTCAAAAAGTTAAAAATTTCTTGCTCGACCGTTTAAATCCCGGCGGACGACCCGGCAATCCGTTTTACGTCCTGGCGGTAGCGGTAGGGGCATCGACCACCGAATTAGGTGTAAAATTTACCGACGAAGCGACGCGTGCAAAACTTTCCATGAACGCGAGCTATACATTGACTGAGAAAAAAACCAATGCGGTTTTGTTTCGCGGCAACACGCGGTCGGTGAATAGCTACAATATCGTGAAATCGGATTTCGCCACACTGAGCGCTGAAAATAACGCCAAAGACCGTGCTGCACGCGAGATTGCCGATGACATCAAACTTCGGCTCGGAATATTTTTTAATGAACTGCGAAGCGGTACCTAACCAAAGACTGTCACTTGAAAGTTTCCAATAATCAGATCGACTCGTTTATTGCCGGCGGCGCCAAAAACGTCGACGCTGTCTTGATTTACGGACCCGACGCGGGCCTGGTCCGAGAGCGTGGCAAGGTTCTAGCAACAAAGGCGGTCCCCGATTTAAACGATCCGTTTAATGTATCGGCCCTGTCTCACGACGCGATTTTAAACGACCCCGCACTCCTATCGGATAACTTGAATGCGCTTTCCATGACCGGCGATAAACGGCTCGTGCTGGTGTCAGACGCCTCTGATCGCATGGCGGGTATTGTTGAATCGGCATTATCACAGGGGAATGCAGCAGCGCTGTTAATTTTACAAGCCGGCGACCTCAAACCCCGAAGCAAACTACGGTCACTAGCGGAATCTTCCAGCGCCATGGCCGCGCTCGCCTGCTATTCAGATGACGGACGGTCTCTCGCGCGCTTAATAGATGAGGTTTTTTCAGCCGACAAAATTGAATGCAACCACGAGGCCCGATCTTATTTAGAGCAAAATTTAGGTAATGATCGAGGAATCTCCCGGTCCGAACTAGAAAAACTAGCTATCTTCGCCGGACCAAATGGGCGACTGACGATCGACGATATCGGCACGATGATTGGCGATAACACGTCCATGACGCTGACGGATATCGCCTTTAGTGCAGCCGATGGCAGTGCCGTGGATACGGACCGGTATTTAAGCCGCTGTTTGTCCGAGGATATTCCGCCGATCTCAGTGTTGCGCGCCGTCGCCAACCACCTGCTTAGACTTCAGCTAACCGTCAAGAAATTGAACAACGGTGAGGCGCCTGATCAAGCAATGAAGGCGCTGCGGCCGCCGGTATTTTTCAAAACGCGCGACCGATTTCGCCGCCAACTAAACCGCTGGCGCGAACAGCAGATATCGAAAGGCTTGAGTCTGGTGCTTACAGCCGAGCAAGAATGCAAGAAAACAGGCTCACCAGACGTGGCCATCTGCGGCCGAACACTTCATCAGATTGCGGCGCTGGCGCGGCAAGCGGGCGGGCGATAGCCGGACCCCATAATGACACCTAAGTTTATGCGACGAAGGTTAGCCCCGGTTCAATAATTGAATTAGATCGTCCAATTGCTCTAGGCGTTGGTAATGAATGGAGAGGACACCCGCCTCCCCCTTTTCGTCGATTGCGACCTTAAGCCCAAGCCTATCGCTTAAACTGTTTTCAAGCTCCGCCGTATTGGGATCTTTCCCCGCAGCGTTGTCGACAGCAATTCGGATACCTTTTAACTTTTTTGCCGTATTGGGCTTTTTCGATAACTGCTCCGCCTCGCGAACACTCATCCCTTTAGAAATAATCAACTGCGCCAAATGTTCAGGGTTTTCAGCCGTCACGAGAGTCCGTGCATGGCCTGCGCTTATCTTGCCTTCAAGCAGTAACGCCTGAACCGATTGCGGCAGATTCAAAAGCCGAAGCATATTTGCCACATGGCTGCGGCTTTTACCGATCGATTTGGCCAGGCCGTCTTGGGTATGTCCAAAATCGTTCATCAATCGATGATAGGCCTCAGCTTCTTCAAGCGGCGAGAGATCTTCCCGGTGCAGGTTTTCAACCAGCGCAATTTCAAGCGCCTCTTGATCGTCTAATTCTTTGACCACCACCGGAACATCGTGAAGCTGGGCGGCCTGCGCCGCACGCCAACGCCGTTCGCCGGCGATAATTTCAAACTCTCCCTCAACAGAGGTCGACTCACGCACCAAAATCGGCTCGAGCACGCCCTTTTCTTTTACCGACGCAATAAGCGTTTCCAAGGCAACGCTATCGAAATGGCGACGCGGCTGAAACTTCCCTGGTTTCAGAAGATGAATGGGCAACGCCGTCGTTACCTGAACACCGGGCTGACCGGCAGCCTGCTCCTCTTCACCAAAAAGCGCGGATAGGCCTCGACCCAGCCCGCGGCGTTCCTTGTCCTCTGCCGCGATCATGCCGCGATCCGCCGCTCTCGCTGCAACAGCTCGCCCGCAAGATGAATATAGGCCCGGCTACCGGCGCAGTGATGATCATAGAGTAAGACCGGTTTACCAAATGACGGCGCTTCGGAAATTCGCACATTGCGCGGAATGATCGTCTGATAAACCTTGTCGCCAAAATGCTGGCGCACATCGGCCGCGACCATTTCCGACAAATTATTTCGGCGGTCGAACATCGTGAGCACGACACCTTGGATTTCCAAATTCGGGTTGAAGGCACGCCTTACCCGCTCGATCGTACTCATTAAATGGCTTAACCCCTCAAGCGCATAAAACTCGACCTGCAGCGGCACCAAAACCGCATGGGCCGCCGTCAGCGCATTCAAGGTCAATAGATTCAAAGATGGTGGGCAATCGATCAAAATGTAATCGAAGTCCTTGACGCTGAGCGCGCCCAGTCCGGTCCCCAAACGGAACTCGCGATTAGACGCTGTTACCAGTTCGATCTCCGCACCGGCCAAATGAACAGAGGCTGGGACGATTGATAAAAGTGGAATGCCCGTCGGCAAAATGGCGGACTTAACATCCACACCGTCGATGAGCACATCATAGGATGATGTTTTGATTATGGAACGATCTATCCCTAAGCCTGTTGTCGCATTGCCTTGTGGATCAAAGTCCACAATCAAGACCTTTTTCTGGACCGCCACCAATGCTGTCGCCAAATTGACGGCGGTGGTTGTTTTACCGACACCGCCTTTTTGGTTAGCTACCGCCAATATTCTAGGTTGGGCTTCGCCCGTGGTCGGATGATTCATGGTTTACTGCCTCCAGAACAACGATTTTGCCTCGCGGGTCGCTAAGGCTTTGTTGAATACGGCTGGTGACCTTCCAATCCGATGACAACGCTTCTATTTCCTTATTAATACCTGTTGTTTTAGGAAAGATACATAGTTTTTTTCTGTTTAACGCTGGTTTAATAAGTTTTAACAGAGGCTCTAAGGCCGCCAATGCACGGGCAGTAATAACCTCCGCATGCTGTACTTTATCCATTACATCCTCAACCCTCTGGGCATGAATCGTAATCTGGCAATTTGTAACGCGAGCCGCCTCCCTTAGGAAGGCGGCCTTACGTTGATCGGATTCAACCAATTCACACGCTACGTCCCGATTTAATATGGCGAGGAGCAAACCTGGCAAACCTGCACCGCTGCCAAGGTCAATGAGGCGAGTGGTGGTCGCGGGAATAAGGGGTGAGAGTTGCGCACAATCTAGAATATGCCGGCGCCAGGGATCATCCAAACTACGTTTGCTCACTAAATTAATAGTGGTATTCCACTTTTTAAGTAGATCTAAATATAATTCAAACTTGCGGATTGTTTCACGTGAAACAGGAAATGTAGCCTGAAACTGATCCGGCGTTAAGGGTTCAGAGGCTTCTACTGGCATCGGACCGTTTCACGTGGCGAAGTAATGCAATAATAGCAGCAGGCGTCACCCCGGAGATACGTGCTGCGGATCCCAGGGTAGTAGGGCGCGCATTTTCTAGTTTCTGGCGGACTTCGGTGGAGAGGCTGCCAACCGAGCCATAGTCCAAATCCATCGGCAGCTTCAAGGCTTCGTCTCTTTGGTATGCCGCGATATCCGCTTCCTGGCGCTCCAGGTAATGGCGATACTGGGCATCAGTTTCAAGTTGCTCTGCAATCACCCGCTGGACGGAGGCCAAAGAAGGCCACATTTTGGACAACGCCGACACTGTGAGGCCGGGCAGCGACAACAGATCGGCCACTGTGCGCCGCGTACCATCGGCTGGAACGCTAAAACCCTGTTTCACCAGTTCAGTGGGTGTCGCACTCAGGTCGCCGGCCATGCTACGCGCAGTTTCCAGCGCCGATGCTTTCGCACGCCACACTTTAAGGCGTTCCGGCGACAGGCATCCGAGACTTTCCCCCAGCGGCGATAAGCGCTGGTCTGCGTTGTCGGCGCGTAGCCGCAAACGGTACTCCGCACGCGAGGTAAACATACGATAGGGCTCCGACGTGCCTTTGGTGACCAAATCGTCAATCATCACGCCGATATAGGCCTCGCTTCGATCAAGGATAATCGGCTCTTGGCCTTTCGTAGCCCGCGCGGCGTTTATACCGGCCATGAGACCTTGTGCTGCGGCTTCTTCGTAGCCCGTTGTTCCATTAATCTGACCGGCGAAATACAGGCCACTTATACGCTTTGTTTCCAGTGAATGCTTTAGTTCCCGGGGGTCAACAAAATCATATTCAATCGCATAGCCTGGCCGGATCACCTCCGCTTTCTCCAACCCCGGTATGGTTTTAAGGAACGCGCGCTGCACCTCTTCAGGCAGAGACGTCGAAATACCATTGGGGTAAACCGTATGATCGTCGAGCCCTTCCGGTTCTAGAAATATTTGATGACGCTCTTTATCCGCAAACCGCACCACCTTGTCTTCAATAGACGGACAATAGCGCGGACCCAGGGACGCAATCTGACCGGAGTAAATAGGCGCCCTGTCGATATTCGCCCGAATAATCTCGTGCCCTTCTTGCCCCGTATAAGTGATATGGCAATCAATCTGGGGCGTTGTAATTTTGTCGGTCAGGAAAGAAAAGGGCACCGGCGGATTATCGCCGGACTGGGCATCCAGCCCCACCCAATCGATTGTTCTGCCGTCAAGGCGTGGTGGCGTTCCTGTTTTAAGGCGGTCAAGCCGGAACTCAAACTTCTCAAGAGTCTCGGACAAACCATAAGCAGCGGCTTCACCGACCCGGCCCGCAGGCGTCTGAGATTCACCAATGTGGATTATTCCCCGCAAAAATGTTCCGGTCGTTAGAATAACTGCGTTCGCAGATAATGAAATACCAGCACCGGTGGTGACGCCCGTGACACAGCCGTTGCCGTCAATTTCCAGCCCTTCAACGGCGCCTTGATAAATTTCGAGGCCCGCTTGGGCCCTCAAAGTGCTTTGCATCGCTTCACGGTACAATTTACGATCAGCCTGCGCGCGCGGCCCCCGGACCGCCGGCCCTTTGCTCCGGTTGAGTATGCGAAACTGAATGCCGGCCGCGTCTGCGACACGCGCCATAACACCATCCAGGGCGTCGATTTCGCGCACCAAATGCCCTTTTGCAAGACCACCAATCGCGGGGTTGCAGGACATTTCGCCGATTGTGGCCGGTTTATGAGTCACCAGCAGTGTCGCACCGCCGCATCGCGCAGCCGCAGCGGCTGCCTCGCATCCCGCATGGCCGCCACCGATAACGATGACGTCCCAATGATCTTTATTCATTCCCATGCGAGGGAATTTAGGCCCTTCACCGCGCTAAGCCAAGGAATCAATTCAATTATTTTTGATCGTGGAGAGCGGTTGCTGCTTCTAGATAGAAATGTTTCACGTGAAACAAACAGGCTATTAAATACATTCTACACGGATTAAAATAGGCCTTACATGAAGTAAGCGGTCACTTTCCAATGCAAAAGTCCCTGAAAATTACATCCAACAGATCTTCCACATCAATAGATCCGGTCAAAACCCCCAAGAATCGAACGGCCATTCTCAGATCTTCCGCACACAATTCCGCGCTTTCCTGGACTCTAGCGCGGTTCAGGGCCGAAACACATTGAATAAGAGCCTCCCGGTGCCGGTGCCGTGTAATGGTCGGAGAGGTTCCTGTGTTCAGGCGTTTTTCAACTTCTTTAACAATATGGCTAACCAGTTCATCGAGGCCTGTTTCGTTGGTAATAGAAACAGGATACAAGTTCCGTCCCAATTCTCCAAAGCGAGCCGCAATATCGGATGCGCCGGGCTTAACAAGATCAATCTTATTCAAGACAATAATCGTTTCTGTATCGATCATATCAAATGCGGGACCCGCCGGCGCCAATTGGTCCGCTGCAACGACGACGAGCTTCAAATCGGATACCGCAGCTCTTTGGAAGGTGCGTTCAATACCAATGGATTCTATCCCGGACTGGGCATCGCGAATTCCAGCAGTATCCGCCAACACGACGGGTAAGCCATCGAGATCAAGATGTACCTCAATCACGTCCCTTGTGGTGCCGGCTGTCGCGGACACAATTGCCGCATCTCGACGCGCCAACCAATTTAGTAAACTGGATTTACCCACATTCGGCGGTCCTACAATGGCGATTTTTAGACCATCGCGTAATCTTTCCCCCCGGTGACCGTCTTCCAAATGGCGTTCTATCTCTTGAATAAGAGTTTCAACCGTCGGGCGGATTGCCGATTCTACATCCGGCGGCAAATCTTCGTCCGGAAAATCGATCGCCGCTTCCATATGGGCAAGGCTCGGTAAGAGTTGGTCCCGCCAGGAATCATATAATTGTCCGAGGACGCCCTGGGATTGCAGCAATGCTTGGCGCCGCTGCGCTTCGGTCTCGGCATCTATCAAATCGATAAGGCCCTCAGCCTCCGTGAAATCGATTTTACCTGCCAACACCGCACGACGCGTAAACTCTCCCGGCTCGGCCATTCGAAGGCCCTCGCAACAATTTAGGGTCTCGAAAACACGCTGCCGGACGGCGGTACCGCCGTGAAGGTGAAGTTCCGCGACATCGTCTCCCGTATAACTGCGCGGCGCGGGAAACCAAAGAACAAGACCATCGTCGATTTTTTCGCCAGTTGACGGATCGATGATACTACACCGGGTCGCCTGCCGTGGTTTCGGCAAACCAGTCCCGGTGATGGCAGTCAACGCGCCGCCGCTTTGCGGACCGGATAACCGATATACCGCAACGCCGGCTCGTCCGGACGCGCTGGCCAAAGCGTAAATAGTGTCACTCATGGCGTGGTTTTAACCCAAAGCCACGCGCGTATATACAAAACAGATAGAGTCCATTCCGCATCCAGATATCTATTTCTGCAAAACCCCGTGTAAACCGTTGACCTCCGTGCCGCCGCGTAAGAGGGTGCTGTCTGGAATAATGCAAAGTGATGGGCTCCATGGGCGAAAACCTTCTACGGCACGAAACCAGTCCGTACCTTCTTCAACACCAAGACAATCCTGTTCATTGGCTTCCCTGGAACGACGATACACTGGCGAAGGCAAAAAATGAGAACAAGCCGATTTTGTTATCGGTGGGTTACGCGGCTTGTCATTGGTGTCACGTCATGGCGCATGAAAGTTTTGAGAACAACGCCATCGCCGACTTGATGAACGAGCATTTCATCAACATTAAGGTCGACCGCGAAGAGCGACCCGATGTGGATATGATCTATCAATCGGCGCTTGCAATGCTCGGCGAACATGGCGGATGGCCCTTAACCATGTTCCTTACGCCAAACGGAGATCCCTTTTGGGGCGGCACTTATTTTCCGCCAACATCACGATATGGCAGACCAGGCTTTCCCGATGTCTTGGAGGGGGTGTTTAGAGCCTTCCAATCGGAGCCCGACAAGGTGGATAAAAACGTCGCGGCCCTAAAAGATGGCCTCGCTAAGCTTTCCGTCTCGACGGCTGGCGGCGATATCGACCTGCCCATGACGGACCGTTTTGCACAACAACTGTCGCAAAACATCGATCAGGTTCACGGCGGTATTGGCGGAGCACCGAAATTTCCCCAACCACAAATTCTCGAGCAACTTTGGCGCGCCTGGATCCGCACCAGGGCTGAGCCCTTTAAGCAAGGCGTGCTGATTAGCCTCGACAATATGTGCCAAGGCGGAATTTACGATCATTTAGGCGGGGGGTTTTCCCGTTATTCGGTCGACGAGCATTGGCTCGCGCCCCACTTCGAAAAAATGCTCTACGACAACGCTCAATTGGTGGGTCTTCTCGCACTTGTTTGGCAAGAAACCAGAAACCCTCTCTATAAACAACGCGTCGAAGAAACCATCGGCTGGCTTGAGCGTGAAATGGTCGTGGACGGTGGCGGGTTTACAAGCAGTTTGGACGCGGACAGCGAGGGTGAAGAAGGCAAATTCTATGTCTGGCAAGAGTGTGAAATCGACACCCTGCTTGGCGATTCGGCACAAGAATTTAAGGCCACATATAATGTAACCCCTTCAGGTAACTGGGAAAATAAGACGATCTTAAATCGTCTAGGGCAAATGGTGCTGCACGATAAAGCCATCGAAAGCCGACTAGCCACCGCCCGCCAGAAACTCCTAAAAGCACGAGACAAACGCATCCGGCCCGATTGGGACGATAAGGTCCTATCAGACTGGAACGGTCTAATGATCGATAGCCTAGCCTTCGCGGGACAAGTGTTTGACCGTGCCGATTGGATTCAGATGGCGGTCAACGCATTTGAATTTATTGCAACCAAAGTGTCTGACGGCGACCGGCTTTATCATAGTTGGCGCCAAAACAGCGCCCGCCATCCCGCCACGTTAGACGATTATGCGAATATGTGCCGGGCCGCGCTCATGCTGTTTGAGACCACAAGCGACCACCGCTATTTGGATCAAATCAAAAAATGGTTGGATGTTGTGGATCATCACTATCTCGACAAAGATGGCGGCTATTTTTTCTCCGCAGATGACACCAATAACCTCATAACGCGAACAAAAACCGCCAATGACAATGCAGTGCCCGCCGGCAACGGTGTGCTGGTAGGCGTTTATGCGCGGCTTTATTATTTAACCGGCGAAGATACCTACCGCGAGAAGGCCGGGCGCCAAATCCAGGCATTTTCCGGTGAAATCGAACGCAACTTCTTCCCACTATCAACGCTTATCAACGGCAACGAGATCTTATTAAGCGCGGAGCAAATCGTTCTCATCGGCAAATCAGGAAACACGGCATTGGCGGAAATGACGCGCATCGTTGCAGAAACCTCTCTCCCCAATCGAATTCTATGCAAGATCGATCCGGACACGCCGTTGCCCAAAGGCCACCCGGCGGCTGGGAAAAAAGACATCGATGGTGAAGCCACAGCCTATATATGCCGCGGCATGATCTGCTCGGCCCCCATCACCGACCCTGCCATATTGAAAGAGGAACTTTCTTCAAACCACGCGTGACATCAAGAACGCGGAAACATATGTTTTGAACAAATTGGTCTAATGAAAAGAAGCAGTAGGGGAGAACGGCATGCCGGATATCACCATTAACGGAGCGGACGGCGATTTCTCAGGGTATCTTGCAACGCCTGCAAACAGCGGCGGCGGGGGTATTTTGGTCATTCAAGAAATATTTGGTGTGAACAAAGACATGCGCGCGCATTGCGACCATTTGGCTACGGCTGGTTATATCGCTCTATGCCCAGATATTTTTTGGCGCCAGGAACCGGGCATCCAACTAACCGATCAAAGCGACGAAGAATGGGCCCGCGCATTCGAGCTCTACCAGGGGTTCGATGTGAAAAAAGGAATCGTGGATCTGAAAGCCTCGCTCGCCCATTTGAAAAATATTGACGGCTGCAATGGAAAAACCGGTACCGTCGGATTTTGCCTCGGTGGTTTACTGGTGTATCTGATGGCAGCCGAATCCGATGCGGACTGCAATGTGAGCTATTACGGTGTCGGCATCGATGAACAGTTAACTGCCGCCAACACAATCACACGGCCAACGCTCCTGCACATCGCCGAAGAAGACGGGTTTGTCTCAAAAGAGGCACAGGCAACAATCAACGGTAAGCTTGCGAACCATAGCCACATCGAACTTCATAATTATGCTGGCGTCGATCACGCGTTCGCGCGCCATGACGGGGTCAATTTCGATGCAGCCGCGGCCGCCCTTGCAGAAAAACGAACAATGGCCTGCTTTGCGGCAAACCTGTCGTAAGACATAGCCTCACATTTATACAAAGCCATTCGCAAACGGAGTTTCACAATGCCCTATGCCGTCCAAATAACAGAAACCGGTGGGCTTGATGTAATGCAAATCATCGACACGGAGATGCGGGAACCCGGGCCGGGCGAAGTCCGTATCAATCAAACCGCGGTCGGACTAAATTTCATCGATACCTACCACCGGACCGGCCTTTACCCGGTTCCCTTACCCGCTGTCCTCGGCATGGAAGCGGCGGGCACCGTCGATGCGGTTGGAGAAACCGTGACGGGTTTTGCCTTGGGCGACCGTGTTGCCTATGCCGGCGGTGGGCTTGGCGCCTATACGGACAGCCGCATCATCAACGCGGCCAGCATTGTTAAAATTCCCGATATGTTAGGCGACGCAGAAGCGGCGGCCCTCATGCTAAAAGGGTTTACCGCAACGTATCTGCTCCATCGTACTTACCCGGTCAAAAAAGGCACGACAGTCTTGTTTCATGCGATCGCCGGTGGCGTCGGTCTTATTGCGTGTCAAATATTGAAACAGATGGGCGCCACCGTAATTGGTACGGTTGGAGATGAGACCAAAGCGGCATTGGCGAAGGAACACGGCTGTGACCATCCGGTCATATACACTCAAGAAAACTTCAAAGATCGTGTGGCTGAGATTACCGATGGCAAAGGCGTACCGGTTGTATTCGATTCCGTCGGGGCGTCGACCTTTGACGATACTTTAGATTGCCTTTCTCCATTCGGCGTTTTGGTCTCTTTTGGCAATGCCTCCGGGCCTGTTCCCCCATTCGATCCAGGAATTTTATCCCAAAAAGGCTCGCTCTATTTCACCAGGCCAACACTGATGAGCCATATATCTAATGCCGCGCAAATTGCGGAACTGGCAAAATGGATGTTTGGCTATGTGGAAAATGGCCTCAAAGTGAAAGTCAATCAAACCTTTTCCCTAAAAGAAGCGTCAAAGGCCCACCAGGCATTAGAGAGCCGCAAAACATCGGGCTCGACTATATTAACCCCTTAAGAAGACCAAAATTCAGGATCGTCTGGTCGACAAAGCATCAAAACGTCGTCATTACTTTTATTTCGGTTATGAAATGGTATGCTTTCCGGGCCAATGAGAGTTTCCTAAACCGTTCAACCGGTTCATCGGTTCGTCATCCGTTGATATCACAAATGAAACCAGTGCGAACTACTGCAAAAGAAGTAGATTCGTGGCCGGATTCTACTAGTGCGGAATGAGTTTTTGAAAACTAGGTTCTAGGCCTAGTTTTAAATTACCGCAATTTTTTACAAGAAACGACTGATGAGCGATGGATCCGAAATTCAACCAAATAGCACAACTTTTTTTATTCCAAGACAGTCATTTAAGAACTTTATTAGAATAATTAAACAAGTCTACTGATTCATTGAATCAAAGAAGTCTGAATTGTTTTTCGAATGTTTAAGTTTCTCCAACAAGAATTCCATTGCATCGGTGACGCCCATCGGCAGCAAAATACGCCGCAAGACCCACATCTTCGATAGAGTCGCTTTTTCTACCAGCAACTCTTCTTTACGTGTTCCTGATTTTTGGATATCGATCGACGGGAAAACACGTTTATCAGATAGTTTACGATCCAGAACAATCTCCGAATTGCCGGTGCCTTTAAATTCTTCGAAAATCACCTCATCCATACGACTGCCTGTATCGATCAAGGCTGTGGAAATAATCGTTAAAGAGCCACCTTCCTCGATATTACGTGCGGCGCCAAAAAACCGTTTCGGCCGTTGCAACGCATTAGCATCAACACCACCGGTGAGCACCTTGCCTGAACTTGGCACCACTGTGTTATAGGCCCGCGCCAACCTTGTAATAGAATCCAGCAAAATAACCACATCACGTTTATGCTCAACCAGACGTTTAGCTTTCTGAATGACCATTTCTGACACAGCCACGTGGCGCGCTGCGGGTTCATCGAAGGTGGAGCTAACCACCTCGCCTTTAACAGACCGCGCCATATCGGTGACTTCTTCCGGTCGTTCGTCGATGAGAAGCACAATTAGGTAGACTTCAGGATGATTTTGAGTGATCGCATGGGCGATGTTTTGCATTATTACGGTTTTACCGGTACGCGGTTGAGCAACAATTAATCCACGTTGCCCCTTTCCAATCGGCGCCACCAGTTCGATCACCCGGCACGTAAAGTCTTTACTTTCAGAATTTTCGATTTCCAGATTGATTTTTTCCTCTGGATACAGCGGTGTCAAATTATCGAAATTTATACGATGACGGACCGCTTCAGGATCATCAAAATTCACCTTCCCAACTTTAAGAAGAGCAAAATACCGTTCTCCATCTTTCGGCGCCCGAATCTCGCCTTCAACCGTATCGCCGGTACGCAATCCAAAACGTTTCACCTGGCTTGGACTGACATATATATCGTCCGGCCCAGGCAGGTAGTTTGATTCCGGCGACCGTAGAAATCCAAACCCATCCTGAAGCACTTCGAGAACGCCATCGCCAACGATCGGCACATCATCAGCAGCCAATTGTTTGAGAATGCCAAACAACATATCCTGCTTTCGCAGGTTACTCGCATTCTCTACTTCAAGCTCTTCAGCGAGCGAAAGGAGATCGGCCGGCGCTTTTTGCTTCAACTCATGAAGACTGACTTCTTCAAATTTCATCGTTTTACAGCTCAATTTTTATGATTGCGCGGTCAGCGCCAAATCTTGGGAACGGCCGCATCAAAGCGAAGGACTTTACAAAATTCTAAGAGTTCGCCTTGAACAGAAACTGGCAGAAGGCCAGTGGAACGGCGATTAAAAGAAAGACGTGACCGTAAGGTGCCACAAACTATACCCCAAACCAACCTCGGGACAAGTGAAATTCACATGCCGGATTAAAAAGGTTTAACGACAACCACAAGCACTATTCCGACCATAAGCACGGTCGGAACCTCATTCAGTATCCGATAGAATTTAGGCGACCGGTCATTATCATCACGCGCAAACACCAATCGGTAGTACCCCAGCAAAAAATGCAAACCTGTTAAACAGAAAACCAGCCCCAACTTTACAAACAGCCATCCTTCTCCTACGACCTCTCCCTGGACTAGAAGAGCCACACCAAAACCCCAAGACAACATCATGGCCGGAGTCATAATGGCGCGATAAAGCCTACGCTCCATCACCTTAAAGGTCTCTGACTGTCTCGATTTCGTTTTTGCATCGCAATGATATACGTAAAGCCGGGGTAGATACAGCAACCCTGCCATCCATGACATCACACTGATAATATGTAGTGCTTTGATCCACAACATCTCACAAACCTTAAAACCCTATTTCGAACACGTTTAACAACGCCTCTCCAAGCCCAAACATATAAACGGCCGGCATATCTCAAAAAAGTACAGCGTTCTACAATACACTGCTTTTTGCCACAAATTTATAAAGGCGATCGAGGTATTGCCAACCAAAACACTTACAAAGTGCCATACACAGGTGATACTTCTCAAATACCCGCCGCATAAATTAGCAGCACTCGTAAAAACGGAACTTTTACTAATAAACAGTATGTAGCCAGAGTTTTTTAGGCCTTATATATAATAATATACCAAAAACAGCAAAAACACATAACAACGCGACGATATCTCGCCAAGCTCCAACCTAACAAACTCTCCAAAAAGCCTTCCGAAGACTCTTTATTACACGTACTTGGGACGGATCTACGTACAATTACGCCGAACTTTCAAAAAATTATGAAAATTTCCTAACCGCGGTCGAATTCCCGAACTGTTTTTACCAAAAAACTCACGCTTTCCGGATCTGTCTCCTTTATCACCCCATGACCAAGATTAAAGATATATGGCCTGGCAGCAAAATGAGACAAAATCTCATGGGTTTTTCTATAAATCGTTTCGGTATCAGACAGAAGGTAAATTGGATCCAGATTACCTTGAACTGGCATTCGGTTTTGTACATTGGCTGCCGACCACGCACAGGGCATATATTGATCAAGTCCCACAGCCTGAACATCTACACAATCGAGATAGGACAATATATTCGGCCCTGCACCCCGAGGAAACCCGATGATGGGCGTTTCTGGAAATCGTTCACGCACTCGGTTAACAGTTTTTTGTGTTGGCCGAACGATCCATTTCTCAAAGCCCTCTTCATCTAACACGCCCGAATGAGAGTCGAATATTTGCACCGCTTCCACGCCCGCTTCAATTTGCCCAATCAAATGACGACTGGTCGCCTCCACCAATAGGGCCATCAATCTTTCAAAGGACGCCGGATCAGTGACGGACCAATGCCGTATTTTTTCAAAACCGCGACTTGTTCCACCTTCGATCATATAGGTAGCAACAGTCCATGGAGCGCCGGCAAAACCAATTAGCGCGCATTTACTCGGTAAGTCACGGCGAATGAGCTTTATGGCTTCGTAAACAGCCTTAAGTTTCTCATTGTCGTCCGGATTAAACCGTTCCAGTGCCGTATCACCTAAAAGGTCCGTAGGGGTAACTGGTGTTAGACGTGGCCCAATACCTTCCTCAAACCAAACCTTTTGCCCAAGCGCATCAGGCAATACTAAAATGTCTGAAAACAAAATTGCAGCATCAAATTCAAATCGCCGAATTGGCTGTAACGTAATCTCAGCTGCTAAGTCAGGCGAATAACAAAGATCAAGAAAAGACGTCGTTTGTTTCCTGATCTCTCGATATTCAGGCAGATACCTACCTGCTTGCCGCATTAACCAAATAGGTATCGACTCTGGCACTTCACCATTGAGCGCTTGAAGAAGGGGTTTTCGAAAAACCGTTTTTTGGGTGTCGTTCATTGTTGTTTTACACTCTCAAACCAACCAAAATTATTTTTAGAATCTATAGGTTGTTGTAGTTGCATTACGGTGTGTAACGGGGATTATTGTGAATTGAATTCTATCCCCCGTGCTTTGTGGACGATTCATGCTCATGTGGACAAGAGACGTATAGTTCTATTCGACTCGTTAGGTTTTGGGGATTACGAATTTCCGGCAAACCGGGGATAGTTATGAATTTTCCAGACGGTTCAGGATATCTTTTTTGGTGTAAAACTCTTATCCACCTGGAGACGAATTCCTGTCCGCTGTTGTTAAGTTCCGTTTTATAAGTTCAGATGGGCCGGATGTGTGGAAAAGACCCGTTTAATCCCCGACACTTACTATTTAATACAAGAGTTCTCCTCCGGTTAGAGTGGCTTCATGTCAGATCGATATCATTTACATCTGGTTTCAGACGCGACCGGCGAAACCATTCACAGTGTCGCGCGAGCCTGCCTTTCCCAGTTCGATTCCGCTGAACCGGAGGAGCATCACTGGTCCTTAGTCCGGACGGTTGGCCAAATCGAACGCGTCTTAGCAAATATAAAGGAAAACCCTGGCATCGTTATGTTTACCATCGTCGATGATGATATTCGCCATCGTTTGCAAACTGGTTGTCGCGCATTACAGCTTCCTTGTATTCCGGTGCTGGATCCGGTTATTGCGACCTTGGCAAATTTTCTTGGAATCGAAAGTAAGGGCGAAGCGGGTCGCCAGCATGTGCTGGACGCGGAGTATTTCGAGCGCATTGATGCCATGACCTATGCCATGGCAAATGATGACGGTCAGTCTGCCTGGAACCTTGGTAGCGCTGACTTGGTATTGGTGGGAGTTTCGCGCACCTCTAAAACACCAACATGCATGTACTTGGCTAATCGAGGCATTAAGGCCGCGAATGTACCATATGTCCCCAACGTCCCTTTGCCACCTGAATTGTTTGATTTGCCCGAAACCGACGCACCCTTGATTGTCGGTCTTACAAACTCTCCAGAAAGGCTTATTCAGCTTCGCCGAAACAGATTGAGGTCGTTAGCGCAGGACGATGAAACTGATTATGTTCATCCTGAAACGGTTCGAGAAGAAGTTGCGGCGGCTCGGCGCCTGTTCAACGAACAAGGCTGGCCCATTATCAACGTGACGCGGCGATCAATTGAAGAGACCGCTGCGGCTGTCATGCAATTGCTGGAGAAACGCCAATAATATGCCAAACTTAAACCAACCCCCAATCGTACTCGCCTCCGCTAGTGTGTCTCGTGCCAGTATTCTCAAAAACGCCGGCGTTAAATTCCAAACAATACCGTCTGACTGCGATGAAGATTCCATAAAAAATAAAATGAGGGCGGATGGTGCAACCACGGAAGAGGTTGCGGAACGCCTCGCTATGGCTAAGGCTAAAATGGTTGCGGCGGATCATCCCGACCATTTTATCATCGGGGCGGATCAAATGTTGGCTTGCGACGGTGTTTGGTACGACAAGCCGTCGGATATTGATGCTGCGCGGAATCATCTAAAATCGCTTTGCGGCAAAACCCATCAGTTAGTTTCCGCGACTGTTATTTTGTTGGGTAAAGAATGTGTGTGGCGTTATTCAGACACATCGAATTTGACGATGCGGGAATTCAGTGATGATTTTATCGAGTATTATTTAAGTCAAGCTGGCGAAAAAGTGTGCCGGTCGGTCGGGGCCTATCAGCTAGAAGGTCTAGGCGCGCAGCTATTTTCTGCGGTCGAAGGGGATTATTTTTCGATACTGGGCCTGCCGCTGTTGCCTATTATGACGTTTTTACGGGCCAACAAATTGCTAATCGACGGATGAACAGTGGCGAAACAAAATTGGCGGGCGTGATGGGATGGCCAGTAGCACATTCCAAATCACCGAGATTGCATGGTTTTTGGTTACAACGCCTGAATGTGGATGGCGCCTATCTCCCCCTGCCTGTTGCGCCTGAAAATCTCGCTGACGCAATTGTTGGTTTGCCGGCGTTGGGGTTTAGCGGTGCCAATTTAACGATCCCCCATAAAGAAGCTGCCTTAACCATGTGTGATCAGCTCGATAATACAGCGGGCCGAATTGGGGCAGTGAACACCATCGTCATTGATGAAGGCGGCGCATTGCATGGAACCAATACGGACGCCTTTGGGTTTATTGAAAACTTGCGAGAAAACAGTCTGTGGTCTGCATCGGCTGGTGCTGCGGTTTTACTAGGCGCCGGCGGCGCCGCCCGTGCGATCGCAGTGGCCTTGTCCGACGCGGGTGTGCCCGATATTAGGATAGTCAACCGAACTGAGGAACGGGCGCGTGCTTTGATAGAGACCACAGGTATCACAAATGCCTCTTTTGTAAGCTGGGATGAGCGCGACCAAGTACTGGACGGCGCTGCTTTAGTCGTTAATTCCACTAGTCTCGGTATGCTAGGTAAACCACCCTTGGACTTGAATTTGACAGCGCTTCCGACCAGCGCGGTGGTGAACGATATCGTTTATACGCCACTGCAAACACCATTACTGGCGGCAGCGGTTGCAAGAGGCAATCCGATTGTTGATGGTCTTGGCATGTTGCTTTATCAGGCCGTGCCTGGGTTTGAGGCCTGGTTCGGTGTTCGCCCTGAAGTCACTAGAGAATTAAGAGAGTTTGTCCTCGCCTAAGAAGCGGGCCAATTAATCGTCAACTGTGTGGAAAATTGGTTTAACCGGTTCAATCGGGATGGGGAAATCGACGGCCGGCCGCATTCTCAAGAGCATGGGTATTCCTGTTCATGATGCGGACCGGGCGGTGCACAACGCATTTTCCCGCGGTAGCAACGCGGTGGCTGATATCGACGCGGCGTTTCCGGGTGTTGTTGTAAATGGGGAGGTCAGCCGACCTGCTTTGGGACAGATTGTTTTCAACGACGATTCCGCGATTAAGCGCTTGGAACAAATTCTTCATCCGCTGGTGCGCCTCGACCGAAACCGGTTTATCGCCCAGCATCGGCGGCAACGGCGTTTTGCGGTCGCCTTCGATGTACCCCTCCTGTTCGAAACAAATACGGATCGAGAATGCGATTTCACTATTGTTGTAACGGCGCCTCCTTTCATTCAGGCGCACCGCGTTCTAAGCCGGCCGGGCATGACCGTTGAGCGCTTGGAAGCGGTTATGGGCCGGCAGATGCCTGATGTTGAAAAGCGCCGCCGGGCGGATTTCGTCGTGCCGACCAATTTGGGGAAACGGTTCACCGTCAATAAGCTGCGTGCCATTGTCGCCGCCCTGCGGGCGCAAAGCCGTCTCTAAACGAATCTTGCCAAGCCGGTGGGCGGATTACCCGTATGACGGTTCTGGCGAATTGGGATAGACTGGGTTTCTGTTACGGTTTTGGATCACGGACCCAATGCATTTCACGGTACGGCCTTTAAGCGATGTTATGGCAGCGGAAATCGAGGGAATCGATCTGCGTCAACCACTAGAGGCGCAAACTCTTTCCGATGTTAACGACGTTTTCCTAGCGCATTGCGCGGTTTGTTTTCGCAACCAAGACCTCGACATTGCGGCATTCGTGGCGGCGGCGAAAAACTTCGGTACGCCAAAACAACATTTGTATCGGGCCTATCGTCTCGGTGATTTTCCTGAGGTATCGATCGTTTCTAACGAAGACAAAGACACCCACGGGACCGGCAAAACCTATAATCGTGCCGCCCATTTTCATTCCGACGAAATTTATAAAGAAGTCCCTTGTAAGGCGACTATGCTCTATGCAGATACGGTTCCGTCGACCGGTGGCGAAACTCGTTTTATCAATTTGCGGAAAGCCTATGACGCGCTGCCGGAGCCAAAAAAACAAGAGATTGACGGATTAAAAGCGCTGTTTCGCCATCAGCATTCCATATTTAATAAAAACACAAACGACCCCACACTTGTGTTGCCGAAATTGTCTAAGGAAGAAGCCGAAGAAGTGCCCGATGTCATTCATCCGGTCGTGCGCACACACCCGGAAAACGGCACCAAGGCTCTTTTCATCACAAATACACGAACCGAGTTCGTTATCGATATGGATACGGGTCAAAGCGAAGCATTGCTGCAATCGCTATACGATCATTTATATGCGGACCGATTCCAATACCATCATCATTGGCGAAAGGGTGATTTAGTCATGTGGGACAATCGTTGCTTGCTTCACGCGGCAACGCCGAATGTACCGGCTGGCGAAAAGCGGCGGCTATTTAGAACCATATTAGAAGGCAGTCGGCCTGTTTGATTCAGAACCATCGGTAAAGGGAAGGGATAATCGGTTGCGCGAAATCGTACTGGATACAGAAACTACAGGGTTGGACCCGGCCTCTGGCAACCGCATCGTCGAAATTGGCTGTGTTGAGTTGGAAAACCATGTGCCGAGTGGCGCGACATATCATCAATATATCAACCCGGAACGGGACATGCCCGATGAGGCCTTTGCGTTGCACGGATTGTCGGAGGCCTTTCTCGAGGATTATCCGACGTTTGCCAAGGTCGCGGATGCATTTTGTACATTCATTGGGGATGCACCGCTTGTCATTCATAACGCCGCATTCGATATGGGCTTTATCAATGCGGAGCTCGCCCGTCTCGACAGGCCGGCGATACCGATCAGTCGTGCCATCGACACGGTTCACATGGCGCGCAAAAAGTTTCCGGGCGCACCGGCCAGCTTGGATGCTCTTTGCCGCCGGTTTGGTATCGATAACCAAGCCCGAACGAAACATGGCGCGTTGCTTGACGCAGACCTTCTTGCAAGCGTCTATTTGGAATTGGTCGGTGGTCGTCAGCAGGATTTGGCACTTAGCGCGGAGAAAGGCAGCACGCAAATTGCGGTCGAAGCAGTGGATAGACCTTTTCGACCAGCCCGCAAGCATGAGCCTACCTCTGAAGAGCGCGCGGCCCACGTTGCATTTGTCGAGGGGCTTTCTGAGCCGGTTTGGCGGCGTTAGGAATCTTCGTTTTCGGTGTTGCCGTCTTCGTCCTGCGCGACCGCGATGCCTTGCGCGTACATATCGAGAAAATCGACTGGCGCCATCAGTAGCGGCGGGAAGCCACCTTCCCGAACCACGTTCGACAAAATTTGTCGGGCGAATGGAAACAGAAGGCGGGGCGCTTCAATGAACAGAAGCGGTTGGATAACCTCGTCCTCCACATCGCCAATGACTACATGGGCGCTATATTGAAGCTCCGCGATAAAGACCACTTGGCCTTCATGTTCCGCTCGCGCATTCAAGAATAGGTTCACCTCGAACCGTCGCTCGCCCAATGGTGCGGCGTTAGCGTTAACTTGTATCGATATTTCCGGCGTCGCGTCCGCTTCTACCAAAAACTGGGGCGACTGCGGGTTTTCAAAGGAAAGGTCCTTGATGTATTGATGCGTAATATCAATCGGTGGGGCCGAAAGAAGGGTTTGGTCCTCATCAATTTCGCCGTCGGTGCCGTCTTGTGTCGCATCAGCCATGGTTAGCCTCTATCGGTAAAATGTGGCGCTGGCTAACACGGATTGCACTTATAAACAACTGTTCCGCCGCCGGGATGTGTGCTTTCAGGGTCGAAAGCGACAACGCCGCAATTTTGGGCACGAATATTTGTCAGGCCTCGAATAAAGCCCCAATGGGTCACGAAGATTGACTTGTCGCCAATGCGCCCCTTGCAATGTTCGCGAAATTGGGCGCAGCGCTGGTCGAGAGAGTCTAAATCCTCATTTCCAGGATGCCACCACGATTCCTCGCTTAGATTCACAAAATCAACATGGGGAAAATCGCGGCGTAAATGGGTGACCGGACTCCCGACATCGCACTGAAATACGGCGCGCTCGGCGATAAGCGGTGTAACGGATATCGGAAGGTTTAGCCGCGACGCTATAATTGTTGCGGTTTCCAAAGTGCGCCGATAGGGGCTGGAAACGATACGGTCGGCGGTGAACCGTGTCAGCTGCTCCACGGCGTCATCAGCCTGAGCGCGCCCTTCCATGGTCAATTTAGGATCACGAATGCCGGGGTCTTGGCGCGTTTTGCCATAAATGACGTTAAATTCTGATTGTCCATGTCGAAGAAGCAGCATGATTTATGTGTTAAAAATTCGAATGCCGTACCACCTATGATTTGTGGCGCGTGTCTTCGATCGATTCCGTTGGTTGGTTCTTATCGGGAGATGAACTATTCACTTCATGAAAGTCCCCGTCAATGACAGGTCCCGGTCCGGCAGGTCCCGTAGGGTTGTTGTTGGGGGCGGGGCCGTTTGTTTTTGCGCCGCCCATCCAGATGGAGGTACGTCCGCTTTTCACGAAATGGCGAAAAACCAACGCGCCGAGGAAGCGCCTCAGGGTCGGGACCAGCAGTGTGAACCCAATTGCATCCGTTAAGAATCCGGGCGTTAGCAATAGGGCGCCCGCCACCAGCAAGCAAAGTCCCGTTACCACTTCTTCCATGGGTAACTCGTTTCGCTGCAACGCGGCTTCCGCACGCCGCAACGCGCTCATGCCTTGTTGGCGTAGCATCGCCGTTCCAACGATCGCCGTTAAAACGACCATTGCAAGTGTTGGCCACAGACCGATTAATTCGCCGGCTTCGATGAAAATGGCGATTTCGGCAATTGGCACTGCGATAAAAAGTAAAAGAATTAGGCCGGCCATACTTGTCCTTTGGTGGCCGCAACCGTATGTAACTTTGAGAAAGTGCAGAGCAAAAGGGCTGCGGCGGTTGCGTCGGTTTCCCCCATAACCTAAGGTCGGGAAAGGGGCGGTGCAAGAAGCCATAAAATTTTGCACTGTTAGGATGTACTACGGACAGCGAAAGGCGAAGGCAATGGGCGGCGATTATATCGATGTCATAATTTTTGCGGCAATAGCTGCCTTTCTGGTATTCCGCCTTGTTAGTGTGCTGGGAAAACGGACCGGTGAAGAGCGTCCGCGCGATCCGTTTGGAATGGCTCGTAGCGGCGACATGCCGCACGGTAATGAAAATACGCCTGAAAATGTCGTGCCACTTCCCGGCGCGGAGGTTCCCGAACCGCAAGCAGACTCCGATACGCCGCTTGGCGCTGCGCTCAAAGAGATAACCGCGTTGGATAGTCGATTTAACCCTGCAGAATTCGCAAATGGGGCGCGGAGTGCCTTTGAAATGGTTATTACGGCTTATGCACTTGGAGACACCAATACCCTCGGCACGCTTCTTAGCGACGCGGTGTTTGCTAATTTTGAACATGCAATCGGCCAGCGAGAGCGGGCGGGGGAAACCCAAGAGACCACACTGGTTGGTCTCGATAACGCGGAAATTATTGAGGCCAGCCTTGCCCATAAAGTTGCGCAGATTACTGTTAAATTTGTCAGTCAGCAAATCAGTGTCACCCGCAATGAAGCCGGCGATGTGATGGATGGCGACCCGGAGGCGGTCAATCAGGTGACTGATATTTGGACATTTTCGCGTGATCTGCGGGCGAAAGACCCGAATTGGAAATTGGTGGAAACGCGCAGCTCCAACTAATCCGGGTAAGGTGTTGTCATCGTGAAACCCTATCCGCTCCAGACATTTCTTCTTATCGCATTTTTAGCGGTGGCGAGCTGTGCCCCGAAACCGGAAACCATCAAAAGCTTTCGCATAGAGCCTGTTGGGTTTTCGGCGCTGCCCGGTTGGCGCAATGATAATCAGGCTGCTGCGCTCCCTGCGTTGCGCGCCTCATGTCGGAAATTGGCGAAACGCCCGGTGGGTGCTGCCGTAGGCACCGATTGGATTGGTCTTTCCGGTGGCGATTGGCGAGGGCCGTGCCAAGCAATGCCCGAGGACTCGGTCGACGCGGAGACCGCGCGCGCGTTTTTACAGGAATGGTTCAGACCCTACAAAGTGTCGGGTGCAGAGGGCAGCGAAGGTTTGTTTACCGGTTATTTCGAAGCCGAGCTGACCGGTAGCCGTCGCCGCCAAAACGCGTCGCAAGTGCCGCTCTACAAAGTGCCTCGCGACCATGTCACGGTCGATTTAGGGCAATTTGACCAAAAGTTGAAAGGCAAACGCTTCGTTGGTCGTGTGGCCGGCCGGAATCTCGTGCCCTATCACAAGCGTGGGCCCATCGATGATGGCGCGTTGAAGGGTCAGGGCGCGGAACTGATTTGGGCGGATGATCCTATCGACGTCTTTCTTATGCACATTCAAGGGTCGGGCCGGGTCAGCTTACGTGACCGCACTGTTATGCGGGTCGGCTTTGCCGGCCATAACGGCCATGGCTACCGTTCCATCGGACGTGTGCTTATTCAGCGCGGCGAGTTGCAGCGTGGTCAGGCGTCTTGGGACCATATCCGTCAATGGATCGAAAGCCACCCTCAACAAGCCCGTGCGCTGCTTGCGGAAAATCCACGGTATATATTTTTCCGCAATATCCACGGCAAAGGCCCGATTGGTGCGCAGGGGGTTGAGCTGACGACCGGTCGTAGCCTCGCTGTGGACCGACGCTATATTCCCCTTGGCGTCCCGGTGTGGCTGTCCACCCGATGGCCGACTGATGCCAGTCGTCCATTGGAACGGCTTATGGTCGCTCAAGATACAGGGGCGGCGATCACAGGGCCGGTGCGGGGCGACTTTTTTTGGGGCCACGGCAAAGAAGCGCTGCGTCTTGCGGGCAATATGAAGAGCCGCGGGGTGTATTTCGTATTACTGCCCAAGTCGGCCTATTGACCTTCGTCGAACGATCCCTGGTAAGCTGAGTTATGCAGATTGCTTCCGATAAAATCCGTGACAGGCCTCATGTGGGGCTTTTCGTTACGTGCCTGGTGGATGTTTTTCGTCCGCAAGTGGGGTTTGCGGCAATCAAGTTGCTCGAGCAATCGGGATGCCGGGTTTCGGTGCCGACGCCACAAACCTGCTGCGGACAACCAGCCTACAATAGTGGCGATCAGGTCGGGACGCGAAAGATCGCGAAGACGGTCATCGAGGTATTCGAGCCGTTCGATTTTGTCGTCGCGCCATCGGGCTCTTGTGCCGCCATGATTAAGCTGCATTTCGCTGATGTATTTTCCGATGACGTGGATATGAAGGCGCGGGCAGAGGCGCTTGCGGCGCGAACCCACGAACTGGTTTCTTTCCTCGTCGATCAGCGTGGCATGGTGACGACAGACGCCGTCTTTCCCCAATCCGTCACGTATCACGATTCTTGCTCTGGCTTGCGCGAGTTGGGCATACGCGAACATCCGCGGCGTTTGCTGGACACGGTGAAAGGGCTTCGCATGACGGAATTGGCTGATAGCGATGTGTGCTGTGGCTTCGGCGGCACCTTTTGCGTCAAATATCCGGACATTTCAAACCGGATGGTTGAAGACAAGACCTCTGCCATTGCTGCCAGCGGCGCGGAGACCGTGCTGGCGGGCGATATGGGATGCCTCCTTAACATGGCCGGCAAATTGAAGCGCGAAGGGTCTCACGTCGAAACGCGGCACGTGGCGGAAGTGCTCGCGGGCATGACCGACGACCCGGCCATAGGCGAGGGCGATTAGTTGGAAGCAAAAACACACGCCTTTTCGGCAAATGTAGCGGATGCGCTTGAGGACGAGCCGCTGCAACGGGCACTTCAGAAGTTAAAACAGGGGTTTGTGGTAAAGCGTCGTGAGGCCATCGACAATTTGCCGGAATTCGAGCGTCTGCGCGCCGAAGGTCAAGCAATCAAGGATCACACGCTTGGTCATCTTGATTTGTATCTGGAAGAATTTGAAGCCAAAGTTGCTGCCAAAGGCGGTCAGGTGCATTGGTGCCGTGATGCCGGGGAGGCGCGCAAGAAAATCCTTACCATCTGCCGGTCCGTCGATGCGCGTACCGTCACCAAGGGAAAATCCATGATTGGCGAAGAGATCGCCATAAACGACTATCTGGAAGAAAATGGCATCGAACCAATCGAAACCGATCTTGGCGAATACATCATTCAACTGCGAAAAGAACCGCCGAGCCATATCATTGCGCCCGCTATCCATGTTCCGAAGGAGGCGGTCGCCGATGTTTTTCGCGAAACCCATACGGATTTAGATCCAGAGCGATCACTTGAGGACCCGCGCACGCTGGTGGATGAGGCCCGATCCATGCTGCGGCAAAAATATTTGGATGCGGATGTGGGTATTACCGGCGCAAATTTTTTGGTGGCGGAAACCGGTAGCACAGTGATCGTGACCAACGAAGGTAATGGGGATCTCACGCAAAGCTTGCCGGGCATCCATATCGTTTTGGCAAGCTTGGAAAAGGTCGTGCCCACACTTGAAGACGCCTCGACAATTTTGAGGTTGCTGGCGCGGTCGGCAACCGGACAAGAGTTTTCCGCCTATACGACATTTTCTACCGGGCCAAAACGGCCTGATGACCTTGACGGCCCGGCGCAATTCCACGTGGTTTTGCTCGACAACGGTCGCACGGAATTGCTGGCAAGCGAAAGTCGGGAAATTTTGCGTTGTATCCGGTGTGGCGCCTGTATGAACCACTGCCCTGTCTACGGCGCCATCGGGGGGCACGCCTATGGCTGGGTTTATCCCGGGCCGATGGGGGCTGTGCTGACGCCGGCGTTATTGGGAATTGAACGGAGCCATGATTTGCCCCATGCCTCCACATTTTGTGGTCGGTGCGAGGAAGTTTGCCCGATGAACATCCCACTACCAAAACTAATTCGTTATCAACGCCGGAAGGCCTTTGAGCGGCGCCTGTCCGGGCGCGTTGGCCGGTGGGGGCTGGCGTTGTGGGTTGCGGTCGCCGCGCGTCCGGCACTGTATCGGACGTTTTTGAGCGTCCTACTTTTTTGTGTGAGCCTCCTGAGGCCGCGCTGTACCCGGTTTCGGTGGTTGCCGCTAGCATCCGGCTGGACGAAACATCGTGACTTGCCCGCACCTGCGACGAAAAGTTTTTTTCAGATTTGGAAATCACGTGGGAGCAACAGCAATGGATGACGCGCGGGCAACGATCATGGGCGGTCTGCGCGCGGCGCTGGGTGAACGGCGTGGTGCACAGGAACAGGTGCGCGCTCGTTTGGCCGCCCACCAGCGCGGCACGATTCCGGCACGCAGCCAGGTTGCCCGCGCCGCGCAAGTGGCGTTGTTTGAACAGATGGCGCTGGCGGCTGAGGCGACGATTGCTCACGTGCGTGATGACAGTGAAATTCCACAAGCCGTGGCTTCCTATCTCGTGCAAGAAAACCTGCCGGCCATCATCCGCATAGCACCTGAGACTCGATTACAGGCGATCGATTGGGCGATGCAGTCCACCCTCACAACTAGTTTTGGCGCATCGGACGGCTCTGATGCCGTGGCGCTGGTGAGCGCCTTTTCTGCTGTCGCGGAAACCGGGACGATCATGCTGCATTCAGGTGCGAATAATCCGACCACGCTAAACTTCTTGCCGGACACGCATATCGTTCTGCTAGATGAAGATCGCATTACGGGCGCTTACGAAGATGCGTGGGATGATCTGCGGAAGGCAGGAGGAATGCCACGCACGGTGAATTTCGTCACTGGCCCGTCGCGCACCGCAGACATTGAACAAACTCTTCTTATGGGGGCGCACGGCCCCAGGCGATTACACATAATTATTCGGAAAAATGGCTCCTAATCGGAAGATACCGGCTGGCGACGACGGCATAGCGCTGTGGCGACGGGTCGCGGGAAGCGTCACACCGCTTCAAAAAAACCGCAAGGCGCTCGTGTCCGATCCGGCGGTAGAAACGACGGCGGTTTCCACGCCGACGGAACGTGCCCCCGTCAAGTTGCGCGGCAAACCTGCGCCGGTTTCCACGCATGCCCAAAATGCGAAACAGGGACCACCACCGCCGCCTTTATCGCACGGGGTCGTTGCGGGGGTGGATAAACGCTCTGGCGAACGCTTACGTCGCGGCAAACTCCCTATTGAAGCCCGTATCGATCTCCACGGTATGACACAGGCGCAAGCCCATCGGGCGTTGGCGGATTTTATTGATCGCCAGCAAGCCGCCGGGAAACGGTGTGTGAGCGTTATAACCGGGAAGGGCATCTATCGTGGTGGTGTTGGCATACTGAAGGAAGCAGTTCCCCGCTGGTTAAACGAGCCGGGTATTCGAAGACACATCCTTGCTTTTTCGCACGCGCAACCCAAAGATGGCGGTACCGGTGCGCTCTATGTTTTACTACGCCGAACACGCTAGTCTTGTAGATGATAGATAGAAACAGCCGAATATTTCAATGACACCTTTTGGCCAAAGAATACGTGAAATGCGCGCCGAAAAAGGCGTGACCCTGACCGAGATGGCGAAGTCGCTGCAAGTGTCCGCCGCCTATTTATCGGCCCTAGAACATGGCAAGCGCGGCAAGCCGAGCCTCGTGATGCTCCATCAAATATGTCAGTATTTCAACATTATCTGGGAGGATGCGGACGAATTACAGCATCTTGCCCGGCTGTCGGCACCACGTGTGGTGGTTGATACAAGCGGGTTGACGCCGGACGCTACGGAATTTGCGAATCTGGTCTCGGAGCATATCGGCACTTTTACCGAGAACGAAATTGAGTCGCTGTTGGATTATTTAAAGCTCAAAATACAGCTTAACAAAGACATCGAATAGGTCTGCCGCGTGCGCTGAAGACTCACAAAATAAATCTGGACAAGTCCGCGTCTTTTGCAAGGTCTTCGACACGGGTGCGGACGTAATCCTTATCGATAACAATTTCTTCTCCGCCTCGGTCGGTGGCACTGAAGCTAATTTCTTCGAGAAGTTTTTCCATCACCGTGTGAAGCCGCCGCGCGCCGATATTTTCCACATTTTCATTAATCTCTGCGGCGAGCGATGCGAGCTCGTCAATGGCTTCCTCAGTAAAGCTCAACGTGACTTTTTCGGTTTCTAGCAGCGCCACATATTGGCGGATCAAGCTGTTTTCCGGCTCACGCAGAATGCGTTCAAAATCTTCTCTGGTAAGAGCCGAGAGTTCTACGCGAATCGGCAGCCGACCCTGTAATTCAGGCAAGAGATCAGACGGTTTCGCTATATGGAAGGCGCCGGAGGCAATGAACAAGATATGGTCGGTATTGATCGGTCCGTGTTTTGTTGAAACGGTGGTGCCTTCGATAAGCGGCAACAGGTCTCGTTGCACGCCTTCGCGACTAACATCGGCGCCGTGCCGGTCGGAGCGGGCGCAAACTTTGTCTATCTCGTCGAGAAAGACAATGCCGTTTTGGGCAACATTATCCAGCGCTTCTCGGACAATCCGGTCTTCGTCGACCAGCTTGTCACCTTCTTCAACGACGAGGACCTTGTAGGATTCTACAACGGTCATCCGTTGCGTGCGCGTGCGTTCCCCGAATGCTTTACCCATAATGTCGTTCAGATTTATCATGCCCATTTGCGCGCCGGGCATACCTGGTATGTCTAAAGTGGGCATGCCGGAATTGCCGTGATCCACAAGCTCGAGCTCAATCTCTCGGTCGTCCAGTTCGCCGCTACGGAGTTTTTCGCGAAAGGAATCACGGGTGTTTTGGCTCGCCGTATCGCCTACAAGCGCGTCCAAAACCCGTTCTTCGGCCATTAATTCGGCCTTGGCGACCACTTCGTTGCGGTGTGATTCGCGTGTCATATGGATAGCGTTGTCCGCCAGATCGCGAACAATTTGTTCTACATCGCGGCCCACATAGCCGACTTCTGTAAACTTTGTTGCCTCGACTTTAAGAAACGGCGCTTGCGCGAGTTTTGCGAGGCGGCGCGCGATCTCGGTTTTGCCAACGCCTGTCGGTCCGATCATCAGAATATTCTTCGGTAGAATTTCATCGCGCATGTCGTCGGGCACTTGTTGGCGCCGCCAGCGATTGCGCAATGCGACGGCGACGGCGCGTTTGGCATCGTCTTGGCCGACGATGTAGCGATCTAATTCGGATACGGTTTCTCGGGGGGTTAGTGCACTCATAGCTTTTCGACAGTGACGTTGTTGTTGGTATAGACGCAAATATCGGCTGCAATACCGAGGGCTTTTCGGGCGATCTCTTCCGCATTCAGGTCGCTTGCTGCGACCAACCCACGCGCTGCGGCGAGCGCAAATGGGCCACCGGAGCCGATACCGATAAGACCGTCTTCCGGCTCCAGCACGTCGCCATTACCGGTTAACGTCAATGAAACCGACTTGTCCGCGACGGCCATCATCGCTTCAAGGCGGCGTAGATAACGATCTGTTCGCCAATCCTTGGCAAGCTCGACGCAGGCGCGCGTAAGTTGGTTTGGGTATTGCTCGAGTTTTGCTTCTAGGCGCTCAAACAAGGTGAAGGCGTCAGCTGTAGCGCCGGCAAACCCGGCAATAACTTTGCCTTCGCCTAGTTGGCGCACCTTTCTGGCGTTGGCCTTGATGATTGTCTGGCCAAAACTTACCTGGCCGTCGCCCGCGATGACGACTTCATCGTTTCGGCGCACCGCCAAAATGGTGGTGCCGTGTAAGGTTGTCTCTTCTGCCATAATTTGGCTCCCCGGAATGCCGGTTGTGTCCGGCCGAGGGTACCATGTGGCAATTATCACTCCGGGATCAAGGACCAACTTGAAGAAACTTCTCCTGTTCGTCCTGATGCGATCCTGCTAGAAACAGCCCGACTTTTGCCCTAGATCAGTGGCATAGCTAAGGATTTGATCATGCGCACAGCGAGTGTCGAACGCAATACTAACGAAACGCAAATTTCTGTCGAAATCGATCTAGACGGCAGCGGTCGTTATGACGTTTCAACCGGCATCGGGTTTCTGGACCATATGTTGGAACAGCTATCGCGCCACAGCTTGATGGACCTTAAAGTAAAGGCCCGCGGTGATCTGCATATCGATTTTCATCACACGACCGAAGATAGCGGCTATGCGGTTGGCGAGGCGGTAGCGCAAGCATTGGGCGACCGTAAAGGCATAAACCGGTATGGCAGCTTTTTCATTCCTATGGATGAAACGCTGACGCGGGTCGCGCTTGATTGCTCGAACCGGCCCTATTTAGTTTGGCGGGTCGATATGCCGGCGCCAAAACTTGGCGACATGGATACCGAATTGTTCAAGGAATGGTTTCAGGCTTTTGCCCAATCGGCGGGTATTACGCTGCATGTGGAAAATATTTACGGCGAGAACACTCACCACATTGTCGAGTCCTGTTACAAGGGATTGGCGCGGGCCTTAAAACAAGCAATCGATATCGACCCGCGCCAGGCCGATTCGGTGCCCTCGACCAAGGGCGTGCTTGGTGGGTCGTTGTAAGATTTTGCGATTGTGCCGCGCCGCGCTGCTGATTGCGCTTAACCCGAAGACGGAATCTACTCTCCCATGAGCGTAGCGATTATCGATTATGGCTCCGGCAATTTGCACTCGGTAGCGAAAGCGTTCGAACGTCAGGCGAGCGAAAAAGTTTTAGTGACCACGTCCCCCGACGATGTTCTTGCGGCGGACCGCATCGTATTGCCCGGCGTTGGCGCTTTCGACGATTGCAAACAAGGGCTGGCCGCGGTTGATGGGTTAATGGAAGCGCTGGAATGCGCGGTCATTGAGAGAGGGAGGCCTTTTCTCGGCATTTGCGTCGGCATGCAATTGTTGGCGACCACCGGCCTGGAACACGGCCAGCATGCTGGCTTTGGGTGGATTGCCGGTACGGTTAAGCCGATCTGCATTTCGGATAAAACGCTGAAGATTCCTCATATGGGCTGGAACAATCTTCATTTGCGGACGGCGCACCCTGTGTTGGATAATTTACCACCCGATCCGGATGTCTATTTCGTGCATAGTTTTCATTTCCAGCCTGATAACATAGTGGACCTTGTCGCTGTCACGGAATATGGCGGCGCTGTAACCGCGGCCGTTGGACGCGATAACATGATCGGAACGCAGTTTCACCCAGAGAAAAGCCAGCAAATCGGCCTGGCGGTAATTTCTAATTTTTTGAACTGGCGGCCATAGGGTGACCACAATGGCGGAGACGGAAAAATTTAAAGTGCCACCATTGTCGACGGACGCCTCGAACGAGTTGGCGCCCAACATGGTGGTCGAACGGGTAACGGAACTGAGCGACCCGGATTTGCAGGACCTATGTGAATCAACCGAGAAGTCGATTGTCGCGGGCGGCGGTTTTGGCTGGCTTGTCCCGCCCTCGCGCGGCGGGCTCGAAAACTATTGGCGCGGTGTGATGTTGGTGCCCGAGCGGTCGCTTTTTATTGGTCGGATGGACGGGGTGGTTGCCGGGTCGACCCAATTGGTGCGCCCGACCCGAAACAATGAAGTTAGGTCCAAAGCCGCCACATTAACGATGAATTTCGTGGCGCCTTGGGCGCGGGGCCATGGTTTGGCGCGAGCGCTCGCGGTGTCTGTGGAGGAGGCGGCTGCAGACGAAGGTTTTCAGGTGCTTAATTTAGATGTGCGCGAAACTCAGGAAGTGGCAATCGCATTTTTCGAAGGGCGTGGTTTCAAGCGGTGGGGCGTACACCCGCGTTATGCCATGGTGGACGGCGAGTGGATTGCCGGCTTTCATTATTTTAAAGATCTTAATAAAGCGTAGAAAAACATGATCGTTTATCCTGCAATTGACTTAAAAGACGGCGAATGCGTCCGCCTCCAACAGGGCGATATGGACCGTGTCACGGTATTTAACGACGACCCTGCATCCCAAGCACGGACCTTCGAAGATGCCGGAGCGACATGGCTGCATATTGTCGATCTTAACGGTGCATTTGAGGGTCGGCCGGTAAACGCCGAGGCTGTAGAAAGAATTATCGATGCGGTCGACATACCGGTCCAACTGGGCGGCGGTATTCGCACTGAACGAGGGATCGAAGACTGGCTCGACCGAGGTGTCGCGCGCGTCATCCTAGGGACGGTTGCCGTGAAAGACCCGGACTTGGTGCGGCTTGCTTGTGACCGCAGGCCTGGAAAGGTGGCGCTTGGCATTGATGCGCGGGACGGTATGGTCGCTGTCGAAGGATGGGCAGAGATGTCCACCGTTACCGCGTTGGCGCTTGCAGGCCAATTTGAGGACTGCGGGGCCGCCGCTATAATTTATACGGATATCGGGCGGGACGGGGTGTTGCAGGGGCCTAATACTGAAGCGACGGTTACACTGGCGCGTAGCGTGAAGACGCCGATTATCGCGAGCGGGGGTGTTTCCGGCGCCGAAGATATAAAAGCATTGGCGGAGGCCGGCTCGATTGCGGGTGCCATTGTCGGGCGGGCATTGTATGACGGGCGCGTAACCTTGGCGGATGCCCTCATGGCGGCGCGCGGAAAACCGGGTGCCTAAGCCATGTTAAAGATTAGGATAATTCCCTGCCTGGACGTCCATGCGGGCCGCGTTGTCAAAGGTGTGCAGTTCGTCGATTTGATCGACGCCGGCGACCCGGTGGAGCAGGCGAAAGTGTATGATGCTGCCGGCGCGGACGAATTGTGTTTTCTCGACATTACGGCCTCTCATGAAAACCGCGATACCATTTATGAGGTAGTCGCGGGTACGTCGGAACAGTGCTTTATGCCTCTAACTGTGGGCGGCGGCGTGCGTCAGATCGAAGATATTCGAAAGCTTCTGTTGGCGGGCGCGGACAAGGTTTCCATCAATACGGCGGCTGTTCACAATCCCGAGTTTGTCGGCGAGGCGGCGGAACGGTTTGGTTCGCAATGTATTGTTGTCGCCATCGACGCCAAGCAAACTGGTCCCGACAAGTGGGAGATTTTCACCCATGGGGGTCGCAATGCGACTGGCATTGATGCGGTAAAATGGGCACAGGATATGGCTGAGCGTGGCGCAGGGGAAATTCTGCTTACCTCCATGGATCGCGATGGCACACGGGAAGGGTTTGACAATGCGCTGACTCGAACCGTGTCCGATTCCGTGGGCGTGCCGGTGATCGCGAGCGGTGGCGTCGGCACATTGGATCATTTGGTGGATGGCGTTCGGGACGGCCATGCGTCGGCGGTGTTGGCGGCGTCTATCTTTCATTTTGGCGAATTCACTGTTGGGGACACGAAAAAGCACTTGGCCGCGGCTGGAATTGCGGTACGTTCCTGACCATTACAGTATCTAGGCTTGGCTAAAAAACGACTGGGGGCCAAAGAGTGATAAAAGATCCGGTTAGTGCTGAGGTTTTGGACAATCTTTTCGAAGTGATTGAAAGCCGAAAAGGCGCGGACCCTAAAACATCCTACACTGCAAAAATGTTTGGCCGGGGCACGCCAAAAATTGCCCAAAAGGTAGGCGAGGAAGCGGTCGAGACGGTGATCGAAGCAATGCGTGGTGATAAAAAACTGTTGGCAGAAGAAAGTGCGGACCTGTTGTATCACCTCCTCGTTTTGTGGGCCGACCAAGGTTTAGCGCCGAAAGAAGTATGGCGTATCTTGGATAAACGCCGCGAAGGATAGTTGAATGGCCTACGATAGCGACAATGTGTTTGCCAAGATTCTCCGCGGTGAAATCCCGTGCGACCCCTTGGCTGAAAACGACCACGCGATGGCGTTCAAGGATATCAACCCGCAGGCACCGGTGCATGTGTTGGTTATACCCAAAGGCCCATATGAATCCGCCACCGAATTCGGCGCCAAAGCAACGGATGCGGAGCAGGCTGCGTTATGTCGTCTCATCACCGAGGTGGTGGAGAGTACCGGTATTCATGAGGATGGTTACCGGCTCATCGCGAACACCAATAAGAATGGGCATCAAGAGGTGCCTCATTACCATGTTCATATTCTAGGTGGTGGGGATCTGGGACGGATGCTGCCGTAGGCGTTTGCCGGTCGGCGATCAGCGCTTTTCTTTGAGCGCGACGATTTCCGCGCGAAGGGTTTTCAGTTCGTCAATAATATCGTCGTTGGTTTTTTCCGGCGCGCGGTCCGCGCGCTGCACATCGTCCATAGCGCTAACGATAATGGCGATGAATAAGTTAAGCACAGCAAATGATGTGCACAGAATAAAAGGTATGAAAAACATCCAGGCCAGGGGGAATTGGTCCATCACCGGACGCACGATACCCATGGACCAAGATTCCAGCGTCATAATTTGGAAGAGGGAATATAGCGACGCCCCAATCGTGCCGAACCAATCCTGGAACTGTTCACCGAAAAGCACGGTTGCCATAACGGCGCCCACATAGAAAACCAATGACAATAGTGCGATGACCGAGGCCATGCCGGGTATGGCGCTCATCAAAGCAAAAATAACCAAGCGCATGGAAGGGACGGCGGACATAAGGCGAAACGCGCGTACGATACGCAGCGCCCGTAATACCGATGTGCCTTCGCCCGATGGTAACAGCGTTACCGTTACGATGACGAAATCGAAGATGTTCCAGCCATTTTTGAAAAAGCTCAACCGATAAACCACTAGCTTTATCGTAAGTTCGATGATGAAAATAACGACAGCAATTTGGTCCAATAAATGCAGCCAGTATCCTGCATGTTGCATTGCGGTTTTGGAGGTCTCGAGGCCCAAGACCGCAGCATTACAGATAATGACGCCGAGAATAAAATTACGGACCGCGTTGGATTCAATAAACCGCTGAAGCGTGGCGATTAAACCCGATGAGGTGCCGTTTGCCGTCTGCTCGGTCATAAATTTAGTCCCTAGCCGGGATTTGGATCCGGCCGAATTTGATCGGAGCAAAATATCTGGAATTTGATTTGCCGCAAGTGGAAAGTTGCGGCACGCCTTCAAAGTATTTTTACAGAATTACGATCTTACCGGTGCGAGCCGACGGTACGAAAGCGCTTCGGCTATATGGAGGCGTGACACTGTGGCGACCCCGGCTAAATCGGCGAGAGTTCGGGCAACACGAAGCACGCGATGGTAACCGCGTGCGGACAGTTTGAGCCGGGTTGCAGCTTCGTTCAATAGCGATCGACCCGCCTCGTCAGGCGTTGCCACCGCCTCGAGAATTTTCCCGTCAGCCTCAGTATTGGTTCTAATTGGCATGGTTCCGCCCATCTGTTCGTATCGCTCGTGCTGGATAGCACGCGCGGCTGCAATACGTCGTGCGACGTCTTTTGACCCTTCCGTGGGCGGCGGCAATGAAAGGTCGCTTGCGGACACGGCGGGAACGTCTACATGTAGGTCGATGCGGTCGAACATCGGGCCAGAAATTTTAGCCTGATAGTCGGCTGCGCATTTGGGCGCCCGCGAACACGCTAACTCTGCGTCATCGAGGTGTCCGCAACGGCACGGATTCATCGCGGCAATAAGCTGAAAGCGGGACGGATAGGTTACATGGGCGTTAGCCCGTGCGACGGTTGTCCGTCCGGTCTCGATTGGCTGGCGGAGCGATTCCAGCGTTTGCCGCGCAAATTCCGGCAATTCGTCTAAAAACAGAACGCCATGATGGGCGAGTGAAATTTCGCCCGGTTTTGCTCGTGCGCCGCCGCCGACCATAGCGGCAAGCGAAGCGGAATGATGGGGGTCCCGAAACGGCCTTTGTTTGGTGATGCGTCCGCCCTCTAGTTGTCCGGCAACACTTTGGATCATGCTGACCTCAAGCGCTTCCTTCGGGTCGAGCGGCGGTAGTAGTCCGGGCAATCGTTGCGCCAACATGGATTTTCCGGCGCCGGGCGGCCCGACCATCAAAAGGTTGTGTCCGCCAGCCGCCGCAACCTCCAAGGCCCGTTTCGCGCTTTCCTGGCCTTTGATGTCGATGAGATCTAAATGGTTCGTGTCTGGGTCGGCCATTTGCGGCGTGGGCGGCGTCAAGACTTGCGTGCCTTTAAAATGGTTGATCAGGGCCAAGAGGTTGGGGGCCGCGAGCACCTCGATGTTGCCTGCCCAAGCGGCTTCCCCACCGCATGCATGGGGGCAGATCATGCCCCGGTTCTCTGCTAATGCGCCGATCGCCGCGGGCAACACGCCTGCGGTTGGTACGATTCCCCCGTCCAACGCGAGTTCACCCATGGCTGTGTAGGCAACCAAGTCGTCCGCCGGGATTACGTCCATGCTTGCAAGCAGGCCCAACGCTATGGGCAGATCAAAATGACTGCCTTCTTTTAAAACGTCGGCGGGTGATAAGTTGACTGTGATGCGTTGTGGCGGCAGCGCTAGTCCCATGGAGCCTAGCGCCGCGCGCACGCGTTCGCGGCTTTCGGCAACCGCTTTGTCGGGCAGGCCGACCACTGAAAAGGCCGGCAGGCCATTTGCGATCTGCACCTGTACGTCGATATCAAGCGTATCGATACCTTGAAAGGCGACCGTGTTTACGCGTGCAACCAATGCTTCCCTCCCGCGCCGATTGTAGGGCCGGCCGGCCCCTTGGAACAGTCAATATTGATTAGGGCCAAGCGGTGAATCGATCTGTCTTGGGGGTTTTATGAAAGTATGTTATAATACAATAGCTTAATAGGCAAATTTTGCCCACCGAACGTTTAGTGGGCCAACTTGGATGACGCATTGTGAGCGCAATCAGCGGATTTGGTATTGGAACCAACAAGTTATTCGGGACGTTGCCGACAAACCCCGGCAGTTTGTTTGCGGTTTTGCCGGACGCTGCCGCTGCGCGCGGTCTTCAGTCGGCGGCGCGGGCGAGTGCTTCGGCTGCCAGGAACCGCACGCCAGATATAGAAAGCCGGCAGTTGCAAGGCAAGGCGCGCGCCGCAAAGCGCGAGGCCCAAGACCTCAGCCGCATCACCGCACGCCTCGATCGTGTGGTCAAAACGGTTGAGAAAGCGATTGAGCGGCTTGGTGATATCAAAACAAATATTTCCGACATGCGACGTCAGGTGGTCAACGCTAGAGACCCTAGTGTTTCGGCCAGCGAGAGACGCGTTTTTGCGGATCGGTTTGACCAGTTTTTAGGTAAGCTTAATCTTCGGGTCAAAACGGCTGGTTTTATCGGAACCAATCTTATTGGGACGTCTATTCGCGACGATTTTCAGCCTGACGAAATTACATTCCAGACGAAGCCCGACAGTCCCGTCAAAAAAACGATCTCCGGCCTTTTTTCGAAAAGCAATTTTTTTATAACCGATGGTAATGGTGATAATTTCTATCCGGATATATTTGGTTCCATCCTAACGAAATTTCCCAACCCCGGTGAAGAATCGGGCGAGATCGTTAGTACCGAAGACACGGTGGTGTTTGATGAGAATACCGGCGCGGTATCCATAACCCGAGCTGGTGAGGGGTCGCCTTTTTTGGATGGAACCGTGACCCGCAAGGGGCTCGGGGTTTTGAATACGTTTCTCTATAATGATTTCGACGACGATGCGAGCCTTGATAGGGCGCTCTCAGATGTGGACAGTGCGTCCGCAAAAATTCGCTTTAATGTTGGTTTTCTCGAGGGAGAGCTGGCGAAAGCACGGTCTGCGCAAAGCTTTGTCGAAGGGCAAATCAAGATAAAAAACGAATTTGCAGCCGGCGTGGAAGCGCAAGCTTTTGGCGATGAAAGGCGCGCCGCGCTAGAAGCTGAGCGGGACGAAATTCTATTTTCTGGTGCCCTCCAAAGAACACTTGGTTTCAATCGTCAAGGTGGGTTGTTCGCTTTGACGGGGCCGGCAATATTTAACTTCTCTGTATAGGCTGCGGCGGTTTAGACCACCGCATTGTCGCGCCGGCTTTCGATTGCGTCCCAAATCTGCGCTTCGATACGCCCGCCGTCGAAGCCGTTAATTTCCTGAATGCCCGTTGGCGATGTCACGTTAATTTCGGTCAGGTAATCGCCGATGACATCGATTCCGACGAAAATGAGTCCCTTCTCTTTCAGGATAGGCCCGATCTCGCGGCAAATTTCTTTTTCACGCCCCGTCAGCTCAGTCTTGCCGCCCGATCCACCGGCGTGAAAGTTTGCCCTTGCTTCGCCGGGCTGCGGCACACGATTTACCGCTCCGGCAGGTTCGCCATCGACCAAAATTATTCTTTTGTCGCCGGTACGAATCTCCGGGAGGTAACGCTGTGCGATAATAGGCTCGCGGTTAATCGCTTCAAACATTTCCACGAGAGCGCTCAAGTTTTCATTTTCCGGGCCAACATGAAAGACGCCTGCTCCGCCGTTGCCGAAAAGTGGTTTTATGATGATGTCTTTGTGTTCAGCTCGAAACGCAACAATTTCTTCCAAACTGTTTGTGATCACAGTTGGCGGCATTAAATCGCTAAACAGGGTCACAAATAGTTTTTCCGGCGCGTTGCGCACTTCGGCCGGGTCGTTCACCACCAGCGTTTTTGGGTGCACATGTTCCAGTAGATGGGTGGCGGTTATATAGGCCATATCAAAGGGCGGGTCTTGCCGCATAAGAATCACATCCATGGCTGCGAGGTCGATATCTTCCACCGGGCCAAAGGTAAAATGATCACCTTTTATGCGCTGGACTGTTAGTGCGCGTGCCTTGGCGTAAAGTCGGTTGTGCCGAAGCGATAAATCAGTGGGTAAATAATGATAAAGCCCGTGCCCACGTTGTTGCGCTTCCAAGGCGAGCACAAAGGTGCTGTCGCCATCTATATCGATGTTTTCAATGGGATCCATTTGTATGGCGCAGGCAAGGCTCATTTTATTCCCCGTGAATGTTTGGTTGCCAATGGCTGACGATTAAAGTGTCCCCATAAGAGTCACATCTTTTATATCAGCGGAAATACTCTACTCGCGATTAATTAAGTTGCTTGCGAAGTTTTTGGATTAGCGCCGCGGCGTGATGCTTCTGATCCCCGTCATCTTCGCGCAAAAGATATTCATCTAACGCGCTTGTGGCTGCTTGTAGATTGCCAAGGTCTGCATTGAGCATACCCGATTCCCACCAAAGCGATTTTACGTTCGGTGCGAATAGGAGCATGGAATCGATGGTGCGAAGGGCTGCATTGGCGTCGCGCATTTGCATATGGCGAAATTTAATATTGTTTTGTAGCCGCAGCAGTATCTCGCGATCACTGACCGGGGCATAATCGGCTGGCGTTAATTCCCGTTCGCTTCCAGCCATGGTTTTTATCAATTCCCGTAAATCGCCGGCGTTGCGTTGCTGCCCCCCACTGAAAGGGTCGATGATAACTCGCTCGCCATCACTATCCAGTTGGATGAGAAAATGGCCAGGAAAGGCGAGGCCGCGCATATCCCAGCCCAATGTCCTGCCGATATGTATGTAGAGAATACCGAGCGCGATGGGTAAACCGCGCCGACGATCAATAACACGCATAAAATTGGCGTTCTGCAAATCGTCATATGTTAATCGATCACCTTCATATCCATTTTCTTCTGCAATTATTTGCCGCAAAATTTCTGCAGCCGAGAGTGCGCTCAAATTACTTTGTTGGACCAAATGATGTACGGCGTCGGCGAGGTCTCTTAAATGCCCCGTGTAACGGTCAAGTGTTACCGGCACGCGATCAAACCCGGCCAGGGCAAGCGCGCCGGCGGCAAGATCAATGCCGTTATCCGGCCCAGCGCCGATTTCAACTAATATGGTTTCGTTTGAAGGGTTGGTCATTTTGCGTTGCTTCGTTTGGCAAGGCCGCGCTGATTGTTGACTCGAACGTGGCTGACGATACGCCGTACATATCCTATGGTCCGCGCATAGGCGAATACCCGTTCCAACTCATCTCCACTACGCGCGATCCCCATCAAATAGATATATTTATTGACTGTATCAATTGAGTAATTCACCGCCCTAATTTCCTTGTCGAGCGTGATTTTCAACCGCAACGTGGTGGAAATCCATCGATCCCGGGTGCCATCAGCCAGCGAGGAATTGTCCGCCACCTGAATTTCGTTCACAACCTCTCGCACCCCATTTGATCGCCAAGCGATTTTCACGGCTTCGATACGGCTTTCCGGTTTGGGTACCGAGCCGGTCAAAAAGACGCGTCCTTCCTTGACTGTAACGCCTACATCGACGAACAGTTCGGTGGAGAAATTAAAAAAGTTACCCTTGATTTGGGTCTTGAGGGTGGCGTCATCGACGACAGTACTGAACGGCCGCTCCTCCATCGCCGCCGAGCCCACTTCGGCGCCGGCGCCGATGGCCATGCCGGTCGGGCTGCAGCCGGCCGAGACGGACAAAGAAAGGGCTAAAAGAGGCACAAGGGCGCAAAAACCACTCAGGTCGAATTTCGTTGTTCCAATCTGGATCAAATCTTCCTCATTCCTAAATGTTAGGCCGCCACGCATCTTTTACATGCCGTGGCCAGCGCCAAGGCGCAATAACGATTGCGTCAAAACGGATTTTATAATCGCCGAATTTAGGCTGTTTTTGCAAAAACCATTGGGAAGCGCGGATAATGCGTTGTTGTTGGCGGTAGGTGATGGAAGCCAAGCCATCTGAAATATTCTGCCGCGCTTTAACCTCTATGAAAATAATGGTACTGCCCCGTTCTGCGATTAAATCGATTTCACCGACTGCGGTTCGATATCGCTTGGCGACAATACCGTAGCCGCAGCTTCGTAAACGAGCGACAGCAAGCGCTTCTGCGTAACGCCCCCATTGCCATGCTTTCTTCCGGGCCGTTTTACTCGGATTTGCCATTGCCTCGCAGTTCCAATGCGCGTTGATATACATCCCTGCGCGGCAGCCCTAAGGTAGCCGAAACGTGTTCGGCCGCTGATTTTACCCCTAGCTCCCCCAAGACGGATATGATCTCCGCGTCGATCAATTCACGGGTTGGCGGCATACCCGGTGACGGTGGGGCCACGACGACAACGATCTCCCCTTTCGGTGCCGGTCTTGCGCCGTAGAAGGCAGCCAGCGTTGTGAGAGACCCGCGTTGTATTTCCTCGAATTTCTTGGTCAGCTCACGGGCGACAGCCGCATGGCGTCCGCCAAACACGGTCTCCATATCGCTTAAGGATCGAGCCAGCCGCTTAGCGGATTCGAAAAAGATCAAGCTGGAAGGGCAGGCAATAAACTCCCGAAAGAAAGCTTGCCGTGCTTTTTGCCGTGAGGGTGAAAACCCTGCAAATAAAAATCGGTCCGTTGCGAGGCCTGCTGCCACCAGCCCCGTGACAGCGGCGCTGGGGCCGGGCAGCACGGTGAATGGCAGGCCTGCGTCGATGACCGCCTGGACCAACTTGAATCCCGGGTCCGATACGAGCGGTGTGCCCGCATCGCTGACCAGGGCAATACTGCCGCCGTCGGTTATTTGTTGTAACAACCGTGGCCGCATTTGTTGCGCGTTGTGTTCGTGATAGGCGGCCATGGGTGTTTTTATGGCGTAGGCATTCAACAAGCGCGACGTGATGCGGGTGTCCTCGCAGGCGATTAGATCGACGCCGCCGAGAATATCGAGGGCACGAAGCGTGACATCCCTCAGGTTTCCGATAGGCGTGGGAACGACAAATAATCCAGGATCCGGTTTACTTGCCGCCATTCGGTGATTACCTTCTGCCATGAGAAATAGCCCCAACCAAATTAAGGAACGGCCCAACCGGTGTTTTTGCGTCTAGCCCGTTTTGACGGCCCGATCGGCCGGTTACGTTTACAGTGCCTCACGTTCGGTATTTTGTTTGGCATTACAAGTACAACATTTGTCCACCTTAAAACCAACAGGGCGTTTGCGGCAGAAACGGTTGCTCACAAACAGGCGTCCAGCCGGATGGCGCAATACGCGCCCACGGCTCCTTCTGAGTCGGCGCCGGTGACGGTGCCTTCGTCTTCGTCTTCGTCTTCGTCGCCCGATATTCTACTGAGCCCAGACGCCAACCGTTCGGACACCACAAAGATTGGGTTGCTGTTGCCGCTCACAGGTCCGCAGGCGGCCCTTGGCCAGGCCATGTTGGCCGGCGCACAATTGGCTCTGTTCGAAATGGCGACAGATCAATTTACGCTTTACCCGTTTGATACAGGCGGGACACCTGACGGTGCACGGGCTGCTGCAGAGGCCGCTATCCGCAACGGTGTTTCGTTAATATTGGGTCCACTGTTGGCAAGTTCAGTGCGTGCTGCGGCTCCAGTTGCCGGTCGAGTCGGGGTGAACGTGATCGCTTTTTCCAACTCCCGCGAGGTGGCTGGAGACAATGTATTCATCATGGGATTCGTGCCACGTCAGCAAGTGGTCACCGTTGTCGATTACGCGGCGCGGCGCGGGCTGCGGCGGCTGGCGTTGTTGGCGCCTGATAATTCTTATGGGCGGGCAGTCTTTCAAAGCCTCCAAAATGTAACGGCAAGCCGTGGTGCTAAAATCGTAAAATTTTCTTTCTATAAGCCCGGCGCCACGGACTTCGGGACCGAAATTAAGGCCATTTCAAATTATGACGAGCGTCGCGCTGCGCTTTTGAAGCAACGCGCCTTACTGGAGAAACGCGAGGATGAAGTCTCGCAACAGGCTCTAAAAAGGTTGGACAATTTAGATACGATCGGCGAGGTGGATTTCGACGCTATCTTGTTGCCGGATACGGGTTCGTCCATGAGTGTGCTGGCGGCACAATTGGCGTTTTTCGATGTGGATCAGCCTGCTGTTCGGTTTTTGGGTCTTAGGAACTGGGACCAAATTCCCAATATTGAACGGGAACCAGCGCTACGGCGCGCATGGTTTGCGGCCCCGTCGATGCGGGAGAGGCGGTTTTTCGTCGACCGTTTCTCGCAAGCATTTGGCAAGCCTCCCCCGCGGTTGGTGTCGCTCGCTTATGACGCAACAGCGCTAGCGGCGGTTCTCGCGCGCTCGCCCGGTGGGCCGGATTTCACGCGGCGCGCCTTGACCAATCCGAACGGTTTCGATGGGGTAGATGGATTGTTTCGGTTACGCGAAGATGGGGTTGCGGAGCGTGCCTTTTCTGTTCTTGAGGTACGGAAAAAAGGATTTCGCACACTCAATCCATCGGCCCGAACGTTTCAAGATTTTCGCCGTTAACAATCCCGGTCTAGAAGTTTTGGGATAATAGCGTTTAGACGCTGCCGCCCAGCTCGTGTTGCTTTGAGGTGGCGATTTGTCTTCTTTATAAATCCGACGGAGATAAGGTCGGCTAACGCGCTTTCGTCGATTTGGTTCTGCAGGGGCTGTCCTGTTTGATCTTGCAGTGCCGCCAAATCGACACCACGCTTGAGTCGTAACCCCATCAACATCATTTCTTCGAATATTTCTGAGGCGCTTAGCGGTACTTTCTCTTGTACGCCATGATTTTGGGCGGTGACTTGTTCACGCCAATTTTCAGGGTTTGCGATTCGTCGCACGGCCCATTTCTGGTTTCCTTGTCGTATACGCCCATGCGCGCCTGGACCAATCCCGATGTAATCACCGTACTGCCAGTAGGTAAGATTGTGCCGGCTTTCGCCCCCGGGTTTTGCATGGTTGGAGATTTCGTAGGCCGGGAGTCCGGCGGTATCCAAGACTATTTGCGTTTGTTCGAACTGCGCTGCTGCAATGGCTTCTTCGGGCATCGTGATGTCTCCATCCCGCCATAACGCAAAAAAGGCAGTCCCCCTTTCAATAGTGAGTTGGTAGAGCGAGATATGGTCTCCGGCATACTCGAGGGCCGAAGCGAGCTCGCGCTCCCATGCCGCCAGTGATTGATCCGGGCGGCAGTAGATTAGGTCGAATGAATAGCGTGAAAATATATCCCGCGCCGTTTCTAACGCCAAAAGCGCCTCACGGGCGGAATGCTCTCGCCCGAGGAATTTTAAGGCCCCGTCGTCTAACGATTGAATTCCAAGGGAGAGCCGGTTTACACCAGCGCGATTGAAATCCCTCAAAGCGCCGGTTTCGACCGAAGTGGGGTTTGCTTCAAGTGTTACTTCGACGTTGCTTTCGAGGTGCCAATGTTTAGCGACGGTATCGAGTATGTCGTTGACTGTGCCGGGCGCCATTAGGGACGGTGTGCCACCGCCGAAAAAGACACTGGTAACGCGGCGGTCGGGGTTTTCGTCTATTTCGGCACGCAACTCTCGTAAGAGCGCTGATCGCCAAAGGGATTGATCGATAGAGTCCCGTACATGGCTGTTGAAATCGCAATACGGGCATTTCGAAAGACAAAAGGGCCAATGAACATAAAGTGCGAGAGTATTGACATTGTCAGCGGTATGATCCGCCGCTGCTTCAGCCATCGCCGAACTGATCCGCCGTAAAAAGGCGGAATGCCTCGGCCCGGTGGCTGATCTGGTGTTTTTTGGGTGGGTGCATCTCGCCAAAGGTTTCGGAAAATTTCTTCGGTCGGAACATGGGGTCGTAGCCAAATCCCGATGTTCCCTTTGGCGGCCATACGAGTGTACCGTGAACCATGCCTTCATAGGTGCGTGTCTCGCCGCCAGGCAGCGCTAGCGCTAACACGCATATAAAATGGGCTTCCCTGTCTGCTTTAGGCCCTAGTTTTTTCTCGATTCGGGCCATGGCCGCGTCAAAATTTTTATCCGGTCCGGCCCATCGGGCGGAATAAACGCCCGGCGCCCCGCCGAGCGCCGGCACGACCAGTCCGGAATCGTCAGCAAGCGCCGCCATGCCGCTGCCCTCGGCGGCGGCTACGGCTTTTAGTGTCGCATTTTCCGAAAATGTGGCGCCTGTTTCTTCGGGCTCCGGTAAATCGAGGTCGGCGGCGGAGTGGATGGTCAACGAAAATGGGCGCAGTAGATCCCGTATCTCGCTTACCTTGCCTGGATTATGGCTGGCGATTACCAGGCTATCGGTGATGAGGCGTTGTGCCATGTTCAATGCTCGCTATTACAAGCCGAGGGCTTTGTTTTGTACCGCGCACAGTTCACCGACGCCTTTTTCGGCCAAATTGAGCAATTCGTCTAATTGCCTGCGACTAAAAGGGTCAGCTTCTGCTGTGCCTTGTACTTCGACGATCTTACCGTCCGCAGTGAGAACAAAATTGGCATCAGCTTCCGCGGTCGAATCTTCCGCATAGTCGAGATCCAGTACGGATGCTCCTTCCCATATGCCGCACGAAATCGCTGCGACTTGTCCGGTAAGGGGCAGGGTTTTGATAACGCCCAATTTTTGCAGATGCTGGAATGCCAGATGAAGGGCGACGTAACCGCCGGTGATGGAAGCTGTGCGTGTGCCGCCATCTGCCTGGAGTACGTCGCAATCCACATAAATCTGAATTTCGCCGAATCCTTTTAGATCAGTTACGGCGCGCAGGCTACGTCCTATAAGCCTTTGAATTTCCTGCGTGCGACCCGATTGTGCCATCCGTTTGCGGTTTGAGCGCGTATTTGTGGCGCGCGGCAGCATACTATATTCTGCGGTGACCCAACCTTTTCCGGAATTTCGCAAAAAAGGCGGTACACTGTCTTCAACGCTGGCGGTGCACAAAACGTGCGTCTCGCCGAACTTGGCAATGCACGATCCTTCGGCATACTTGGAAACACCGGTTTCGATCGTCACGTCTCGCACTTGGTCCGTAGACCGGCCTGATGGGCGCATTAAACTTCTCCTGATTGGTTGCGAGAAGCTATCGGTCGAAGCGGCCTCCGTCTAGGGGAGATCGCCGGATCGGAAAAAATTAAGTCGTTTGATTGACGCTCTACAGTCCCGACACTAGATTTTGAGTACAATGATTGAAGATTTGAACGAACGCGCCCGAACGGTTTTGCAGCATGTGGTCGAAGCCTTCGTGGAAACTGGTGCCCCTGTTGGCTCACGGACGATCTCACGGTTGTCCGAGCTTTCTTTGTCCGCGGCTTCTATCCGCAATGTCATGTCGGACTTGGAAGAACTTGGTTTGCTGTATGCGCCCCATACGTCTGCGGGACGCTTACCGACAGAGCAGGGCTTGCGGTTGTTCGTGGACGGGTTGCTGGAAATCGGCAATTTAAGTTCGGAGGAACGCGACGATATCGAGGCAAAATGCGCCGGTGCCGGGCGCAGCGTCAATCAAGTGCTCGAAGAGGCATCTTCTTTTCTGGGGGGGCTTTCCAATTGTGCAGGATTGGTGATGGCACCTAAGTCGGAAGAGAATCTTCGCCATGTGGAGTTTGTCCATTTGGGGCCGGGTCGTGCGCTTGTGGTGATGGTGTTCGAAAATGGCGTGGTCGAAAATCGCATCGTCGATGTGCCGCTTGGCATGCCGGCATCGAGTCTGATCGAGGCGTCCAACTATCTTTCCGCCAAGTTTGTTGGCCGGAACCTGAATAAAGCCGCTTTCGACGTGCAGGCTGAAATCCAATCCCAGCGCACGGAAATCGACACCTTGTCTCAAAAAGTCGTAGAAGCGGGTCTGGCGACCTGGTCGGGCGACAACGAGAACAGTGTCTTGATTGTGCGCGGCCAAGCAAAACTGCTGGATGATGTGACGGCCCTTGACGACCTAGAACGGATACGGGCGCTTTTCGAGGCGCTGGAAACCAAGGAAGCGCTATTGCGCCTGATAGAAGCGGCTGACGATGCGGAAGGCGTGCAAATATTTATTGGCGCGGAAAGCGAATTATTTTCCCTGGCCGGTTGTTCTATGGTCATTACCCCCTTTAAAAACCGCAACGAAGCGATTATCGGTGCTATTGGCGTGGTAGGACCAACCCGCATCAACTATGCGCGGGTCATACCGATGGTGGATTACACCGCAAAAATTGTCGGCCGCTTGATTGGATAATGGGATAAGTAAGACCTATGGCTAAAAATAAAAATGAGACACTCGAAGCCGCAGCGAATGAGGCTGAACCGGCAATTGCAGAACACGACGCATTAGATTCGCCTCTCGTCAGCGATGTTGAGTTGGATGGTCCGGAAGTCGAACCGGGTACCGAAGCCCGCATTGCGGAATTGGAAGCTGGGCTTGCCGACTTGAAGGATCGCAGTTTGCGGGCGCTTGCGGATGCGGAGAATACTCGCCGGCGGGCGGAACGCGAGGTGTCGGACGCCAAAAAATATGGGCCGAGTGGGCTGGTAAAGGATTTGTTGAACGTATCCGATAATTTGCACAGGGCGTTGGAAAGTGTTGGTGAAGACCTAAAGGGGAGCGACGAGACCGTTAAAAACCTTGTGGTCGGCGTGGAAATGGTGGCTAAAGAATTTCTCTCAGCATTTGAGAAACATGGTGTTACCAAGCTGGACCCGCTCGGTGAAAAATTCGACCATGCTTTTCATCAGGCTATGTTTGAGGTCGAGGACTCTAATCAGCCCGCCGGGACGATCGTTCAAATATTGCAGCCTGGTTATGTTATGCACGACCGGCTGTTACGTCCGGCAATGGTCGCGGTTTCGAAGGGAAATGGTGGCGGGCAGAGAGAGGATGTGGAACATGTGGACACAACTGCCTAGCCGGCCGACTTCGCAAATGAGCCAAAGGTCGACCCTTACAGCGTAATCACGGCGGCGGTCGATCGGTGCTGCCGGTGGTTTTCTTTGGCACGCGCGTGATCGTCCACCGCATAGCAATAACGGCATCCATGGGGACAGGTCTCATAACCGCCGATATCCCTCGATTGGTCACATAGGCAATCGGGTCGGTTTCCCTGCTGGCGCGTCGCTATGGGTTTACCGCCGAGCGTCGATAGTCTGTCAGCGTCGATGCATCGGGCGAGTGAAACTCCCTCCATCAAAAGCGCCGGCTGGGCGCAAATGGTAAGTCGCATTTTGTTGGCGCGCGCGATGTCCCTGAAACACGCGATCAGTCGGCGTTTTGTTGTAAGCTCGGGGTCGTGCCAATCGAAACCGTGGCGTGTGGCGGCGCGATCCAAATTCCGTTTGGTTTTGCGGTAGATATGCGCGAATGAAACCACTACTTCGTTGACGTTGTTTTTGAGATTTTTGGCCAAGGCGGCAAAATTCTTTTCGTGCCATGTTTCTGGTGTGTGTGAAGACAACAGAATGGGGTCGTAGCGCCATACCGCGACATGGGCGCCGAAATGCGCGGCTAAATGCCGCAAATCTTCGATGGCACTGGCGCTTCGCACAACGCTGGTTTCCAGGGCGCGTGGATAGTTTGTAATTGTGTAGTGGACGGAGAATGGAAAAAATGTCCGAATTTCATCCAGCTGTCGTAAAAATGGTCGAACATTGCGGGTCCAGAAAACAAATCCATCCACGTCCTCTGAAGTGAGTGAAACCCGCGAAACCTTGCCGTTATAGGGATTTTTTGTTTCGCACCAGCCTGCCGCGAGGCGCTCCTTGAACCACGGTCCATAAAAAGCGGGAATATCGGTCTTGTAGCTGGCTGAAATGATCATCTGCAACTCGGTTGCCTTTGGGGCGACAATGATTTTAACGCTTATTGATGCTTGCGCGGCTTGTTAAAACTTCTCGGTGATAGATGGGTTGTACAAGCTCGGCAACGTGCCTATATCTCGGGCAGTAAACGACAAACCGGTAAACCGGGGGTCAAAAAACGGCGCTGATTGTCAGGCCGTGGGGAAAAGGCAAGTTCTGAAACCGAGATGGTGGTTGCCGGAAGGCTTTGCCCGTCCAATTGGCCTGCTGACAGAAATGAGGTTGTTATGGGAAAAGTAATTGGTATTGATTTAGGTACGACGAATTCCTGTGTCGCCGTGATGGAAGGCAGCCAGGCTAAGGTGATTGAGAATTCCGAAGGGTTTCGGACGACCCCGTCCATGGTCGCGTTTGCCGAATCCGGCGAGCGGCTTGTAGGCCATGCGGCTAAACGCCAGGCGGTTACTAACCCGGAAAACACCTTCTTTTCGATCAAACGACTGATTGGCCGCCGCTTTGGTGAACCCGAGGTGGAGAAAGACCGGGCAATGGCTCCGTTTCAAATCGTTGAAGGCGAGAACGGTGATGCTTGGGTTGAGTGCAGCGGCGAAAAATACGCGCCGAGCCAAATCAGCGCCTTTATTTTGCAAAAAATGAAAGATACCGCTGAGGCTTATCTGGGTGAAGACGTCGATCAGGCGGTCATTACGGTGCCTGCCTACTTCAACGATTCACAGCGTCAGGCCACTAAGGATGCAGGTAAAATTGCCGGCCTTGAAGTGCTTCGCATTATCAATGAGCCCACTGCGGCGTCCCTTGCATACGGGCTCGAGAAAAAGGGCAACGGCACGATCGCCGTGTATGACCTTGGTGGCGGCACGTTTGATGTGTCGATCCTCGAGATCGGTGACGGTGTGTTCGAGGTGAAATCCACCAACGGCGATACCTTTCTTGGCGGCGAAGATTTTGATCAACGGGTCGTAGATTATCTGGCCGACGAGTTCCAAAAGGAAAACGGCATCGATCTGCGTGAAGATAAACTCGCGTTACAACGGCTTAAAGAAGCCGGCGAAAAAGCTAAAGTGGAGCTCTCCAGCTCTGTGGAAACCGATGTCAATCTACCCTTTATTACCGCGGACCAGTCGGGACCGAAGCATCTCAATATCAAGCTGAGTCGTGCCAAGCTCGAAGCGTTGGTGGACGAACTAATTCAGCGCACCATTGATCCTTGCAAAAGTGCCTTGAAGGATGCAGGCCTGAAAGCAAGCGAGATCGACGAGGTTATTTTGGTCGGCGGCATGACTCGCATGCCGAAAGTCGGCGACACGGTGAAAAACTTCTTCGGTAAAGAACCCAGCCATGGCGTTAATCCTGATGAAGTCGTCGCCATTGGGGCGGCTATTCAAGGCGGCGTTCTACAGGGTGATGTCAAAGATGTACTGCTTTTAGATGTCACGCCGCTTTCGCTTGGTATCGAGACGCTGGGAGGTGTGTTCACCCGGCTTATTGATCGCAACACGACGATCCCGACCAAGAAGAGCCAAGTGTTCTCCACCGCTGAAGACAATCAAACGGCGGTAACCATCCGGGTATTCCAGGGTGAACGCGAAATGGCGGCGGACAATAAGGTTCTCGGTCAATTCGACTTGGTGGGCATTCCACCGTCGCCCCGCGGCATGCCGCAGATCGAGGTGACATTCGATATCGATGCGAATGGCATCGTTAATGTATCCGCAAAAGACAAAGCCACTGGCAAGGAGCAACAGATCCGCATCCAGGCATCTGGTGGGTTGTCTGATGGCGACATCGATCAAATGGTGAAGGAAGCGGAAGAACACGCTTCTGAAGACCAGCAACGCCGTGAAATGATCGAAGCCAGAAACAGTGCGGACAGCTTGGTTTACGCGACCGAGAAAAGCCTCAGCGAATATGGCGATCAAATCGAGGCGGCGGAAAAGGAAGTGATTGAAAAAGACATCGCAACCCTGAAGGAAGCCATCGAAGCGGAAGACGTGGAAGCCCTTACCAAAGGGACCGAGGCCTTATCGCAATCCTCCATGAAGCTGGGCGAAGCAATGTACAAGGCCAGCCAGGAAGAGGCGGCGGCTAGCGGTGGCGACGGAGAATCCACTGCCGGGGCGGGTGAAGAAAAATCTGAAGATGTTGTCGATGCGGATTTCGAAGAAGTCGATGACGATAACGACGAGAAAGAAAAGAAAACCGGATCGTAATATCGGTCTCGGCAATCGGCCCCGGCGCAGAGATGCGCCGGGATTCGTTTCGGCCTCGTTCGGGGCCGGTTTCGTTTAAGGGGTGGTGATGGAAAAGCGCGACTATTACGAGGTGCTCGGTGTCTCGCGCGATAGCGATGCCGATGGGCTAAAAAAAGCCTATCGCAAGCTCGCTATGCAATATCATCCAGACCGCAATCCCGGCAATGAAGAAGCCGAAGCGAAATTCAAAGAAGTCAACGAAGCCTACGAAGTTCTCAAGGACGATGATAAACGTGCGGCTTATGACCGGTTCGGTCATCAAGCATTTGAAGGCGGCGGAGCTGGTGGTTCTGGTTTCTCGGGCGGGTTTTCCGATATTTTTGACGAAATGTTCGGCGACTTCATGGGCGGAAATCGTCGGGGCGGACGTCAAGGTGAGGCCTCCCGCGGTGGCGATCTCCGTTACAATTTGACGATCTCGCTGGAAGACGCCTTCAAGGGGCGCCAAGTGGAAATCCGTGTGCCGACGACAGTGGGGTGTGGCGACTGTAACGGCACCGGTGCCGCCGAGGGTGCGCAACCGATTAATTGTCCGGCATGTGGCGGCGCTGGCAAGCAGCGGAGTCAACAGGGGTTCTTCACCATTGAGCGCACTTGTGGGCAATGCCAAGGTCAAGGCCGCGTGATTGATAATCCGTGCGGCACCTGTTCTGGCGCGGGCCGTGTGCACAAGGACAAGAATTTGGCGGTGAATATTCCGCCTGGCGTCGAAGATGGGACCCGGATTAGGCTCTCTGGCGAAGGCGAGGCGGGGCTGCGCGGCGCGCCACCAGGTGATCTATATGTGTTTTTAGGTGTTGAAAGTCATCGCATTTTTGAGCGTGAAGCGGCGGATGTATTTTGCCGTATTCCCATTCCCATGACCACGGCGGCGATGGGCGGCTCCATTGAGGTGCCGACTATCGATGGTACTCGGGCAAAAATGAATATTCCCGACGGAACCCAGACCGGCCAACAGTTTCGCCTTAAGAGTAAGGGAATGACCGTGCTCAACGGTAAAACCCGCGGCGATATGTACGTGGAAACTTCGGTCGAGACGCCTGTCAATTTGACTAAAAAACAAAAAGAGTTGCTGAAGGAATTTGAGAAATCCGGCGGCAAAAGCTCCCATAGCCCTCAATCGGAAGGGTTCTTCACCAAGGTTAAGGAAATCTGGGAAGATTTGACGGATTAAAAATTTCAGTCCGGCTTTGTCCTTTTTCGGTTTCATATGCTACATCCCGCTCATAAGGGAGGATCTTTCATGCCCACAGATATGAAGATCGGCGTTGTCGGCGCCGCGGGGCGAATGGGCCAGATGTTCGTTCGCCAGGTAACAGAGACCGAAGGCTGTATCGTCTCCGGCGCGGTCGAAGCGCCAGGGCACGCGGTGATCGGCCAGGATGTAGGCGTGCTGGCAGCGATTGGTGAGATAGGTGTCGCGCTTGGCGACGACGCTGGCGCCATGATTGCCGATGCGGACGCCATTATCGACTTCACCGCGCCAGCGGTTACCGCAAAAAATGCAATGCTTTGCAAAGAGGTGGGTACCGCGTTGATCGCCGGCACCACGGGCCTCGATGACGACCAGAACGCTATCATTCTTGAGGCGGCTAAATCTGTTCCCATTGTTAGGGCGCCGAATATGAGTGTCGGCGTTACGTTACTGTTGGCCTTAACCGAACAGGTGGCGGGCCTGTTGGGCCCTGAATTCGATATAGAGATTGTCGAGATGCATCACCGTCATAAAGTGGATGCGCCCTCGGGCACCGCTATCGGCCTTGGCGAAGCCGCCGCTGCCGGCCGGAAAGTTGCACTGGGTGACGTTAAGCAGGCGGTACGGGACGGACACACCGGCGCGCGGCCCAAAGGCGAAATCGGCTTTGCAACGCTGCGCGGCGGCGATGTGGTGGGCGATCACACGGTGGTGTTTGCCGGTGAAGGCGAGCGTATCGAATTGACTCACAAAGCGGCGTCCCGGGTAATTTTCGCCGGTGGCGCTGTCCGTGCCGCGCTTTGGACGCGCGATAAGGAGCCGGGGTTTTATTCGATGAAGGCGGTGCTAGGGTTTGAGGACTAAAGGTTTTCGGCGCGTGTTACCGCTTCGCTTTTGCAGGTCCGACGAGCCAAATGCCCAGCAGGATCATGGATAAGGCGAGAAGGCTTTGCCAGCCTGGTGTTTCGCTCAGAAAAAGCATTCCCCAAAAGACACCGGCCACTGGGACTAAATAGTTGCTCATCGCAAAAAAACCGGTGCCCGCTTGCAGGACGACAAAAAAGTACAAAAGTGTCGCCAACCCGGTCGGAAAGACGCCGAGCCAAACCATGGCCAGGTAAGCCTGGGTCGTCGGGACGATGTCAAAAGGCCAATCAAAAAGCATGGTAATCGGCAGGGCGGTTATCACTGCGGCGACCATGACGCCGGCGCTTAACGTTGAAATGGGGAGACCCGGTGCCCGACGCGTCACGACGGCGGCGACGGCAAAACACAGCGCGCCGCCGACGACCGAGAGTTCGGCAAAGACATGATGCCCTAGGCCGGATAAGGCTGATGGGCCGATAAGCAGAATAATGGCGGCAAACCCGATCAAAACACCAATCCATTTACGCGGAGTCAGCTGTTCTGCCGAGTCGGTGAAAAAATGCGCTAGAATAACGGTGCCCACCGGCATCGCGCCCATTAGAATGGCCCCAATGCCCGATTCGATATGCTGCATGCCATGAAGAACGAGCAAAAAAGGCAGCGTATTGGCAACAAACCCTAACAACAAATAATAACGCCAGTGCTCCCATTTCAGAGAAAGCTGGTTTCCCATGAGTCGCATAATAAGCCACAAGATAAGGGCGGCGACGGCCAGCCGAGACAGCGCGGCGGTGGCAGGCGGTATCGACGCGACTGTGATCTTCAGCATCACAAAAGCCAGGCTCCAAAAGGTCACCAAGGCAAAAAGTGCACCCAAATGTGCGGATCGAAAAGGCTGGTTCATGACAGGGGTGGAGGTTACCGGCTTCGCCAATTGTGCAAAGCATTCTTTAATGCCATTGCGATTTCGAGCCGTTCCTCTGGCGTTAGAAAGGCGCCGATGATGAGCGATTTTCCATGGCTGCGTAGCCGCAGTTTGCTGTGATGGCGCGGTGGCTCGTTCATCAACACTTGTAGCCAGTTGGGCTCCATCGTTAATTTTTGCGCGCTGCCGTAGGGATTAACGCGTGTTATTTCCAACGTTTCCCGCGTAAGGCGGAGTTTCTCGCACGCGCGTCCGGCACGGTAATTGATTCGAAACGCGACATACAGAATAAGTATTTCGAGCCCACAAAAACCGAGCACCGGCCAGGCGCCAATGACAAGGAACGCTGTGCCAATGCAAAGGGTGAGGCCGGTCGCAACAAACATCAAGATGCGAAATCCCGTCGCGCTAAGGCTGCGATTTGGCCGCAATGCGGCGGCAAAATATACGTGGTTGTCGTCGAGTGTTTGTTCGGGCGGAGCCATTATGGAAATCACTATCACCCTCAACCCGTAAACTGTCTAGCGTTATGGGCCTATTCGGGCTTGGCGCGGGGGGGCAAGGTCAGTAGTCTCTCTTCCATGAAAAAAGCTGATATTGAAGAGTTTTTCCGGCGACTGGAAGCGGAACGGCCGGACCCACAAGGAGAGCTGCATTACGTAAACTCCTATACGTTGCTGGTGGCGGTCGTTTTGTCCGCACAAGCAACCGACATCGGTGTCAACAAGGCGACGAAGCCACTATTTGAAAAAGCGGACACACCGGAAAAGATGGTCGCTTTGGGCGAGCGCAAGCTTAAAAACTACATCAAGACCATTGGGCTTTTTAACAGCAAGGCCAAAAACGTCATTGGTCTTAGCCAAATGCTCATCGATGAACATGACAGCGATGTGCCCCGTGATCGGGACACACTGCAAAAGCTTCCGGGCGTGGGGCGAAAGACCGCAAACGTGGTTTTGAACATCGCCTTTGGTGAACCGACCATTGCTGTCGACACGCACCTATTTCGACTAGGCAACCGAACTGGCATCGCGCCAGGGAAAACGCCGCTAGCGGTCGAAACCAAGTTTCTAAAAGCGGTGCCGGATCATTATATGCGCCATGCACACCATTGGCTTATTTTGCATGGACGGTATGTATGCAAAGCTAGAAAGCCCGATTGCGCTGTCTGTGTGGTAGAGGATCTGTGCCGGTTTAAAGGGAAAACGCTTTAACGGGCCCAAGGGCGTGTTTGTTTGCTACGCGCCTTTGCAGAAGTTTCGCAAAACACCCGCGCGCGGGAGATTTGCCAACGCCATCGCCACGCACCTCTGCATGCTTCACCGTTTTGTCGGCTGATTTACCGTACATGAACAAATCAAAAGTGCAGGCATTAGAGCGGTATTGCCAAATTTGCGCAGGTCCGTCTCGCCGAACGAAATCCGGGCGGCCGATGAGGCTGAGTAAGGATTTACCTTCTCGTCCTTTAAATTCTTTTGCGCTTTTCTGGTCGAGAGATGAAATGCCAAGTGTGACGGTCGTGGGTAGTGCTACAGAAACACGGCCGGGCTGACCTTTGGCCTTTGAAGCTGGGCTCAGGCCACCACCAAAAAAAGCTAGGTCCGGCATCATGCCCAAGCGCCCGTCGGGGGTAATTTCACAAGCGCTGGCAAACAATCCAATAAGGAAAATGCTGGCGAAAAATGGCCGCACTGATTTGACTTTCACGCTTAGGCGGCTCCCGCGTTTTCTTTGCTGCCCTCGTTTTCGTCTGCCTCTTCGGGCAACACTTCGACGGTTCCGGCAATTTCACCACCTTGTTCGATTTCCAGAACACGGTACCGTATCGTGCCGGAAACAACGCCGGTGCGGCGGATGATAAGTCGGGTTTTAGCGGTGAGTTCCCCTTCAAACCGGCCACGAATTTCGGCGATATCGATTTCTACTTTGCCTTTGAAATCCCCGCTCTCGGTTACTTCGAACATACGACTGTCGGTTAGGGATGCCTCAACCTGACCTTCAACCACCAACGTATCGCAGGCAGTTATTTCGCCCGACAAGCAAATGTCCCGGCCCACGACGAGCTTCTTGCCCGCTTCGGGACCGCTCAGCGAACTTGCGCCGCCGGAGCCAGGAATGCTCACCACACGTTTGGCAAACCCTTCAGGCAGTGCTGATGATGCTTTTTGATCTACGGCCATGACGCCCCCCCGGCGATTAAGTGATCACGCAGAATCTGCGCAATCCATATCCATAATATTTAGAGTACACGCGCTTAGAGTCAACATAAGCTGCAATCGTGGGCTCATGGCGATTTTTGTTCGCCGGAGAGAGAATGGAAAAAATGCACCATGAACGCGGTTGCAATGACCGGCGCCACTAAATTGACGAACGGGATAGTCATGATAAAAACCAGCAGAATGCCCGCCAATTGAATGCGGCCGCGATGGCGTTTTCGAAGCCGTTTGGTATCGCCTGGGTCGAGTCGGAGATAGCTGACTAACTCGAAATATTCCCGCCCCGTCAGGTAGCCGTTAATTGCGTAGAATAGAACCAGATTGAGGGGCGGTATAAAAAACAAAGCTATGTAAAACGGCAAGGCGATAGCGTTGACCAGCAGGACGAGGCAGGCGAATTTTAGCGTTGAAATGAATATCTCTCGAACCGGCTGTTCCCGGCCCTTAGGCAAGTTGGGGAAATGCTTCGCTTCGACCGCTTTCGCGGCATCCTCCAGAAAAAACCCAACAAGGATGGTGACGACGCCGGGGAACAGCAAAATAGTGAGAACGCCGACACCGCCCGCAAACAGCAATCCGGAAATCCATTGAAATGAGTCACCGAGATAATCACGAATACTGGTGAGGTACGGAACGCTTTCAGCAGGGATTGTGTTGAACAGATACCAAAGCCCCGTACCAAGCAGCGCGAACACGATGACAGACCCTAAGACGCCGAAATACATAACGCGCCTGAGGGCCGGGTCCGAAAGTTGCGCAAGCGCCTTTAGTAAGAACTGAAACATGGCGCATCATTACCGATGCGCGGGGTGCGTCGCAAGTGCGGGTGTCGGCTTTTCTTGCCGGGTGCTACACGGTGGCTATACTCTCGCGGCCTTTGTGGCCTGAATTATGGATTTAACCGGAGAACAACATGCCCACCTACGATCTTCTCGGAATAGGCAACGCGCTTGTCGATGTATTGGCGGAAGCTGACGATAAATTTTTGACGGAGCGCGAGTTGCCGAAAGGCGGCATGCAGCTCGTTGACGCCGATCAAGCGGACGCGTTGTTCGATGTAATGCAGGCGCCCCATCAGGCTTCTGGCGGTTCCTGTGCAAACAGTATGGCGGGTTTCGCGTCGCTTGGCGGTGTTGGTGCCTTTATAGGGAAGCTCAAGGACGATGCGTTTGGCCGTGCTTTTCAGGAAGATATGGCGGCGATTGGCTGCACGTTTGCTGGAGCGCCGTCGGACGGTGGGTTGCCGACAGGCCGCTGCCTTGTGTTTGTAACGCCCGATGCCCAGCGCACTATGGCGACACATCTCGGCACAGCAGCGTTATTGGCGCCAGAGGATTTGGACGAAGATGCGATTGCCAATAGCGAAATTGTTTATGTGGAAGGATATTTGTTTGACCAACCGGTGGCCCAGCAGGCCATATTGCGGGCCGCAAATTTGACCCATACGGCGGGCGGGGCTTTCGCGGTCACCTTGTCGGATAGCTTCTGTATCGATCGGCATCGCGGCGCGTTTATTGATCTCGTCGAGCACCACACGGATATACTGTTCGCTAACGAACAAGAAATTATCAGTCTTTATCAGGCCGACGACTTTGAGACGGCGCTGCGTCGTGCTGACGGAAAATGCGGCATTATCTGTGTCACCCGAAGTGAAAAGGGCGCCGTTATTCTTGCGCGCGGCGAGCGTGTGGAGGTTGCGGCGGAGCCAATTGAGAATTTGGTGGATACAACCGGCGCCGGCGATCAATTTGCGGCCGGGTTTTTGTTTGGCCTGAGCCGGTCGATGGACCTTGCTGATTGCGGTAAAATTGGTGCGATCGCGGCGGCGGAAATTATCAGTCACTATGGGGCACGGCCGGAGCAAAATCTCGAGGCCTTGGTTGCGGCTAAGCTCGGTTAAGGGCGCGAACGTGCCAACCTCGACCCATCGAAGTTGGCGGGCGGCATTTGCGATCTATGGAGAAAAGCCGGTTCTCGCGCTTCTGTTTTTGGGGTTTTCCGCAGGCCTGCCGTTTTTACTGGTATTTTCGACATTATCATTGTGGCTGCGCGAGGTAGGCATTAGCCGGACGGCGATAGGGTTCGTCAGCTGGATAGGCATTACCTACTCTATCAAGGTGATTTGGGCGCCGGTGGTCGATCATGCGCCTCTGATAGGTCTTACGGACAGGTTGGGCCGGCGCAGGGCGTGGATGTTTGTCGCGATGGCCGGCATTGGGCTTGGGCTATTGGGGATGGCTTTTTCTGATCCCTCGGCCTCGCCTCGACTGCTGGTGGCGTTTGCCCTAATGGTGGCATTTTGCTCGGCAACCCAGGACGTCGCCATCGATGCCTACCGGATAGAAATAGCCCCCGCGGAAATGCAGGGAGCGCTCGCTGCCGCCTATCAGCTGGGTTACCGCATTGCGTTGCTCGTGGCGGGTGCCGGCGCGCTCTATATTGCCGAATTTCAGAGCTGGGCAGTGAGTTACGCTGTTATGGCCGGGCTCATGATGATTGGCCTCCTAACGGTTCTGGTCATTCCGGAACCGCAATCGAGCCCAGCTGAAGATGATACGAGCAATGGGTCGTCAACGATCGGCGAATGGTTTGAGAGTGCGGTCATTCGGCCATTCGGTGAATTTTTCCGGCGCGTGGGCCGGTTTGCAATACCCATATTGCTGTTCGTTGCGGTCTACCGGGTTAGCGATATTTCCATGGGTGTGATGGCCAATCCGTTTTATGTGGACCTCGGCTTCAGCAAGACTGAAATCGCCAATATCATCAAAGTTTTCGGCTTTGGCATGACGATTCTTGGCACTCTTCTTGGGGGTGTCTTGGTTGCCCGGTATGGCGTTATGGGACCGCTTTTGTTGGGATCTGTCCTTGTGGTTGCAGCAAATCTGCTTTTTGCCCTATTGGCCTGGGTCGGTCGCGACATAACCTTGCTCACTGTTGTTATAAGCGCTGACAATATCAGCGGCGGTCTCGCGGGGTCTGCCTTTATTGCCTATTTGTCCAGTTTGACGCGAACGCCCTACACGGCGACGCAATATGCGTTGTTCAGTTCGTTGATGACACTTCCCGGCAAGTTCATTGGCGGGTTTTCTGGCGTTGTGGTCGACGGGTCGGGCTATATGGTGTTTTTCGCCTATGCCGCCATGCTGGGCCTTCCTGCAATATTTTTGTGTCTCTATTTGGCGCTACGGGCAACGTCGGAGGAGCACACATGACGACGGCTGTGATGGAAATCTTCGAAGGTGATATCACCGGTTTAGCGGTCGACGCGATCGTCAATGCGGCAAACGAATCTTTGTTGGGTGGCGGCGGTGTCGATGGCGCAATCCATCGGGCGGCGGGGCCTGAATTGCTTGAAGAATGCCGAAGCCTCGGTGGTTGTCCGACCGGTGATGCAAAGATCTCCGGGGGTCATCGATTGCGGTCTCGCCATGTCATTCATACGGTTGGGCCCATATGGCAGGGGGGCACGGCCGGCGAAGAAGTGCTGCTAGCGGATTGCTATCGAAATTGTATGAAATTGGCGATTGAGCATTCCATCAAAACAATCGCGTTTCCAGCAATTTCTACCGGTGTCTATCGGTTTCCATTGGATCGCGCGACAGCAATTGCCGTCGAAACCGTCACTGCAGCGCTGACGACAGAGACGGGCGTCGAGGCGGTTACTTTTTGTTGTTTCGGACGCGATGCGGCGGATCAATATCGCGCCGCCCTTCAAGATGCCGGTTAAATCGAGCGTTTAGATTTAGTCGATGGAATCGTAGGCCGCGAAGGCGGCGGCCTGCACCAGGTCACTGACGCGACATCCCAACTGAACAAACTGAACTGGCTTTGACAAACCCTCTAGCACCGGCCCGATTACGGTGCCGTCGCCCAGCGCCTGCAACAGCTTCGATGAGATGCTGGCGCTGTGCAATTCCGGCATGACCAAAACATTTGCCGGTCCCGATAATCGGCAGAATGGATAGAGCCGTTCCATGAGATCGAAATCCAGCGCGGTATCCACATTCATTTCGCCGTCATACTCAAAATCCACTTTACGCTCATCTAAGAGAGAAACTGCATTGCGCACGCGTTCCATCTGGGAGCGTTTCGGTTGCCCGAAATTGGAAAAGGATAAAAATGCGACACGCGGTTCTTGGCCGATTTTCCGCGCATAGGCGGCAGCGCCGCAAGCGATCTCAGCCAGTTCTTCACTGGTGGGCAGTTCGTGCACGCGGCTGTCTGCGATAAAAATGGTTTTCTCTTGCGCCATCATAATGGTGATGCCCATGGGACATTCGCCCTCTTTCGGGTCGATCACGCGCGACACATCTGAATACGCGACGGCAAAAGGCCGGGTGACACCGGTGACCATGCCGTCCGCGTCGCCGCAAGCAACCATGCAGGCGCCAAAAATATTGCGATCTTGGTTGACCAGCCGTTGGCAATCGCGAAACAGATATCCGCGTCGCTGAAGGCGTTCAAAAAGGTAGTCCGAATAGGTGGTTTTATCTGTGCTCAGCGCCGCATTATGAATTTCCAAATCCGCAGTGCCTTCAATGCCGAGCGACGCCATGGTTGCCTCGACGCGATCAGCGCGGCCCACAAGGACGGGCTCGC
>Ga0055584_100000049_pt1 | contig 100704 bp, 71 predicted proteins | sample OSDHelmetaG_FD_58716 | JGI IMG/M metagenome (GOLD analysis project Ga0055584, IMG submission 58716) | Pelagic marine sediment microbial communities from the LTER site Helgoland, North Sea, for post-phytoplankton bloom and carbon turnover... | ecosystem: Environmental > Aquatic > Marine >... | reverse complement strand
GCGCGGTAGGCGGTGTTTCCCAGCAGGACGGTTTCGGTTAATGGGCCTGAGTAGTCGAAGTTACAGGTTGCGGTTGTGCCGCCTTTGCAGGCGTCTGTCCATTCTTTGTGGAAGCCGGGCGAATCGGGGATGGTCTGTTCGGGCGCCTTAAAGCCTTCATAGGTTTTTTCGGGGAACAGTTTATGAGAGCCGAATCCGGTCAGCAGCATGCCTTTCGAGCCGATAAAGAGCGTGTTGGCGCCTTTTAATTTCACTCCTTTTTCTTTCAAAACCGCAGGGCCTTTTTTGGACTGATACCAGTGCAGTTTGAGACCGGGCCGTTTGTCGTTCGCCGGGAAGGCAAAATGGGTATGCATGTCGGTGGGAGTTCGCTCTGCATCGATTTCTGGTCCTGAAGCATCAACGCGTGTGGGATATTTCAGGTCGAGGGCCCAGTAAGGGATGTCCAGAATGTGGCAACCGAAGTTACCGGTTTCCCCGGTGCCATAATCCCACCAGAAACGCCAGTTGTAAGGCGCCAGTGCACCATCGCCTTTGGCATTCAGAGCGTACGGGCGAAATTTTGCAGGACCAATCCACAGGTCCCAGTCGAGCGTTTTTGGCGGAGGTACCGTTTTCACAGGTTGGGCCGGCATGCCACGATTGGAAGCGATCCAGCTGTGAACTTCAGTCACATCACCGATCGCGCCGGACTTGATGAGTTCGACCACACGATGCATGTTTGCCAGAGCATGCCGCTGCATTCCCAGTTGTGTCGCCAGATTCTTTTTGGCGGCGAGTTTGGTCATCTCGCGCACTTCCCAGACGGAATGAGCCATCGGTTTTTCGCAGTAAAGATGTTTGCCCATCGTCATCGCCATCATTGAGGGATGGAAGTGTGTATGGTCGGGCGTACTCACCACGACGGCGTCGATCTGATTTTCCATCGAATCCAGCATGCGGCGGAAGTCGGTATATTTTTTTGCTTTCGGAAAACGTTCGTAGGCGTTTCCCGCACGTTTGTCATCAATATCACACAAAGCGACAATATTATCTGTCTTCGCGACGGCATTCAAATTGGCCACCCCACGGCCACCAATGCCGATCACCGCGACGTTCAATTTTTCATTCGCGGCTGCGCGCGTTGATTGAGTCGAAGTTCCCAGCCAGAGACCGGCTCCTAAAGCAGCGCTGATTTGTAAAGCTTCGCGACGATTGAAATGTTGGTCGGTCATAGGGGTTCTCCTCAAGTTCGATTCGCTGATAAAATTGGCTACGGCAAGTATACACGATGGATGGTTGCAAACAGAATTGTCGTTCAGACTGTAATAGTGAAAATCTGCGTAAATTTATTCTCTCTGACTCAGGATTTCTCAACAAGAATGTCGCCAGTTATCCGTAGCTGGTAGAGCGTCAGTCTTATTTTTTCAAACGAGACTGCATTTCATCATAACGGCTTTTCATATCGGGGTTGCCCAAATCCGGGTAGAGCAGTCTGGTGACGCCGAGTAGTTTTTTTGCTTCTGCTTCGTTACCGGAGCCGAACAAGGTCTGAATGAGATGCAGTCTGATATCCAGCCAGGGAAGCGTGCCCGGTTTTTCTGCTGTGATCAGAGATTGCCATTTTTGGGATGCCTGCTGCAGACATTGTTTGGTGCCGCAGCGTTCCAGGAGAAGTGCAACCTGCCTGATGAGCGAAGCATCTTTGGGAGAGTGTTTTAACAGAGTTTGATAATACTCAAGGGCTCTGATGGGCTGATCAATGGCCAGATAGGCTTCTGCCAGACAGAGGTCCAGGCGATTGGCCTGTTGCGGTTTTAATGAGTCACGTCGACTCGCCAGTTTCTCTGCCGATTTTAATTGCAGCATTCCCAGCTCCCTGCGGACTTCCGGCGTTAAATCCAGATTGATCTGTGATATGCCATTCAGAACAGAGAGTAGTTCATCGGTGCCGGCGGTTTCCAGACTTTCTACCAGTGACTGAGCGGCTGAGGGCTTGCCTTGTCCGGCCAGCGCAATAATCTGGAGTCTGAGAGCCTGATTGGAAAGGTCATTCCATTTTTTGATTTCCTGGACCATTTGAGAAATACTGGATTCCGAACGTTCACTGTTGCGTTTTAATTTCGCAACCACAGCTTTAGTCATATGAACGATCAGCTCTAACAGTCGGTTGGCTTTCGCGTAGAGAGGGGGTGTGTCGTTCAGGTAAATGCGCGTCAGTCGCAAAGCAATTTCTGCCTGAGATTGGCCTTTCGCATTGTCCGTTTGATCGGGAAAATCAGCGAGAAACTGTTCCAGCACTTCAATGGCTTCCTGACGCCAGGCTTTGGTTGGTTTCTTTAAGGATGTCAATCGAAGTAAAATATTTTCATAGCAGCGGGCAATTCCCAGATGCGCGTCAGCTGCTTTCGCGTGCTTATCGGGAATTTCCGAATACAACACCAGCGCTTTTGAATATTGCAAGCGCGATTCTTCCAGGCGCGCCAGCATCCAGCCTGCTTCATAAAAACTGTCACTATTGGGAAATTGGTTTCGAACACGTTCCAGCGCAGTCGTATAGGCGAGCCGTCGTGACTTCGTTCGACTTTGTGTATAGAGCTGTCCCAGACACCATGCCGCCAGCAGGCCAGCGTCGGCTGCTTTGGGCGCTGTTTGGTAACGTAATGACAGTGATTGAAACTGCGCTGCCGCCTGCTGAAATTGTTTGGCTCTTAACTGCAATGAAGCGCTTGTGAATCCCAGTTCAAAAGCCAGATCAGCATTGCCTTGTTCGGCTGCCTGTGTTGCGACCCGTTCATACGCGGCGATCGCCTGTTCGACTTTCCCCTGTGAGTACAACAACTGTGCCTGCTTCAAGTTTTGAGAAATCTCACTGCCATACTGGTCTATCTGGTTTTGCTGATTCACGAGCATACGTGTCCGTTGTGCCCAGTAACCGGGTTGAGCTTTCCAGAGCTGCTGCGATCGTGTTTCAATTTGCTGCCAGATTTCCTCTGCCAGAGATTGCTGTTTCTTTTCCATCGCGATTTTTCTGAGTCGAATGAGAGCATTCACTTCCAGGTAGCCCAGTTCGCTCGAGTAGTGCCCCTGATCCTGGCGGAATTTGATGATTTGCGTCGCCGCCAGTTGTGCTTTATTCTCAGCCAGCAAAACCCGTATCGATTCCACAAAGATCGGCTCATTCAGGTATGCTGGCGGGTGTTCTTTAACGAGTGCTTTAATTGCGCGGACTGCTGCAGAAAAATCTCCGTTGATCCGATCACATTGAATCAGTGCCAGCTTGCTCATCCATGTCACTTGCAGAGTGGAAGCCCGTCTGGATAGTGGTTCGAGATATTTGCTGGCAGCCTGGAGTTGCATTTTTCTTTGTGGGCTTTGTTCATCATATAAATCAGCCAGTTTGATTTTTGTTTGTGCAATCAGTAGTTGAAAATCCAGCAGTGTGTCGCGGATCGTGGCTGTATTGAGAACGGTAAAGTTTTGATAGGAGCCGGCTTTTTTTAAAAGACGTTGCAATTGTACTTCTGCCTGAGTCAACTCGGGAATGGCCTGAGCCAGCTTCGACATCGCTGATTTTTTCAGTGTTTCATTGAAGGGAATGGCTTTAGATTGCCAGTAGAATATTTCTGCTTTCTGGGCGGCAATGCGGGCGTGTTCGGCGTTAAAGACAGGTGCATCAGCCCAGTTTGGGTGATCCTTTATAATTTGTGAGAGTGTGTTTTGAGCCCGATTCCAGAGCTCGCTTTGTTCATTGCCTTCAGCAACCATCGCGTGTGCCGCTAAGGTGCGCGACAGTTCCAGGGTAGTGCGGGCACGATCGGTGTCGGAAAGTCGAGGCTCAGCCAGACGGCTTAAGCAATATCCTTCAGCGATCCCAAACAGATGTCGTTGCCTTAACCCTTCGAAATAAGAATGCGTAGGATCATCTGTTCCATGTAGATCAGGGGATGCACCAATGACAATGAGACAACAGAGAAACCATCGCCGCGCAGACCTGTAATGCAAGACAGACATGAAAAGGGTTTCAGTTTGTTTTGATCGACGGAGCATATGATATTTCGAGCAGGCAAAGTTTGGCAGAGGCTACAAGAACCCTGCTTCAAAACCGATTATGACCAGTGTCATCATACACATCACAGGCGATTTCTCACAGGCCTGATTTTGAGGGCCTGTTGAAACCTGCTACAGAAATATCCCTACTCTGTTTTAGGTGCTTTGATGATCCGTGGCAGTTCTGGGAGAACGGCCAGATCAGCACCGGCGTTAGTGCGATCAATGGCAGTTATGGTCAGACTGCCGTCAGTCGGCTGATTAAACTGAAGTTGTTCAGCCTGCAATTCAGAGCAGGGGGTGCTGATCAGTTTCTGGTGATCAATGATCCAGGGGATTTTCATTTGAAAGCTGTTTGCATCTGCAGAAAGTCCCCAGTTGTCTTTCCAGTCAAGTGCATCCAGGGATAGAGTTCTCATTGTTACCTGTTGCGATCGAATCGTCCAGAATGTTTTGAAGCCATCGTAATAATTGTTGGAGCCTCTCCAGGATAATAGTTTCTGACGAAAATCATTTTCGTTCGTCTTTCCTTTCATCAAAACAAAGGATGCATCGGTTCTTGAAACGAAAATAGTATTACGGGCAGAGATATGGAGGGGAATTAATTCTCGTGGGATGGTTCCACTGTCTATCACAGCCAGACCATTTCCCAGTACAAAAGTGGAGTGATTCAAAACCAATTCGAGGTGATCGCCTTCTGTCGGTTTGTTATTGCTGCCAACAAGTTCAATCAATGATTGCGCAAGCATGAAAGTAGAATTGGTAAGTTCCAGACGAAGGGGAGCCGTTTCCCGGATCGAAAAAGCGTGGCCGTCGCAGCGTAGAATCGAGTTAACCACTTCGATGAATGTCGATTCTTTCACCGGTCGTTTACCCATCATGGATTCATCATCTAAGCCCTGATTGATGGGTTCATTCAGTTCAAAGAGCGTTACCTGCTGATCGGTGGTATTGGAACATGTGACCGTTACCTGATGTAAGCGGATGTCGTGCGCATTTTTTAAGGAAAAGATGGCCCAGGAATCGGAAATCAGATCTTTCACATCGACCATGATGCCCAGTTCAAACAGTTCCAGAGAGCCATTGCCCACTTGAATCATGTGCGTCTGAAAACCTTCTGCCGGTTCTTCCACGGATTCAAACAGCAAAACCGGTTTACGATCTTTGGCAGCCCGAATACGAACACGTTTATTATTGATGTGGATGGGTGCTTCTTTGCGAATACCGGTAAACCCAAGTTCGATGATACTTCCGTCAACGGCAGCAGCACACGCCGCATTAAGTGTTTTGAAATCTTGACCGGGTGTACCATCCGGCTTGATGATCGTGATTGCGGGGATCTCGATTTTTTGTATTTCGCTGTCATTGTTTTTCGGAAACAGTTCTGGGGCTTCATTGGTTTGATTGTTGGAACGAGGAGCCAGAGGAATCATCGTTTTATTCTGGCCATTATTATTTGATAATGCCAGTTTCGATTCAGAATCGTTATTCAGGAGCACTCGATTTTCGGGTGCTTTATTAGAGTCGATCAAATCACTAAGTGATTTAGTGGGAGACAAAAGTGGGATGTTAAAAATTTCATTGAAATCTTTTGGGTCCTTGTCTCCATTCAAGTTTTCTATTTTTGTTTCAACGGGTTTTTTTGAATCAGAACTGGTACTGACCGGACTGGGAGTTTCTACCACTGTATTTTCATTGGAATTATTCGGTGGATTGAGAGAGGCGATCTCTGTGCCATCTGCCATCAATTTTGAATTGCCAACGACAGTCTCCGGCTGGGACAGGCTGGGATCAAGATTCTTCTTTTCGGTATCAATGGCTTTTTGACTGGAAGCTGGTTCTGTCTTTGGGTTTGTGTTTTGTACGACGTTGGCAGGATCAAAACCCGGAAAGTTTTCCAGGAGTGCGACTACAATTAATAAAACCGCAGCAGTTGCGATCCAGCCAACATGTTTTTCCAGAAATCCGAGTCGTGTACTGGTAGGGGAAGTCCAAACCAGTCCTTCCGGGTTCACCCCTCGCAAATCGAGCTGGCTGGCGATCTGAATCAAGTGATACATGAGTTCTTCAGGAGTCTGGTAACGATCCTCTGATTCACTGGCCATCATCTTCTGAACAATCTGGGAAAGTTCGCGTGGCAGCTGTTTATTGATGACTGCCGGATCGGGGACGTTTTTTCCAGAGTGGTCCAATAACTTTTGCAGAACGGTTCCTTCGCCGTAAGGAGGTTCGCCTGTCAGCATGTGGTACAACGTGCAACCGAGTGAATAGATATCGCTGCGGACATCTACATTGCGCGGGTCTTTGGCTTGTTCAGGAGAAATATAGTCGAACGTTCCCAAGGTCGTGCCGGCACTGGTGAGGTCAGCAGAAGCGTTGTCACTTTCTTTGCGAGCCAGACCCAGGTCAACCAGCTTCGCTCTGCCGCCAGGTGTAATGATGATATTTGATGGTTTTATGTCACGGTGAATCACACCCGCCTTATTGATGTGTTTCAGAGCGGATGCAATCTGCAGGGCGTAATTCACAGCTTCCGCTGCGGGCAGGATGCCGCGCGACTGGATGAGATCTCTGACATTTGTGCCTTTGACGTATTCAAAAGCAATGAAGTTCAAGCCTTGCGCTTCACCGATGTAAAACACGCGTGAAATATTTTCGTGATCCAAACGTGCTGCTGCTTTAGCCTCGTTTTGAAAACGCTTGACCGATCCCGCATCGCGTGATTGACCTGGACTCAGAACCTTTAAGGCGACAACCCGGTCGAGACGAGTGTCAATAGCGCGAAAGACGGCCCCCATGCCTCCGCGGCCGATCCGCTCCCTTATCACAAAATGCTCGAGTTCCATGCCTGCAGGATTGGGGATTTCGGTTTGTGAATCGGGATCATCAATCGTGGGTGGGAACAGCCGATTCCAGATAGAGGATCGCGCAAACTGGCTCTGTGAACCACTATTGTCTTGACCGGCGTCATTGATTGCTTCGAGTGGACTGATAATGGTTTCCGGGCCATCTGCTTCACGAACCGGACGCGCAAAAAACTCCGGTAGCGCTTCCTGGCTTGCTGTTGAGTGGTCAGATTTTTGTTCGGAACTCATGATGAAAAGTTCACTTTAAAAATAGCTTTGATTCCACGCTTGAAATGATATCGAACGCCTGATTGAGATGGCAACAGCGTAATTCAGAAACACATCGATTGCAGGAAACCTGTAATGGATACCCAAGTACAGTCTGTCTGCCGAAGTACATTGAAAAGCACTTTTAAATCTCAATAGCCCTAAGTCTTATGAATATAGCAGTTTAAAGATATTTGGCTGCATTAGCTTTTGAAAAGCCGGTCTCAGAAAATAGAGTTGCATTTCAGTTATAGAAAGGAATGGAATTTATTAAGTAAGAGCTGTTTATATAATACGCGCTGAACCGAGCATTCGTTCTGAGAAAAAGCCAATTTCCCTGAATTTCATCCAATTTTTTGAACCAGTGAGTTTGGCACTGATTAATCTGGCTGTTGGCGTTTTCAGGCTTATGGAGGCACGAACGTTTCGCAAGGGGGGAAAGATGCAAGCAGACCCGGAACAAATCAGAAGTAACTACCATCGGTTCTAAAATTCGATGATTTTGGACTCGAATTCATTCTTGAATCCAACCTGGTCTATTTTCAGACCAAAGTTTTCTCCAATTTTGACTGCCTCGCCCTGGCAATACACCTGATTATTGATATAGAGTTCCAACGGATCTTCGCAAGGCTTATCGAAGGCAATGAGCGACCCGGGGCAAATTGAGAGCAGCTGTTTCAGTTCAATTTTTTTGTTCGCCAGTCTTACAATCGCTTGAATGGGCAACTTGCTGATACGGTGAAATGGACTCTGGTCCGAATTAGAAGAAGATGCGTGGCTCATGGGTGATGTGGTCTGAGCAGGTTCTTCGGATGCCGCCTCCGGTTGTGAAGGTGGATCTGCTTTCGTTGTTTCTGTAACAGGCGGTTTCGTCAGTGGCCATATTACAGGGATCACAGCACTCGGGCTCTGGCCGTCGCTTTCATCTTCTGCAGGGAACAAATTGATTCGCAGCAATGCGGCCCAATCACTGGGGGCAGCTTGCTTGACTTCATTTAATAAACTATCAACATAATACGTTTTAAACTCATCAACGTCACCTAAATCCATGGGGATCAGGTTCATTGATAATTCCAGTGCCAATGTTTGTAATCGGGATGATTCCGAATCTCCCGGATTCGTGTACCAGTCTGGTAAAGGAACATTTGCAGGGATGAGCCCTGCCATTGCTTCCTCACCAATTTGAAACAGGGTAATCAAACCTGGTCCCTGAAATGCTTCTTCTAATTCTTCCTCTGACCAGACGCCCGATTCTCCCATTTCCAGTCGATATTTGAGATCGAAACACTGATTGAAGGAATCAGAAAGTGCAGGCATACTTTCGCCAGCGAAGGTAACGATCGCTTCTACATTTTCCTGGTTGAAACCTGACATTTCTGATTAATAAAGTCCTATAGGGTGATGTCCTGTTCACTGGAATTGGACAGTCACAGTTCTCGGGAGCAATTTCTCCTTAATTCATTCAATCGACCACTTGAAATTTAGTTCTTCACTCTAAATCGGCAAACTTCGCTTATTCGGAAAAGATTGACATTTCTTTGAGAGCAAAATGAAATCTTTAATCTTTCAGAAGGTCATTCACGTTTTGAGTGACATGAAGCCAAACTGGAAAAGCGATGTGTACAGAATCGCGAGCACATCTCGTTGAACCGGAGCAGTTTCAAGACAATGAAACCTGGTCCAGAGATTCCCAGTGACGCTACGATAAATCTGAATATAGAAACTTGCTTGAGAGAATGAGGTAAACAATGCAGTGTCATGAAGTTGATTACGAAATATTTGGTTCTGATCTTCAGATGGTGGAAATCATTCTTGATTCGGGTGAGTCGGTGGTTGCAGAAGCCGGGAGCATGAATTACATGGAAGAGGGTATACGCTTTGAAGCGAGAATGGGAGATGGCTCTCAGCCCGATCAAGGATTTCTGGGTAAAATTTTTAAGGCAGGAAAACGTGTTTTGTCGGGAGAGTCCTTATTCATGACTCACTTTACAAACGAAGCAGAACGCGAACAGAGAGTCGCCTTTGCTGCGCCTTATCCGGGCAAGATTATCGCCATTGATATGGACAAAATCGGGGGCTCACTCACTTGTCAGAAAGATTCATTTCTTTGTGCAGCATTAGGTACTGAAGTGACCATGGCATTTACCAAGCGTCTGGGAACCGGTTTCTTTGGGGGTGAAGGTTTCATCTTACAGAAACTGCGCGGTGATGGAATGGCGTTTGTGCATGCCGGGGGGACAGTCACGAAAAAGAAACTGGCGGGCGAAACATTACGTGTAGATACCGGTTGCATTGTCGCATTTACGGGTGACATCGATTACAGCATCGAACGAGCCGGAAATCTAAAATCAATGGTCCTGGGAGGCGAAGGCCTGTTTCTGGCGACCTTGAAAGGACATGGAACAGTACTGCTTCAAAGTCTACCTTTTTCCCGGTTGGCAGAACGTGTTCTGGCTCATGCTCCTTCCGCCGGTGGTTCCTCGGTGGGTGAAGGTTCGGTCCTGGGTGGTCTGGGAGATATGTTTGGTGACCGCTGAATCAACAGCGCGATCGAAAACATTTTCAACCAGTATTTAAAGGGAGTTATTCGATGTTAAAAAAACAGGCTCGCTTTCAGGATGTGCGGCGATTTATGATGGTGTTCTTCGGTGCGATTTTCATCATTGTGGGATATCTGGTTACTTATGAGATGGGGTTGCCTCTCATTGAACAGGCCAAAGCCAGTAAAAACTGGCCAACCACTGCTGGACTGGTTTTAAAATCAAAAGTGATAAGCCATCGCAAAAACAACTCGAGTTCCTCAACTTATACCGCGAAAGTGAGTTATCATTATGAGGTTAAGGGAGCTCAGTTTGAATCCGAAACCGTCTGGTTTGGAGGGGACATATCCACATCCAATAAATCGATGGCACGCGAGACCGTCAAGAAATTTCCAGTCGATCAAAAAGTAACCGTCTACTATAACCCGGAAGATCCGGAGATCGCCGTTCTCGAACCGGGCGTGTTCAAGACGACTTATTTCTACTACCTGTTTGGTTGGGTGTTTCTGGGTGTGGGAATTTTGATGACAGGAAGTCCTCTCTTCCGGTCGCTTTTCCACAGAAGAAAAACAGAGTGAGTGCCGCGGTTCGGCAATTTTTACCGCATGGCCGGACTAGTGCTTCTATCGGGAATCCTGATCTTGCTGCCAACGGTATTTTTTGATAAACAGCAGCTCTCTTTCACTTCTCTTTTCTCTCAACGGTTCCCTTCCCATGTTTCTACTGCGCGTATATTCTACGCAACGACAGATTCTGCTTGTCATTGTGGCGTTGACCTTGAGCCCGTTTCTAGCGGGTTGTGCAACCACCCCCTATGAATATCAGGTCCATTTGGTTCCAGAGCCTGAAATGGAATTGGAGGCAGAGGAATCGCAATTCGAGCGCGGTGAGCAAAAACCGATTCTGGATGGCATTGGCTGGTTCGTCGGCATTCCCGGAAAAATTCTTCTCTGGGACCGTCGCATTGACAATCACAGCGTTTCTCCTGAAACGGAGGCCGCGCTGGCCGCGTATCTGGAAAAAAATAACCTGGATCAAGTGAAGGTCCGCATCAATCAGTATGATCCGCGGGGTGAGTGGAGGCGGCTGCGAAAGAACAAATCGGTGAGTTGGGGTTGGCGATATACTGCAGGCACACTCACAGCCCTGCACTATACTTTATTGCCGGGACGAATCATGGGTGGTGACAACTATAACCCTTTCACCAATACTATTAATCTCTATTCCGATCATGCAGCTGTTGCCTTGCACGAAGGGGGGCATGCCAAGGATTTTTCCTCACGAAACTATAAAGGAACGTATGCTGTCGTAACGGCTTTACCGGTGCTGTCATTATGGCCGGAATCGATTGCTACCAACGACGCCCTTAGTTACCTGCGCGCGGAAGAAAATTACGAAGACGAACAGGAAGCCTACCGAGTATTGTATCCCGCCTATGCAACTTATATTGCAGGTGCCGCCTCACCATTATTGCCTTACAGTGATCTGTTGATTACCGCGGGTGCGGTCATTCCCGGTCATTTTCTGGGACGCTTAAAAGCCAGGGAAGTGAAACAGGAACAGATTGCCCGACTTTCCGAGTCAGAAAATCAGCAGGTTTCTGCTGTGGATGATTCTGAAAGTTCAACAGAAGCGAACATCGAAAGCCGAGACAGGATTCAACAGGTTCACTACGAACAGGAATTGAAAGATCACAACTTTGTGAACCAGAAACGTTTCTCTGAGTAATCAAACAGTGCAGGGAAGCCAGTGGAATAACTACTTCGCAGGAGGCTTCGCGGGTTCTCTCAGGATCGTCAGCCGATCTTCTGGTTCATTGCAAAGAGGATAGCTGCTTGTAGAGGAAGCAAGAATTTCGGCGAGCGTTGTTTCAGAAAAAGCATGTTCGGTGACCCGCATGGCTTCATCCAGCTTACGATGCAAGGGGCATAAATTCGTGCCATGCCCTTTTAACCCTAGCGGACAGGATGTGATCCGGCAGATGGGGTCGACCGCATTGACAACCTCCAGAAGATTCAATTCATCTGGTGTCTTTACCAGTGAGATACCGCCGCCGATGCCCCGCTGTGAATGAACCACGTTAGATTGACGCAGACTTTGGAGTACCTTCGATAGATAAGCTTGCGGAACTTTCGTCGCTTTGGCGATTTGTTCTGTTGTGCAAGGGTTTGGAGAATTGTCTGCTAAGTGGACAATCGCTCTGAGTGCATATTCGACAGTTTGGGAAAACATAAGAAATCCTTGGAAACTATAATTGGATGTTGATGTCTATTATTGCGTCTGTTATTCTGCGTATCAATATAAATCTGGACGATTTCAGAAATCGGCTCAGGTTATTATAGTCGCTTAGTTTATCAGGAAACAAAAATGAAACACATTGATGAAGAAAAATTGGAAACGGATCTCGCTTACCGGTTTGGATTTCTCGTAGAGTTTATTGGAATCACCGGAGAAGATTTAGAGGCAATTCATGGAGCCGCTGGCGCTGTTGCTCCCCTGGTTCCCGGTTTAGTTGATGCCGTCTATGACCAACTCTTCAGTTATGATTGCACAAAACGACATTTTGTGCCACGTCAACATGGTTATGAAGGTGAAGTTCCTGAAAGCATTGAGAGTTTGACTCTCGATCACGAAATGATCCAGTTTCGAAAACAGCATCTGGGCCGCTACCTGGAAGCCCTGGTAACGAAACCTTACGACGAAAAAATGGTGCAGTATCTGGATTTGGTAGGCAAAATTCATACACCCAAAGCGGGCAGCAAAGATTTGAACGTACCTCTGGTTCAGATGAATGCTCTGATGGGCTTTGTTTCGAGTGCACTTGTCAGTACGATTCTCGGTTTAAATCTCGATCGAGAAACCGAAGTAAAAACGTTAGTCGCGTTCAACAAATTACTCTGGGTACAGAATGATCTGATCACGCGTCATTATCAGGCGTAATCGTATTCCATGCTGATCGGGTTACATCCGGAGGTCAACGCAGACAAGATTTCCGGCTGAATCCCGGCAGTAGATCCGCCCGGAGCATAAAACGGGAACAGTCCAGCATTGGTGGTCGAGTACTTTGAATCGGGAAATTTCCTGGTAGGAGTCTGAGTTCGCTTTTGCAGTCACCAGTGTGCCTGTGTCGGACAGAATGATCAGCTTGCCGTCCGCAATCATGAGCGACCCGCAACCAAATCCGGCTTCGCGCCATTTAATTTTTCCTGTCTGCTGGTCGAGGCACGTTAATCGTACGATGCGGCCCAAATTAGAATTGCCGTCCATTCCATAAAAGTGTTTTTGATAAAGCACACTGTTATTGAAATGATTTCTCATATCACGATTTGTGAAACGGGCCTTTAATTTCAGATTATCGAAATCCAATAATGCACAGCCTTTTTGATAACCGGAAGAGATAAAAATGGTCTTCCCGTCAATAATCGGCGTGGTCGAATTGGTGTCGAACGGAGAAGGCCAGTTGAAAGTTGCAATCTCTTTGCCATCTGTCGCCTGGGCTACAGACAGGCAATCATTATTCAATAACGCGAGATAGTCGGTTCCGTTCATTGTAAACGCTGCCGGCGTGCCATACCCGGGCATATGAGGTGTGGATTTCCAGAGTTCCTTGCCCGTCTTTTTGTCGAGTGCCACCAGACGACCTGCTTCCACAAAGAGTTTATCGCCTTTTATCAGAGGAGAACAGGTAAAGCCCCATTCGGGAACTTTCATCTGATAGGCATCCGTCAATTGTTTTTGCCAGACGATTTTTCCGGTTTTGATTTCAAAACAGATCAATCTTCCGTCGCGGCTGTTTGTGTAAAGGAATTCACCATCGATGGTCGGAGTCGCACCAGGCCCGCCGGCATTCAGTCGGCTCACTAACTCAGCCGGATAAGTCTGTTGCCAGATGATGTTTCCCGTATCTGCCTCCAGGCAGTAGACGCTTTCCTTGCCATCTTTGTGTCCCATTGTGTAAATCCGCCCGTCGGCTGCAGAAATGGAACTGTAACCCGTGCCGACCGTTCCCCGCCAGAGAATCTGAGGTGGTTTGTCTGACCAGTCGGCCCGCCAGTCCGTTTCCGGAGAGATGCCGTTGTAATCGGGCCCCAGCCAATGAGGCCAATAGCCGGCTTTCTTTGTCTGGTCAGTTTTTGTCTGGCGCGTTGGTGACCGGGCATCTTTAAAGGAAACTTCCACGAGTGTCGCCGGAGGGCTTTGCTCTGGATTTTGTTCTGGTGAGAGTACCTGTCTTGTCTCTGCTGATGTCGGCAACGATTCGCTGCAGGCATGATTTAACAGGCTGGTAATTAAAAATAAACATAGAGTGACAGACTTCATTTCATTCTCCTTAATGTGTCTCACCCTATTATGCACGCCCTGTGATTATTGGGGAATGTCAATTTTGATGCGGAGGTCTCTCAACTGGTGTGGATCGACTTCAGAAGGGGCACCGCTCAGTAAATCAGCGGCTTTCTGGGTTTTCGGGAAGGCAACGACGTCTCGGATATTGTCATTTCCACAAAGTATCATGACCAGCCTGTCGAGTCCCAGGGCAGCGCCTGCGTGCGGAGGCGCACCATAACGCAGCGCCTGCAGCAGGAAGCCGAATCGTTCTTCCGCTTCTTCTGCGGAGATATCCAGCAAATCGAAGATGGTCTGTTGCACATTTTGATCATGTACACGCACACTGCCGCTTGCCAGTTCATGACCATTCATGATCAGGTCGTATGACTGTGCCCGAACCTTGCCTGGGTCGCTTTGCAGTAACGGGAGATCTTCTTCTACCGGTTGACAGAACGGATGGTGCTCTGCATCCCAGCGTTGGTCCTCTTCGTTATAAGAAAGCAGAGGAAAATGCGTCACCCAGCAGCAATTGATTTCGTCAGGGTCATACAATTCCAGCTCTTTCCCCAGACGATTTCGTAACGCAGCTAAAGCCGCGGATGTGACGGCACATTGGTCGGCGACAAAAAACAGCAGGTCGCCAACTTCGGCTCCCATGTCTTCCATAATTTTCTGTTTATCTTCATCAGAGAAGAACTTGGCAATGGGTGAATGCAGTCCTTCATCAGTAACCTTGAAGAAGGCCAATCCTTTTGCCCCGTATTCACCGGCAAACTCAGTCAACCCATCAATGTCTTTTCGGCTGTATTTATTGGCGGCACCTTTGGCATTCAGTCCGCGTACACGGCCGCCCGATTCGATGGTTTTCTTGAAGACTGCAAAGTCACAGCTTTGAGCAATTTCGCCGATATCCACCAGTTCGAGTGCGAATCGTAAATCGGGTTTGTCGGAACCATATTTTTCCATCATATCATGGTAGGCATAGCGGGGTAGTGGCAGTTTGACTTCTTTATTCCGTAAGTCTTTCAGCAAGGTTGCGATCAAACCATCGACGAGGGAGAGAATATCTTCCTGGTCAACAAATGCCATTTCCAAGTCGATCTGAGTGAATTCCGGCTGGCGATCTGCTCGCAGGTCTTCATCGCGAAAACAGCGGGCAATCTGGTAGTAGCGGTCATAGCCTGAGATCATCAGGATCTGTTTATAGATCTGTGGAGACTGTGGCAGTGCATAGAAACTGCCTTCATGCACACGACTGGGAACGAGATAATCGCGGGCTCCTTCCGGCGTGCTGCGTCCCAGAATGGGAGTTTCAATTTCCAGAAACTCCTGCTGGTCAAAAAAATCGCGAGTCAGTTTCGACAGGCGATGTCTTACTTTCAAGGCTTCCTGCAGACGCTCGCTGCGCAGGTCGAGAAAGCGGTAGGTCAAACGCAGTTCTTCATTGGGCAGTTCTGATGTTCCCGGTTCGAAGGGAGGGGTTTTGCTTTTGTTGAGGACTTTTAGTTCGTGTGCGCGAACTTCAATTTTTCCTGTGGCCAACTTTTCATTTTCGCGATCATCCCGTAAGACGACTTCGCCTGTGACCTGGATGACATCTTCCGCGCGTAGAGAGCGTGCCAGCTCGTGCATCTTCGCATCACGATCCGGGTTGAATACAATTTGTGTGATTCCATAGCGGTCTCTCAGGTCAATGAAAGCCAGGCCGCCGTGGTCGCGGCCTCGGATCACCCAGCCTGCCAGTGTGACGCTCTGCCCAACATGGTCTGTTCTCAATTCGCCACAGGTTTGTGTTCGTAACACCGTAGTAAGTCCTTGGTTAGAAAGCTTCTGTTCTAAAAATATTATTTGTGTCTGCACATCAGATCTGGTCGCTGGGATGTTCGGTGGAATGTTTCGAATTCCGCAACCCGGAGCGAGAGAATTTGTCTCTCTTAATCCTTACTATACAGCATGGCTTAATGCCGCGCTGAATCGCCAGGGTTCGCCATCAGCTCCTCATTCAATAAATGATCACGCTGATCTTATGGGAGCAGCAGGCTGCTCGCAATGACTAGCCGTCGGTAGCTCTTTACCGTCAGCCATCTTTTTACGGAATGTCCGATTATTCAGACAGAGATTGGCTTCAAAAACCAGATATGTGACAATGTGTTCACTTATCTGCGACTGCGGAAGCGTCGAAACAGTCTGCGGCGCTTTTGTTCCGGGCAGTAGTTGCAGTCATTATTGGCGGCAGCTTCTGTCGCGGGAACGGGTTGAATGGCACTGCTCTTTTCTTCATACGGAGCAGCGGCCACTTTCTTCTTTGGAGCGACTGGTTTTTTAGGTGCGGCCGCCACTTTCTTCGGCTTAGTTTGCTGCTTTGCCGGTTTCTTCTGAGCGACTTTCTTCTTCTTTGTGACATTCAAAAACTGTTGATAGGCGGCAGCGACTTTTCCCTGTTGCGTATTGCCTGAGTGAATGTAAATTCCATATTTCAGGTTCAGCTTGCCTCCTGCTTTCAGATGTTTGGCATCAACGGGCAGTTTCTTGTTTGTGTAAGCATGATCGCCAAACGGACTGATCGTGAACAGTCCATAATTGCGTACATGATACCGGGATTTCTTATAGTTTTGAGGAGAGTCCATCAGGGTCACTCCGTAAACTTTCTTATTCAGGGGGCCATAATAGTCGATCCAGGGAGTTGGTTTACCCCAGTTATCTTTGGTTCCTTTGACGCCCTTGTTGTTTTCGACGCTGCCGTTTTCTTTTTCCCGCATCCCATTGGGAAGGCGAACTCCAAACAGACCCTCTTTGGTATCTTCAAAGACAACCGGTTTGGCACCAGCGACAAAGGTGATGTTGTAGGTCATCAGCCGATTGGCATAAATCGAGATCACAGTATTTTCTGTGACGATGGGTTTTCCATCAGCGCCCAGCCATTGATTGCTGACTCTCATCACAGCGGGATTCCCGGAGGCCTTGATGATTTTAACACCCTTATTGCGGATTTTGCCTTTTTCTGCCCAGAAATCTACGGTATTCACTTCATCAACGGCCACCCAGATGCCTTTATGATGCGGGTGATCTTCGGGGTCGACCAGCGAACGTGTGATGATGGTTCCATCAGCAGCGCGAACCGGGGAGAAAAAGGGTTTAGGCAGATCGCCACCGGTATTGTAAGTCGCAAAAGGCTTTCCATCGATGGAAACTTTGACTTTTGAGCCTTGCTTCGTAATTTGAACGGACGCACCGTTGGCAATGCCGGTGGTAGACAGGCCAACAAACAAACAGATCAGGCTGAACACGATTTTCACTGTCAAAATTCCTCAATTGCAGTCATTCGTATAGAGTTTGTAATTAACAATTCGTTATTGTGTGCTGAAGAGCATCGCTGCGCCAAGTCGCACAGAGATTTTCGCGGACTTTTTCCTGAACTGGACTGGAACACGGTTTGCGAACAGGCCTTTTGTTCTGTTATTCTAAAATATTCGGATCAGGATCTTTAGTTGGAAATCTCAGCGAAGAAAAAATAAAATAGAAACAATGAATAAACGACGGCGGCTGCACACGACTTCTTCTGTAAGATCTTACCCCGGGAAACTGGCTTCCCTGCGTAACAATTCGGCTACTGAAAAAGAACCAGATTGGGAAATCGCCCTGTCTGGAGATCTTGGTGAGAAGGAAACAGATCTGGTGTCGCGGCTGGTTGATTTACCGCGAGGAAGTCGCGGGACGATCTTTTTTGATTCGCCCGGTGGTTCCGTTTATGCCGGTCTGACATTGGCCAGCTTAATCCGGCTGCGTAATTTGGACGTGGCTGGAGTTGCGTTAGGCGAATGTTCGTCCGCTGCTATTCTTCCGTTTGCAGCTTGCAAACATCGGTATGTCACCAGTTATACGACTCTCCTGTTTCATCCCGTGCGCTGGCAAAGTGAAGATGACGTGCGATTTGAGGAAGCGGCAGAATGGGCTCGGCACTTTAAAATTATGGAAAGCGATTTTGATCGGCTGCAGGCACAACTGTTCGGCTGCGATCAAAGTTTACTCGATCAGTGGACGCGGCCTGGCAAATTTGTCTCAGGAGTGGAGCTGGTAGAAGCAGGCCTGGCACAACTGGTCGACCCTTTCTCAGCAGAAGATCAATGGAAGCTCATCGAGACTAGATAACAGGTATTTGATTTATTACGAAAAGTTTAATTTTTCGGAATCTTTTCAAGTTTGGTTTGCGTCTTAGCTACTGACAATCCGCATTTTTATCTTGCTGAACTCCATCCCCTTACTATTCCAGATCAATGGGAAAGGTTTTAGATGAACTATTTACAATCAATTTACTGCCCCGTGCTTGCGCTTGCTTTGATGTTCACGAGCATGCAATCCGTGCAGGCAGAAAACACAAAGTCGAAACTGGTTTCTGTTCCCAAAATATTGAAGGTCACTCACAAGATTCAGGAGTCGCATCCACCCAATCTGGAACTCAATGTGACCGGACAAGTTCCGACTAGTGGTTATACCGACGTGCAACTATTACGAATGGTTTATGTGCAACCTCCCCAGGATGGCATCCAGGATTTTTACTTAAAAGCAATCCCCCCTTCAGGACTCGCGGCGACAGTCATTTCCCAAGTCACTGCTTCCAAAACCTGGAAAGGCTATCCGGCATGGGTCAAGGGGATTCGCGTGCATGGTGTCAAAGACGGAATTGTCGAGATCAAATTCAACAAAGATCCAGAAACTCCCAAGCCCATCCTGCGCCGGTTCACGGGAACATCGAAGGACGGCTCTTTCGAAACAGCACTGACAGAGGCAATTGCAAAGTTGAATAAAGCATTACCTGCAGGCGGCGTTGCGGATGCCACAGCGACGTGGAGAGTTGTCAGAACATCGGGGGCGGTAGGCGGCATTACTGGTCAGAATCAAATCCGCGTGATCATCTCAGCAGAACGACAACCTGCCTGGCCTCAAAAGAAACGCTTGAAAAAACTGAATCAAAAGAAAAAGTGATCGCTCTTTTTAAAACAAATTAACCTTTGGGTGCGATCACGCCGGTTTCGGGGCTGGAAGCAGTCGCATAGAGCTTTTTTGGAATCCGGCCGGCGAGGTAGGCGTCGCGTCCGGCTTCGATTGCGCTTTTCATGGCCCGCGCCATGCGAACCGGGTCTTGTGCGCCGGCGATACCTGTATTGAGCAGCACGCCATCACAGCCCAGTTCCATCGCTATTGTGATATCGCTGGCGGTTCCCACGCCGGCATCGATAATCACGGGGTAATCGGGATCATCTTCTTTCAGATATTCCAGACAGATGCGAATGTTGTTCGGGTTCAGAACTCCCTGTCCACTGCCGATAGGACTGCCTGCAGGCATTACCGAAGTGGCGCCTGCTTCTTTCAGGCGTTTGGCTGTCATTGGATCATCGGTCGAATAACAGAGTACGGAAAACCCTTCTTCCACCAGTTGTTTTGTGGCCTCCAAAGTTGCCACTGGATCGGGGAGCAATGTTTTCGTATCGCCGAGAACTTCTATTTTGACCCAGTCAGCTCCCGGGTTTTCCAGACCACGCAAAATTTCGCGGCCCATCCGGGCTACGCGAACGGCATCATCCGCAGAAAAACAGCCGGCGGTATTCGGGAGAATCGTATATTTCTCCAGATCAATGAAGTCGAGAATATTGCGACCATCCGCGTCGATGAGACGCTCTCGGCGTACAGCGACGGTAATGACGTCGGCACCACTCACCTCCAGGCTTTCCTGCATCAGTTCGTAGGTTGCATACTTGCCCGTGCCCACAATCAAGCGTGAGTTGAGATGATGTATTCCCAGGACCAGAGACGATTCTGTACTGCCGATTGTTGCCATAATTGTTATCCACCGCCTACGAGCGTTACAATTTCCAGACGATCACCTTCCTGGAGTGTACAGGATGCGTGCTCTTCGCGTGGAATTAAAATTAAATTTCGTTCGACTGCCAGATACTTTGGCTGCAAACCCAGTTGTGACAGAAGTTCTGACACTGTGAATTCCTCGGGAACCTCTTGAGTTTCGCCGTTCACCTGAATTAGCACCAATGAGGCTCCTGAATAAAGAGTTCTGCATCTGACCGAGTATACTGTAGAGAGAACACATAAAAGTAGAGACATCCGATGGGGTCTCGATGATAGTTTGCAAAAAACGAGTTTAGAAGTGATACTGCCGATCGTCAAGGAATGGCTGGGATGTAAAATTCATTGCTTCATTACAAGTCTTTCAAATATTTTTATATAACTTATTAAGGCGCAGAACTTTGTCACCGCCCTTTGAGTATTTTACTGAGGATCAGAAAAAATGTCGTGTATACGTTTCCCTCATTTCATTTCTTTTCTTACAGGTTTCGCCATCGTGTCCGCGACCACATCACTTTCCGCAGTAGAAATCATTGGCCATCGGGGTGCTTCGCATGATGCACCCGAGAATACGCTTGCTTCCGTTAATCTGGCCTGGGAGCGAAACGCAGACGCTGTCGAGATCGATATTTATCTGACCAAAGATGGACAGATTGTTGCCTATCATGACAAAACCACAAAACGCATAGGTGGTCGCGATCAGGAAGTGAAGGAACAAACGTTCGCAGAATTGCAAACTCTGGACGTGGGGGCGTGGAAACATTCCCGATATAAGCAGGAGAGAATTCCGACACTAGCTCAAATTTTGAAAACCATTCCCGATCACAAACGCCTGTTTATCGAAATCAAATGTGGTGCCGAGGTGCTACCACGACTGAAAAAAGATCTGGCAGATTCGGGTAAAAAATCAGAACAGACGGCCATCATCGGCTTTGATTACGAAACCATGAAGCAGGCAAAGCGGGTTCTGCCAGAGCTAAAAGTATTCTGGGTTTTCAAAGTGAAACAGAACAAGTTGACACGAAAGTGGGCTCACAACGCTGACTACTATATTCAAAAAGCTAAGACCGCTCATCTGGACGGATTGGATATCGGCTTCAATAATTTTGTGACGCAAGATTTTGTGAATCGCGCAAAGTCAGCCGATCTGCCCGTTTATGTCTGGACAGTCAATTCGGTGAGAGATGCCAGAAACCTTGTCAATATGGGCGTTGAAGGAATCACCACTGATCGGCCCGGTTTGCTGAATGCGGCATTGAAAGCAGCAAAATAGAAGGCTTTACAGTAATCTCAGAACAGTCTCGTCTTGATTTAGAGGTGGTTTTGCCCGAAAATGTAGAGCAGTCTGTTTTTTGGACGAATTTTTCTTAGAGGTACAGGCCTGATGTCTTCACGTTTGATTCTTATTGCTGGAAGTGTTCTTGTTGCGTCCTTGATGTTTCACAACGCATTATCTGCCGCTGAAGAACCAGCCAAACTTCCTCAGCAGGCGATTGAATATATTCTTGACCTGGAGAGTGAAGACTTTCAAACGCGTGAAAAAGCCACCCGCACATTGCCTGATTATGGCGAGCCTGTGATTGAACCTTTAATGAAAGTGACACGTGGTGACAGTCTGGAAGCCTCTGTCCGCGCGATTCTGGTACTCGAGCAGATTTATGTGAAAGGTAAAGAAAATTCTGTTGCAAAAGCGGAAGATGCGCTCGACCAGCTGACTCGGGCGAAGAACCCTTCCGTCGCAATTCGCGCAGAAGAAGCCATCGATCGACATGCTGATATTCGGAAAAAGCGGGCTGTTCGCGAAATCAAAAAGATGGGCGGAAACGTGAGACTATGGACAGCTAAAAGTATTGCGGAAGCACAAGCGAGCAGCAGGGCTGTGCCAGGGCAGGTGCGTTTCATTGTGTTGGGCGCAAGGTGGACCGGGAAAGAACACGGTTTACGATTTCTCAAGCGAGTGGGTCGTTTTGAGGCTTTGTATCTGATTAAAGGGCACCCTTTTACCGGGCCCGCCATGGATGATCTGGTAAAAGGCCTTTCTGGAACACCTCACCAAATCCGCGATAGTGAAGCGATGCTGGGTATTGGCAATGGCGGCAATTTTAATGAACGGGGAGGGTGTATCGTAGGTGGCGTAACCGAAGGATTGGCGGCACAAAAGGCGGGGATTCGAACAGATGACATCATCGTTAAATTTGACGGGCAGCCCGTTCCGAATTTTGAAGGACTCGTCACTCTGATTGGAAAAAAAGCAGCCTATGATACTGTGGAAGTTGAGCTGTTTCGGGATAGGAAGCTGAAAACGTTAAAGGTGACTCTCAGTAGTTGGCTGGATCAATAATCCAGCGGCGTCAGTCGTGTAACTTTCGCAGCAGCTTGAGAGCCGTCTTGCGAATCTGTGTTTCCGCCTCAATTTCCAGATAGCTGCTGCGTGCAGGCCAGGTTTCATATCCACCCAGGGCATGCTGTTCTGGTGTGGGCAGGTAGCCGCTGGAACCGTTGGCCAGCTCCATGGAAAACGTCGCATCGAATGGGCTCTCTGCTTTAATCGCGAGGCCGGTTTCCGTAAACACTTCGCAAGGCAGCCCGACAATTCCCAGATCACCAATGCGAATCGCCTGAATTTTGATCGACTCTGTTTCAGGATACTTGCTGAGAGCGACCGCTTCTGTGGCATAAATTTTTGCCCAGCGATGTGCTGTTTTCTGATTGGGATTCGCCAGGATGTTTTGTGCCCACGCCAGTCTTTTGGCATCAGGACGCCGGACTTTCAGCGCGAGTTCCTGTTCGATCATCGCCAGTTTCAGATTATTTTTGTGGTCCATTTTGTCGATGACTTTCAGGCTCTGCTCGGCAAACTGCTTCCCGGATTCTTCAATCCATTCGAAAGCCGCATACTTCCCTTTGTCCTGTTTCATGACGGCACCGACATTGCCGCTGGTTCCATTTGAGAGCATGCCAACAAACGGCGGGTATGTTTTTCCCGCCGATAGTTTTTCGGAGAGATATTTTGCATACGCTCCGAAATAGTCAGCGCTGATCTGACCTTTTTTATAACCGCCACAATAGTGAATACTCATATTGCCCAAAATTGCCAGCGGTGTACCGTCGGCATGTTGTACCGAGAGAATTGAGCACTGCGGGTCAATGTCCGCAGCGGGCCGGATGACACTCTTGCTGCGACCGGCAACCGATTTGATTTGCTCACCAGCAACACCAAACGGATTCAGTGAAACACTCCCTTTTTCAGCCAGAAACCGTCGGCAGGCCGCATACTTGCCTGCATCAAATGAGCCCCACCCTACCTGGGCGGGTTTGAGATTTTCCTGTGCCTGAATAATGGCTTTTGCAATTTGCTGCACGAGAGTCTCGTAATACTCATCATCGATTTTCCCCGCACGGCCATAGGGAACGCGTGGTGCGGCGTGTGTGTGAGTGCTCGACATCAGAATTCGATTCACAGGTAAACCGGTTTTCTTGAACACAATTTCCTTTGCTCTGTCAAAATAACTCCGCTCGACCATACACAGATCGTTCACGCAAATGGCAAATCGCTCTTGTCCATCATCGAGTACGAGGGCGCGCGAAAAGATTCGATCATGAATTCCGGTCACCGGTCCGTTTTTAGAAATCACTCCATCCAGCGAACTTCCGACAGGGGGTGTGATGTCCACGGCAGCGGCCCCCGCTTTCAGAGTGGATTCTGCAGCACGGAGTTCCGCGAGAGAAACATTTTGAATGAGGCAACAGAGGGGCAGGAATAGCAGGAAATAAAAACGGGATGACATAAGAGACCTCTTGAAAGAAGCTTCGGCTGGAGAAAAAACTCTCCCTTCAGGATAACGTATATCCAATCGGAATATCCAGACTTCGATCAATTTAAACGCGATTTTTGTATTGGAAACAAATTGAAACAGGTGGTCTTTAATCTGTTTTTTGTTGTGCGGCATTAGCCCGTTCGTTCATCCACTGGGCCATTTCATTGGAGACCAGGAATGCCATCGCGCCGCCGCGGGTATCTTTACCGAGGATCGCCATCCGGTCGAAATATCCGCGTACGCTGGTTTGTTTTCCGGTTCCCGTACATACATCAACCAGAGTACCATCAAAGGCGATACGGGTTTTGATGGCGTTCCAGGCACGCTCTATGATTGGCGCGTATTGTTTTTCGTCGAGCCAGCCCTTGCGCACGCCGCGGAGCATGGAAAACGTAATCATGCACGTGCAGGTCATCTCGCGGTAGCTTTCCCGATGATCGATGACCTGATGCCACATCCCCGTCGGATCCTGATGGCGGCTGAGCGCTTCCAGATGAGTTCGGTGACCATCAATGAAAGTTTTCCGCAGAGGAGAATTCAAAGGCAAATCCGTCAGCACCAGCGCCAGTCCCAATGCCGGGAAGCCATTCCCGCGCCCCCAGGCAGCATCACTTAGTGGAGAATTTCGATAGATGCCATCGGGTCGCTGATCCAGTTTCTGTATGAATCGCCAATGACGCATTGCCATTTCGTAATAACGGGTGTCTCCCGTTAATCGACCGACGGCTGCCAGGATCGGGCACGACATGAAAACCGCGTCACTCATTTCCACGTGATGCGGCATTGATTCACGGAAGTGTCCCTGTTCGTCGAAGCCGAGATCGGCCGCCTGTTTGGCGAGCATTAAGTATTGTTGATTGCCAGTTGCTTTCGCCAGTTCAGAAAACAGTAAATGCCCGGCTGTCACGCTGCCGCCACCGCGGTTGCTGAGCGGGTTGGGATTTTTGGAAAGGTATTTTTGTGTGATCTTTTCCACATGAGGCAGCCGAGTAAGATCACCCGTCAATTCGCCCAGTCGAATCTGGCTGATGAGCGAGAGCACAGGTAGATAAGAGAGGCGGCTCAGGTCATTTCCATACACTTTGGAAAGTTGAGTTGCGACCTGAATTGGCGTGCGTTGCAAGCGACGTTGCATTTCCTGTCGGGCAGGGGAGGGGGCTTGAAACTGATTTTGCGAGATCGCTGTCAACAGCACGGGTAGAAAGGGTTCTGTATTTTCTTTCGTGACTTCCAGTGCCAATGCCGGCAGGCGACCAATGTTTGAAGGTGAATTGTCAGCGAGACTGGAAACCAGTTCCCAGCCGAATACCGGACGAACATGAGGCTTCAGATGTTGCACCAACTTGTCTACCGAAGACAGGGCATCAGCGGGAATGACCCACTGAGTCTGTGCTCCTTCCCGAACGTCCAGAACCAGATCGGGCGCATGCATGCCGATCCAGCGCCACAAGTATTCTGTTTCGGGTTTGGTCGGGCTGTGATAAGCATCGCCCTGTGGCGGATAGCCGCGCGTGGGATTTCCGTGTGAAGCGTTTTTCGATCCCCGCTGCAAAACCCAGCCATCGGGATTCGCAATCGGGACTGCAGAGAGTGAATATTTCTCCCGAAACGGCTGGGCTGCCTTCGCACTGTAAAACCAGTTGACCGCGTTGATGACCGAAGAGACCGATGATTCAGATCCATCCAATCCACCAATCAGCAGAATGCGTATTTTTTTTGTGTTCAGGTTCAGGTCTGTTTTTGAATAGACACAGGGGATCGGTGTTTCTTTGCGGGTCAATCCAATGGCTGAATGGATGATCGCGGGTTGCGCTCTCAAGGAGTGTAAGCGTTTTTGGACGGCTGCATTAAAGTCAACGTTCGAATTCGGTTTGCTGGCTTCAATGGGATCCGCTGACAGCGGATTGAGAAAAATCGAATTCAAAAAGAGAATCAGACAAGTCAGAGGCAGAAGATATTTCATGGAGGCAAGATCCAGGCAGGCAGATTAAGACTTAAGATGAGGAAGCGGCGTTTTTATTTAACAGGTTTATTGTAAAATCGCTTCTGACCAATTACCAGCAGAGATTCCTGCTGACTATGCTGGGTTTCTGTCATGAGAGCGACTTACTTTGGTTCGACACGTACATGCAGACGCGTGACGGATGTCACACCATCGTCGCGGCTGCGTTTGACTGTGACAAGATAGTCGCCCGGTTTTTCGAATGTATGTTCTGTGACCGCATATCCATTTTCATTGAGTGCTTTGACATTTCCATCAGATTTCACACTGACCAGTGGTGTTCCATCTTTGAAATCCCAGACTTCATTGCCATCCGTAGTTCCAAATGTACGGACTTTGAATGTAATCGGATCCCCGACTTTATTTTTGAGCGAGGGCCAGTAAGAGGCGTGAATGCGTGGGACATATTCCGTGAGATTTTTCGGATCGAGGACGTGAACTTCTGCGAAATCATAATCAACGTTGCCTTGTTTGTCGGTGACCTTCAGGATTTCGCTGTAGACACCCGGTTGATTGTAGGTTCGTTTGATTTTGGGGCCGTTGGCTGTTGTCCCGTCTGTGAAGGTCCACTCATAATTCTGGATACTGTTTGTGGCGCTGTAAGATTGAGATCCTTTCAGAATCGTTGAGTCACCGGCTTTAATAAAGTGTTTGCGACGGGTGTTAGCAACCAGTGGGGGATGATATTGATTGCGGTATGCTTCCCATAGAAACGCATAACCGGCCTGAGTGCCCCATTTGCCCGAAGGTTGACGACTCTTGATTTCAAAATGCAGATGCGACCAGCCACCACTGGCGCCTTTTTTTCCCAGTATGCCGATTTCTTCTCCCTGTTTGATCAAACGCCCCGGTCGGATGTGGTCGTTGATTTTGTGGAGATGGCTATAGCGGTAATACCAGCCTCGCGCATCCAGCAGATACACTACGTCATAACGAGATGCGACGGGTGTGTCTTTCTTGTGTCCGTCCAGCACATCCGTGCCTGAAGAGACCACGACTGCATCAGTGGCGGCGATGACTCTAGTCAGTTTTTCTGCTCCGCCGATATCAAGCCCGCTGTGATAGTAGATTTTGGGAAGAATTTTCGAACCGCCGTCGACGGGTTCGTTATCATACCAGGTGCGTGTAGCAAACCAGAGTTGATCTACGGGATAAATAAACGAGCCGGGTTTGATCAGGGGTGAATCAGCGGGCCAGAAGCGCAGTCGCGCATCTTTTTCAAGTCCCCAGAAGGCGGGGGTGCCGTTTGAATTATAACCTTTTGTGATTGAACAATCGATCTGCACGCGCCCGATTTTCTGAGGCAGGTTATACATGCCCGATTCAAGGGCGATCGATTCATTGTCGACTTGTACGGCAACAATTGCACTACGTATCGCCTGTCGAATGGGGTCACGGGATTCTTTAAGATAGAGAAGTTTGACTTTGACTTGCGCGCCATTATTAAGCGTGACAGTTGTTGATTCTCCAATGTTTAAATCGACAACGCGTACGATGGGTTTTAAGGCCGGTTGTTCCTCTGATCCTGAAACGCGAGTATTCCCATTAATGGAACACAGTGAAGTCAGCATTGCGATACCGAGTACAAAACGCAGGCGGGAATTCATCATGGCAAGGTCTCTCTTTGAATCGGCAGGTCAAATATCAGGAATCAGTACGTTTCTGGTCGGCGATCAGGCCTGCTACGAAGCCTGCTTTAAAGCCTGCATCGATGTTAACCACAATCACGTTGGCAGCACAACTGTTTAACATCCCCAATAGTGCCGCAATGCCGCCTAAGCTCGCGCCATAACCAACACTGGTCGGAACGGCAATCACCGGACAGGAGACCCAGCCGCCAACCACAGAAGGCAGTGCTCCTTCCATGCCGGCAGCAACGACAATGGCAGAAACGTTTTGAAAACGTGGGAGTTGTTCCTGCAGGCGATGCGGTCCTGCGACGCCGACATCGAGAATAAATTCGGGTTGATAGCCCATCCAGATCAGAGTTTCAATGGCTTCTTCGGCAACAGGACGATCGCTGGTACCTGCTGTCAAAACAGCAATTTCGCCTGTGATCAGTTCTTCATCGAAGGCTGCCTCTTTTTCCGGAATGCGAATCGTACGCGCTGTCTGATTATAGATGGCCTGCGGGAACTGTTTGAGAACCGTTTTCGCCTGATCGTCTGAAACGCGCGTTCCCAGACATCTTTGTTTCGCTTCGAGTAAGGCCGTAAAAATTTCGACCAGTGCTCGGGGCGTTTTCCCTTCACAGTAGACCACTTCGGGATAGCCGCAGCGTGCATTGCGATCCAGGTCGATGTTGGCAGAGGGAAGCATCGCTGATTTCTGATTTTGCTGATTGGCGAAATGCGAAACAGCCTGCTCAACAGAGAGCGATCCCTGACGTACCTGCTCAAACAGTTGAGAGAGTTGGTCGTCGGACATTAAATCACCTTTGTCGTCTTTTTTCAAAAGAACAGCAGGATGGCTTGTCAGTAAGTTGCCATCCTGCTGTATATGATTGTGTGCTGGCGCTCAACTTATTTTACCGATTAATAAATTACGGTCCCAAAGCGATTAATCACTTTCCTGCAGTTTGGCGATGACACTGAGATCTTCGAGAGTCGTCGTGTCGCCTACAATTTCCTTTCCGGCAGCGATGTCTCTTAACAGACGTCGCATAATTTTCCCACTACGAGTTTTGGGAAGTGCGGGTGCAAAGCGAATGGAATCTGGTGTAGCGACAACGCCAATCTGTGTTCTGACGTGTTGTTTGAGTTCCGCTTTCAGTTCCTCAGTGTCTTCGTCGCCGGTCATTGAGACGAAACAGCAAATGCCTTCCCCTTTGAGTTCATGCGGGAAACCAACCACAGCTGCCTCAGCGACTTTGGGGTGCGAAACCAGTGCGCTTTCGACTTCCATCGTACTGAGACGGTGGCCGGAAACGTTAATCACATCATCGATGCGACCCATGATCCAGTAGCATCCATCTTCATCACGGCGGGCACTGTCACCGGCCAGATAGCGTCCTGCAATTGTGCTGAAGTAAACTTCTTTGAAACGATCATGGTCGCCGTATAAGGTTCTCAGCATGTGAGGCCATGGTTGATTCATTACCAAAAGGCCTCCCTGATTATCTCCCAGGCTTTCGCCTTCCGCAGTCACAATATCAGGTACCACACCGGGCAATGGTGTAGTACAACTTCCTGGTTTGGTGGCAGTCACGCCTGGCAGTGGGCTCATCATGATGCCCCCCGTTTCGGTCTGCCACCATGTATCGACAATCGGGCAGCGTTCCTGGCCGATCACGGTGTGATACCACATCCAGGCTTCGGGGTTAATGGGCTCGCCGACGGTTCCCAAAAGTCTCAGGCTGGAAAGGTCGTGTTTGTTCGGCCATTCATCGCCCCATTTAATAAAGGCACGAATTGCGGTGGGAGCCGTATAGAAAATATTGACCTGATATTTTTCGATGATTTCCCAGAAGCGTCCTTCATCGGGCCAGTTGGGAGCCCCTTCATACATTACGGTGGTCGCACCATTGGCCAGTGGTCCGTAAACAATATAGCTGTGTCCTGTGATCCAGCCGATGTCGGCGGTACACCAGTAGGTATCATTTTCTTTCAGGTCGAAGACCCATTGGGAAGTCATCATTGTTCCCAGGAGATAACCGGCGGTCGAGTGTTGCACGCCTTTGGGTTTACCGGTACTTCCCGAAGTATAAAGAATGAAGAGCGGGTGCTCGCTGTCGAGTTCAACAGGGTCACATTCTGTAGAGGCCCCCTCCATCAGATCGTGCCACCAGTAATCGCGATCGGGCACCATATCGACTTCACAACCAGTACGGCGGTAGACAACCACACTTTGTACGCTGGGCGATTTTTCGAGACTTTTATCAACGGCTTCTTTCAGTGTAATATTTTTCCCACGACGCCAGCCTCCATCAGCGGTAATCACCAGTTTGGCCTGGGCATCGTTGTTTCTATCGGCGATGGCATCTGCACTAAAACCACCAAAGATGATGGAGTGTGTGGCCCCGATACGCGAACAGGCGAGCATCGCGATGGCCAATTCCGGAACCATCGGCATGTAGAGCGTCACGCGATCACCGGTTTCAATTCCCAGTTTTTTCAAGCAGTTGGCAAACTTACAGACTTCACGGTGCAGGTCTTGATAACGCAGCACGCGCGTGTCGCCTGGTTCGCCTTCCCAGACGATGGCGGCTTTATTTTTTCGCCAGCTATCCAGGTGACGATCGATGCAGTTGACCGACGCGTTGATTTTGCCGCCCGTGAACCATTTTGTTTCCGGCATTTCACCTTCGAACACGTTCTCATAAGGCTGAGCCCATTCCAGACCTTGCGCCAGATCGCCCCAGAAACCAGTCGGATCGTCTTTGGCACGATTCCAAAGTTCCTGGTATTCTTCCATACTGGAAATATTGGCCTGTTCAACAAACTCTGCCGGCGGCGGAAATGATCGCGTTTCCTGAAGAACACTTTCAATGTTTTCGTTAGCCTGGTCACTCATCGTTGTTATTCCCCTTTAGTTTTATATAGCGAGCGAACTAAGAACCGAAACATGGGTTCAACGACCTGATCTCTCAGGAGTGAAGAATCGGCTCTCTCTATTAGGTTATTTTGTATTAATTAAACAATGCTAAGCCAGCGATTCTAGGGCACTGTTTTTTTGAAGTCAACAAACGGTCAAACAGACTCTATCAGAACCCGTCAGGCTCATTTATTCAACTTATCTCAGTGTCAAAAGACCGAAAATCAAGTAGAACAGTGCAGGCAGGTCAGTATAAAGTACTGAAAGTAAGCACGATTCCAGCATTCTGAGTCAATCGGTCTGTTTTCTAAATAAAATGCGAGGATTGAAGCGTGAACACATGCTGAATCTCTTTTCTGACTGGTGATGATAGGAACAGAGAGTGCGCGTTTCGTTCTCACCCGATTTCATCCGTGCGTGGAAGTGATTCACCTGTGTGATTTCTGCTGGTCCTTCTTCCGGGGCAAGAAGTTTTCGATGCCAGATCGAAGAGGGTTGAATTCGGTCTTTTAGCGTGTGGCTCAGCGGCGAATCAGACTACGCTGGCGGCTCTGCTGTTTGAGTGGACGACGGGAAATTTCCTGCCAGTGGCGGATGTCGATTTCGTAGGGACCGTGCGGGCGATCAAAGCCGCCGTAGTCGCGGTAGTACTTTTCCAGCTTCCCGATCTTCTGTTCGACGCGTAATTCTCCCCGCCTTTGACTTTTGGGAGATCGTCCCCAGACGATTTCCGATCCTCCGGTGGTGATCAGGCGATAAATGAGATCATCCAGTACCAGTTTCGCAGTGGTTCGTCGCGGTGCTTCGATGGAAACGATGTCGAGTTCTTTCCAGTAAGGTCCCAGCGCTTCGGCTAACTGTGCGGCTCCCTTCACTGTCAGATCTCCCCAGGGGCTACCCGCGGAGCCTTCCGGCACTGATCGAATCCCCGTAATGATCGGGTAGCGCCGAGCATCGGAAACCGAAAAATCTTCCGATGGTAACAAAATGCCTTCGTTGTCTACCGGATAAAGATTCTGCTTCAGCTCGACCATCGCCGCCGGCTTGCGAAATAACACTTCCACTACTACCGTATTGGTCTTCTGAACGGAAACGACTTTCTGAACCCAGGGGTGATTCTGAAACGCTTCAGCGATTTTCAGGACCAGCGCCTGATCCAGCAACGAGACTTTCTCTGGAAGTTGACTGCGTTTGATGACCTGATCAACGATGTCGATGGGAACATAATGCGGCGGTGCCGGATTCAGAGAGAGGTTTTTCGTTTCGATCTGGTATTCTTTACGTTGAGTCAGATCGGGAAGCTGGTTTTTGAGCTTTTGAAAAAAGAACAATCCCGAAGCGCAGATCGCGAGTATCAACAGGACTTTGGGCCGAAACAGCATGTGCAGGAGAAATGAGGGGCTCAGCACAGACTCTTCTTCTTCGAGCTCTTCCTCTTCTTCCTCAATCTCTTCGACCTTTTTCTTGACAGGCCGTTTTTTCGATGCTTTTCGACTCATAAGTGATTATTTATCGTGTTGTCTTCTGATCTGAAAAGTGAGACTTCCCTGGAAATAATTTGTTCCCTGGATAACGGCATTGCGAACTGACAGCGCGCAGCGAACGCGGGCGCAGCATTCCTACATTATGGTTATCGCAATCTCACGCAGTAAGAGTTGGGGCGCTCCGCAGAAAAGTCATGATTCCTGAGGAAAACAGGCCGCTTGGTCAAGCTTTATCAATTATGCGGCTTGTTGGCGGTTTTGTCAGGCAATTAACGAGGACTCCTTCGCACAGCGCGCCAAAGTCAATATCAGCCTGGGCTGCCGCTTTGGGAACCAGAGAGTGGTCTGTGAATCCGGGAATGGTATTCACTTCCAGTACCCAGGGTTTCTGGAACCGGTCGAGTAGCAGGTCCACACGAACAATGCCCCTGGTACCCAGTGCTTCGCAGGCATTGGCCCCCGTTTTAATAATGGACTGAATCACATTGGTAGGCAGATCGAAATTGAACAGGTATTGGGTTGAGTCTTCCACGTATTTTGCATCGTAGTCGAAAAACTCATTGGGTGTTTGAATTTGGATTAGCGGAAGTATCTGATCATCGATCAGAGTGACAGTCCATTCAGAACCTTTAATAGCCGATTCCAGAATTCCAAACGAATCATAGTGAAAACAACGTGCCAATGCTTGAGGCAGTTCTTCCGGAGTATTAACAATGCTCACACCCAGACTGGAACCTTGTGCGTCCGGTTTCACAACCAGGGGATAACCCATGCTGCGGGCGTTTTGTTCAATTCGTTGTGCATCATCAGATTCATGAATCAGGACATAAGCAGGGGTGCTTACATTGTTTTGAATAAACCGTTCTTTCGAAGCCGACTTGCTGAAAGCCAGTTTGGAAGTTGCTGCATCACAGCCGGCATAGGGCACGCCCAGGCGATCGAGTGTTGCCTGTATGGTGCCGTCTTCTCCGTAAGTACCATGTAAGGCAATGAAGACGACATCGCAGTTCGTCCAATCATAATTCTCAAGATCGACCAGAGAAGGATCGACGGTTTTCACCTGATGCCCACGAGACGTTAATGCGCGAGACACCGCTGCACCACTTTTGAGGCTAATCTCGGATTCAGCCGATTCTCCTCCAGCGAGGACAACAATATTGTAAAGGGGAATGGGATTGGATTGTGAGTCAGTCATCGGGAAGCCTCCTTGCCACCAGACACATTTGAAATCTAGTTTTTAATTTTGAATGGGGTCGCTTTTTAAAGTGAACCGCGGAATTTTAGCAATAGTACCTAAATCTGGAAATGTGGATCTTGAACCGACAGTTTCTGTTAAGCTGGGATATTAAAGAGAGATGCGACAGCTTTGATTACTGAAACAGTCGAATGGTTTTTCTTAACTGTCGATAGGCTTTTTTGCCCAGAGATTCGGGTGAAACGGAGATTTTCGCCTGACCCGCGGCATGGATGAGAGGTTGTTCCGAAAGTGGTTCCAGCGTCACACGGGCCAGGTACGAGGTACTGCTCAGTTGTCGTTTCCCTGTGGTGTCGATTTCGGTTGTAATTTCTTTGCGATGAATCAGATTGGGGTGTAAATCATCGATGTCAATTTCTGCGATTTCCTCAACGGTCCCTTTGAGGAGGTTGTCGGGATATTCATCCAGTAGAATTCGAACGGTTTGACCTGCTTCGATAAACTCGACATCTTCCTGGTTCACAATCAATCGTGCCTGTAGTTTTTGGGGATCGCCGAGAGAACAAAGCCAGGTTCCGCGTTCGAGAAAACAATTTCGATTTTCCTCATCCAGGGGAGAGCCCGACCAACCGGGAAGTGCATCTTCTTCCTGAGACGGTGGTATTTGTGGCGCGGGAACTAATGTGCCTGTAACAGGTGCATTTAACTTGAGTCGTCGTTGATCGGTTTGTCGCTGCTGCAGTTGCGCAATCAGGTCGTCGCGTTGATCTTTTGCTAAGAGTAGTTCCGGGACCGCTTCCGGGTCATTCACCTGGCGTCTTTCCAGTGTGGAAATGAGAATTTTCTGTTGGTTAATCTGGCCCGTCAGATCGAGGATTTCCTGATCAATTTCATCATTTTGTAACTGGGCGATCAATGCACCCTGCTGTAAAACCGTTTGAGGAGCAGCCGCTGACTTGAGGAATCCGGCCGCGGTGACATAAATGTGTGCGGCATCTTTGAGCTCGATGAGTGCGGGCGCGGTAATTCGATGAGGCAGAGGAATGAACAACAGACCCGCTATCAGAACCAGTGCGAACGTCGTACGAATCAGGAAGCGTCGCCATTGAATCTGACCTGCTTTGGCATAGGTCTGGATTTCATTCACGCCGGACTTCAAAGGCACAATCAACATTCCCATTAGAACAAAAGCTCCCATAACCTGCGCGATGATCTCCAGACCATACGGCTCTAATACATAATAACAAACGGTCAAAATTACGATAACAATAAACCAGCGATACAAAACGGAAGCCACTCCGTACAGAAACAGAAACCGTCGCAGTCGTCCTGGTTCTTTGAGCAGGATGTCTGCCTTATGCCCGAAGAACCAGTGATGCATTCGATTGGAAACAATGGACTGAGCCCGTTGTCTCAAGTTGGGTACTTCGATTAAATCCAGGAGGATATAGTAACCATCATAACGCAACAGGGGGTTTCCATTCAGTAATAAAGTGCTGACCGAACAGACAAAGACAATATTGAGACAGAGCGAATGAAACAGTCCCGGATAGGAAAACCACCACAGAAAAACGCAGGCAGCCGAGATGAAGAGTTCAACAAAAATACCTGCAGAACTCACAATAATGCGATGCCATTTATTGGGCATGGTCCAGGCATCACTGACATTCACATACAGGCAGGGAATGAAAGCCAGGAGCATGACCCCCATTTCGTGACATTCGCCCCCAAACTGTTTGCACCCGATTGCATGTCCCAATTCATGCATCACTTTGACCAGCGCCAGACTGACTCCCAGCAGCAACAGGTTTTTCGCTTCGAAGAACGTTGCAAAATCCGGAAGCTGTGCAATGACCGCATCCAAATGCGTGACAATCAATGTGCCCGCAGCAACCATCAAAATCAATGAGGCCAAGAGGAACAGGGGAGTAAAACACAAAGCAGCCAGTGGTTGCAGCCAATTTAAGAGTCGATGCGGATCTATGCCCCGAAAACGAATTGCCAGCGGATTCATCCATCGCGCGCGAAACGACTGTTTCTGTTTGAGCGTCCGACGTTCCAACAAAATTTCGCCTTGCCCAAACGCATCAGCGAGAATCAAACCTTCCTGATGCAGGCGTGATAAAAACCCCTGTAGTTGTGAGGCTTCCAGTTTTTGAGGCGAAAACCGCTGTTCGTATTGGCGTCGAATTGTTTCAAAGGAGGACTGTCCATCCAGCAGTTTGAGAATAAAATACTCTTCGTCGCGCAGTTGGTAGTATTGCAGCGAAATCGGATCTTTGAGCCCCCAATATTTTTTGCCACCAAACTGCAACGGTTGAATGTGCAGGTCGGCTCGCATTTGCAGGCGCAGAGGCTGATTCGAAAAGTCTTGAGGGCCGAACGACATGGTGGCTTTAGCGATTTTCTCAATGGAATAAAATTTATTTAATGATCAGTGAAGCACGCATACCCGGCTTGAGTTTGAGGTCGGGGTTTTCAATTTCTGCCCAGACTCGTGTCTGGTTATTGAGCGGATTGATTTCAGGGCTGACAAACGAAATCTTTCCCCGGAATTCACTTTCCTGTTTCGTTCCCGGATTCACAAGCAGAATCACAGGTCGGTCTTTGAGATTTTGTCCTTGCAGCCGAGATAATTTCACGAGTCCTTCCGCACGCAGACGATCTAATTTTAATAACCGAAGAACAGTTTCACCGGGTCGCACCCACTCTCCCTCTTTCATCATAATCTGAACGACCATTCCGGAAATGGGCGCGATCACCTTTCGCTTCTGGACCGCCAGAGCGGCGATGGCTTCTGAGTTCTGTTTCAGTCGGGCTTCGAGCCCAGATGTCTTAGCTTCTTCTTTCGTCTGTTCGATTTCCAGTTCTGCTTTTTCAGCGGTGAGTTTCAGGCGGTCCAATTCGGTTTTGGAAATACTCTTGGAATATTTCTTGATGGAATCTTCGGCTCGTCTTAACTCTGCCACTGCGACTTCATGCGACTTGCGGGCAAAGCGAATGTTAATATCATTCTCGGCTTTATTTTGCGCCATTTCATATTCCAGTTTCGCCTGCTGCAAAAGTAGATTCGATTCTGAATCTTCAATCTGTGCCAGGAGTTCCCCTTTGCGAACGGTCGAGCCCTCTTTGACCAGCATTTTGTTGAGCTGACCAACTTCTCGTGCCGGTACTTCCACCTGTTCAATCAGGCTGACTAAGGCGGAATCAATCCTCAGGCCGGTGGAACTTGCTGATTTTTCATCAGCCAGGAGTGCCCCTCGGTTTCCCGTGAGGGACAGGGCGGCAATGGTGGACAAATAAATCAAGGCACGAAATTGTTTCATGATATTCCATTCCTGGTTTCGAGGAAGTAGAAGGATCTGGTCGAGTCAAACACTGAAACTGGGTCAAAGAAAGTTCGTTTTCAGGTGCTTTCACCTCATACCATATCCGCTTTCCGAAGGCTATCGAAATTGTGTTATCTCTGTTCCGTAGTAGCAAACAGTCATCAAAACTGTGGATAACATTCTCAGAATACCCTATTTTTTGGTATCCACAATTGAGATCGGCACATTGTGTCCGTTAAGATCGACCAAGAGAGTCGATTTTATACTAGTGTGAAACAGGAAAAATAGTCCGAAATATTTTTGTATTCAGGTAGCAACCTTATGGATCAGCATTCAGAGCAAACAGAATCACGTCGTTCCTTTTTGAAGACGACCACGGCTGCAGTGGCTGGCAGTTTTTTTGCACCTGCGATTCTGGGAGCGGAAGATAAAGCCGGTGCGAAGAATCCTGTGCTGGGAGAGGGCGCGTTTCAGTATGAAGCAATCCATGGTTGGGGAGAAGTTCCCAAACATATTCAATGGGGAGAGACACACGGTGTCTGTGTGGATGCAGAGGGCTTGATTTATGTCAAACATCGTTCACACACCAAAACGCCGATGGATGCCATCGTGGTATTCAGCCCTGAAGGAAAATTTGTACGCTCTTTTGGTAAGGAGTATCATGGCGGCGGTCATGGGATCGATGTACGGAAGGAAGGCAGCGAAGAATTTTTGTATCTCTCTGATACCAAGCATGGAATTGTTGCGAAAACAAATTTAAAAGGGGATGTCGTCTGGAAAATGGGTCGGCCGACAACACCCGTGCATTACAAAAACACCAAACATCGCTACAGTCCCACCAATATCGCATTTGCCCCTGATGGAGGATTTTATGTGGGGGACGGCTATGGGTCGCATTTCATTCATAAATACACAAAAGACGGAAAGTTTGAATTCAGTTGGGGCGGCACAGGGACTGAGCCTGGCAAGATGAAAACACCTCATGGAATGTGGCTGGATACGCGAGGTGAGGGCGAACCAAAGATCGCGGTGTGTGATCGGGCCAATAATCGTCTGCAGTATTTCACTCTGGATGGAAAACATACAGGTTTCGTCAACACGGTCAGTTTTCCTGCCGATATTGATATTCTGGGTGATATCATGGTCGTCTCTGATCTACATGCCCGGGTAACACTGTATGATAAGAACAACGAGGTCATTACCCATTTAGGTTATGATCCGGACTGGACGAAAAAAGTTCTGGATGGCTTTAAAGTCCGAAAGCAACCCGAATCCTGGGAAGCAGGACGGTTTATTCACCCACACGATGCCTGTTTTGATGGGGAAGGAAATCTCTTTGTGACCGAATGGGTTCCCGTAGGCCGGGTGAGTAAGTTGAAAAAACTCAGCTAAACCACTCCCTTTGATCAAGAAGTTCAAACCTCAGTTTTTTCTATTCACCCTGGTTGGATCCTGATGAATTTTTCTCACGAATTCGATGAACAGCGTTTCTTCGATTTATGGACGGCAGTGCGGATTGAACGGCCTGTCAATTTCTCTCTGTTTACGTTTGGCGATCAAAAGTTGCCTTATTTCCTGGTGTGCGGTGCGTCTGAGCCCGGTTCCACGGTGAGTATTCGTAAGGGAGATGTCCAAATCACGCGACCCATGATTATTACGCCGGATCAAATGGAGCCGGAGTTCCGTAATTTTTTTGAAGAACAGGAAGAAGCAGAGCTGGCAGCGTTCCTGCTTTCGCGGACAGCCGGTTTTTCGAATTTAAAGTTCTCAAATACGAGCGGTCCCGAACGGATTGTCAGCGACAGTGTTGAGGAAGCGGTTGCCAAATTGAATGCGCAGCTTGATGACGAAGAAGAAGAGCACGTTGCCATTCTGAGTGCCCCGCCCGGAATGGGAGGCATAGCCATTATGCGTTATGCCGCCGAACGTGTCTGGGAAAGTGCTCCAGGAAATATTCAGGAATTACGAGAGCGCGGCTTTCTGAATTGAAACCGATCTCATGGCTGATATCTTTTCGGAATGCGATTCAACGTGTAATACGCCTGCGGGTGAAGCAAAGTCTGTCCGTGTTGATTTTGCACGCCTTTCGCCTCGAGTTCATGAACGTAGAGTTCGCGGAGTCCTTTCGTCTTCAAAATGACTCGTAACCCGTCGGCCGAAATGATGATGAGATCAATCTTCAACTCTTTGTTGAGTATCTCATCACTGCCGTAGGACGAGTGATAGTTGTAGGTATAACTTTTCAATTTGTAGGACTTCGGGTCGAGGGCGGTAGTCGGATCCACAGGTTGCGTGAAAACCAGTTCAAAGCCGTCGGGTTGTGCGCGCATCTCTTTGATTTCGAACGGTGTCTTGCCAGTCCAGATCAGCCTTTCCAGGCCGTAAGAAGCGGTTCCCAGACTACTCCAGCCCCGGTTTGTCAGGCCGACAAACATGCTGCCATCGGTTCCCTGGTCCATGCGAAGTACGGCAGAGGCGAAGCCTTCACGAAAGGGAAAGCAGGCGCCCTGATACTGGCCATCAATTTTTTCCAGAAACACGCGTTGCATTGAGGCTTGTGTAAATTCGCCCACAAAGAACTGTCCGTCGAACGGGCCAAATTTTCCGCCACTGTTATCGAGCATGATATCCGTTGCCGACTGTCCCGCTTTTTTATAGGGAAACCAGACCGCCGGCGGTTTGAGTTGCGGCATGCGTTTGACTGCTTCGGGAAAGGGGAGGCCGTTCGGAATGTTTTTGATTCCCTGAATGGGAGACCCTGGAAGATTCATGGAAGCCAGCGCTTCGACATGATGAAAAAATGCTCCTTCGCGCATGTGGTGCAATGTGTTGGTGGCGACCCAGTTGCCTTGTTGATCAGTGTAGAACATATCACCGGCTCGATTGACTCCCAGCCCGGAAGGGGAGCGCATGCCGGCACAGACGGGAATCAGTTTGCCATCGGGAGTATATTTCATACCCCAGCCACGCCAGCGTCCTTGCGAAAATCCCAGCGTTGGTTCGTGTACGGCGCGTGCTTTATGTTCTTTCTTGAGTCCCAGTCCGATATTCAACGTAAGCCACAGATTTCCCTCATGGTCGAGCTTGGGCCCATACGCGTACTCATGATAATGCCCGGTGACGCCCCAGCCTTTGGCAACGGTGAGATATTCATCGGCTGTTCCGTCTCCATTCACATCTCGAATACGCGTTAATTCACTACGTTGCACGGTGTAAAAAGAATCGTCTTTCCAGATCAGTCCCAGCGGCTCGTGCAAAGCGGTGGCGAAGCGTTTGTATGTGACATTTTTGGGTGGCTCATCATAGACGCCATCCAGAATCCAGATTTCTCCTTTTCGAATGGCAACAGCCACTCGCCGATCATCAAGAACCGCCAGGCCGCTCACTTCCAATACAAGATTGCCGGGCGCGGGTTTCCAGTTTTTTGCCCGTGAATCTGTTTGTGCTTTGGGAGTCATAATCGAAACAAGCCGATAGTAATCTTCTTCACTTTCAGCCAGTGCAGATTGTTGAGCGACGACACCAGAGGCGATCACAGCGAGGGCAAAAGCCAGCAGAGTAAAGGGTGTTTGTTTTACCATTGGTATTTTACCTCGATGGCAGATTTCTCTTTGGGAGTTATGGGAAAAATCCAGTCCGTTTTGTTTTCGATGGTGCGGAGTTCGCTGGCTTGGGCGAGCGTTTTCGAGATCGAGACGGTTAAGCCCGCTTGGTTTTTCATCGTAGTGGGAGTGAGTTGTTTCAGCGTGGCGCCAGTTAATCCACGGAACCAGAGCTGTGATTGTTTACTCAGTGCGTGCGTGTTTTTGATCGTCAATGTTCGCTTTAAGGTTTGATTTTCTGCGGGTTCCATGCGGTCTTCCATCTGGAAAGATCCCACGCGATACAGAAAGGTGGGAGTCCCCGCCGCATCAACACGATAGCCTTGAAACGGTGTTTGTGGATTGTCGGAAGCGATTGCGGGCCAGGGTTGGTTTTTATTTTTCAATACTGCGAAGGGCGTTCCGGTCGGGAGTAGAATTTGACTTGTTCCGAGTGGACGTGCCGGCGGTGCGAATCGGATAAACCAGGTTCCCTGTGCATCGAGAAAGCGTCCTTTCCAGGCAATCGCTGGTCTCACCTGTTCGGAGTCGAATGCGAAGTGTACTTTTTCAGGAAAGCCGACCGCAATCGCATGTGTGCCGGCTGCCTGCATAAAGGTGCGTAGAATGATCGGTCGTTTTTCGGGAACCAGTTCGTAGTTTTTCGATTTTTCCAGCAGAATTTTTTCAGGAAGCGGTTGCTTGGGTCCTGCTTTCAGATATCCCCAGAGCGAAGCAATTTGTTGGTTTACATCTCCGTCCAGAAGTGTTTTGTTTTGACTTTTGCCATTGGGAAAGAAAGTGGGCATGCGTGTGCGGGGCTTGAGAGCTGCCGGGTTTAATAAAAATTCTTGAAACCATTTTGGGTGTACGCGATTGGTGACCTCACTCAGATCGGTGCCAACGACGCCCGGCATACTTTCGCCATGAATCGGATGACATTGAATGCAGCCTGTGCCCAGCATGGTACGTCCCGCGGAGACCAGTTTCGCATGTGCGGGAAAAACTTCGCTTTCTTTCTGTTTCTGAACGCGATCGACTTTTTCAAAAGAGTGTGGCAGAGTAGAGATCATCTTTGCTGGAAAGACAGGCATTCGAGCCTGCATGTGAGAGCGAATATCCCCCTTTCCTTTGAGCACGTTCGTCATCCATTTTTTTTGCAGCTTGGCACCAATGCCCGTCAGCGTGGGAGGGATACGTCCTTCATCACCCAGATCGATATGGCCGACTGTTTCAAAATAGGGCTTGCGATTAAAGCCGACGCCCCCGCGTTTATTCCGTTCGTGGCAGGCATAACAGTTCAGTTGGAGCAATTGAAAAGCCAACTGCTGTTGGGGTTTCCATTTATTATTTTTCGAGAGTTGCGTTAATACCTGTTGTATCGCGGATAGTTGTGATTCATCCAGCGGATAGTGAGGACGATTTTTTTGTTTTTGCGCAAGGCAGCTTGAAGCTGCCCGCTGATTTAATTCTGCAAGTGGTTTCGCATACTGCGCTGGTTTCAGTTGATTCGATTCATGACAATTCACACACTTCAGTTCCAGAAACCGTTTTTGTCCCAGAGCGATGAGAGCCGTTTGGCTGTTTGTATTTATCGATTCCGGTGAGTTGGTTTGTTTGCGCAGCAGATAGGCGGCGATATCCGCGGCTTCAACGGCCTTTAATTTGAGTTGGGGCATGCGTCCGGCAGGACGGGTCTGTTCCGGATTGAGTAGAAAAAAAGTTAATGCTCTGCGCGTATACTTGGCGGGCAAGTCGCCATGTGGTATCGATTTGACAGGACGAATCGCTGCTGTCAAACCCAGTTCTTTCAAATCTTCGGCGTCGAGTTGGGCGAGCATTTTGTCGGTGGGTGAAATTTTTGATTCACCCGGTTCGTAAGATTCATCCGGTTCGTGACAGGCGACACAGCCAATTTTGTGATACAGGTCCAGGCCTCGCTGAATATTTCCTTTCTTCCAGAATTCGTGTGGCACGGGATTGACCCCCGTCGCTTTGATGGTGGGAAAGGTGAATTGTTTTGAAGTCAGGAATGCTGTTAGGGCCTCAATTGTTTGCTGTTTTTCTTCTTCTGGTAAATCGTGAAGCAGATCAGGCATTGTTGTGCCCGGTTTTGTGGAATGTGGGTTCGCCAGATAACGACGGAGCCATTTTTGTTGCAGACGATTGCCAATCCCGTTCAAGCGGGGGCCGCGTTTGGGTTGCAGATGGGAGTGCTCTGTTTGATGACAGGCGGTGCAACTTAACTCGCTAATTAATAATGCGCTGGCGAGCTGTGGTTCGATCTCCTGATGTCGGGCGAACCGATCAAAGCCTGATACAAAAGGAGCAGTACTGGATTGGCAATAAGCAGACGTGACAGTGACCAGAAACAGGACTCCCGTCAGAGAGTCTATCAGAGTGTATTTCCATAGCCGATTCATTCTCGATGTCTTTCCTCGGGGCAACGAAACAGGGCAGGGTTCTTAATCAGGTCGATATTTCCAAACAGGAACAACTTGATCATAGAACAGCGGTGCACTCGAATCAATCGGCGTCTAAGATCGATTTTGATTTGAATCGATTCGCAAACCCGCGGCAGGTTTTCCTGAATCAAGGCAATCCATTCGAAAACAGGCTGGTTGCTTCGAAGATGCTACTTGGATTGCAGGCTGAGCTCTCTTTCGTCGAGCGCTTTCTGCAGGGTGGATGAGTATGCTTTGTACTGCTGATCCAGTTCCGTATAAGAAAGCCCGATCAGCTCTTCCAAAGTCTTCGCGTTGTTGCGAATGCGTGAGTTGAAGCTGTAGAGTTCCGATAATTGACTGATGAATGCATCCCGGTATTCTCGGTTTTTAGCGTGCATGAAGAAATGCGAAAGCCCCGATGCCTGACTGTAGTTGGGGCTGATATTCGGACTGTTTTGAAAAGGAGTGCGGCCCATCGCGGTGAACGTTTCGAGGGGAACATAGTAGTTGTCTTCCAAAAGTCGATAACGGGCGGCATTGAAGCGGATATGGTTCGGATTTCCGGCCCGATATCCGTCGTCTGTTTTCTCGAATGATTCCATATAGCAGGCAATCCCTTCGATGGCCCAGAAATGGTTCTTTTCGCCGACCTGTCTGCGTATTCGAGTCGATCCGGTTTCATAGAACAGTTGGTGTGTGGCTTCGTGGTACAGAGTGCCCAGATCACCTTGTGCATCGGGTCGATGGTAAAAGTGTGAGATCCGATCGCCGAACAGATAGATGCCGTGCGTCAACGCAATTTGTGGAATCTCTTTTTGTAAGCGTTGGAGATATTCTTCACGTGTGCTGTAGTAATGCATTACATGTTGATGGTTGCTGTTGCGTTTTAGAAAAGGATTTCTGGCACCTTCAAATAATTTCTTCAGTTGTTCCGGTGTCTTAAAAAAACCAACAAACGTTTGATGAAAATAGCGATGAAAGTCTTCCATTTCTGTTGCTATTTTCACGCCCATTTCCAGGCTATGATTTGTTTTGATCAGAAAGTGTTCCGTTTTGATTTCCCAGGCGTTGCGGAAATCGCGTCTGATTTCCGCTTCCTGTGCCGCCGACTTCCAGCGGCCGTTGACGTAACGTTCTCCCTTTTCATAGCGGGCAAGATGTGAGGCTGGTAACCAGCCATATTTCGGGTGCCACTGCTGTTTCCGTTTTTTCATTTCCTTTTCAAAGGGGGTCAGCCATTCGTCGCCATTGCGAACATAGCCTAATATCTGTCTGACCGACCGATGGTCGGGGTTATGAAAAGCTGTTTCCAGAATCCGATCATACGCATAACTGGGAAAACCTGCGTGTAATACTTTGCGGGAAAACACAAACAGAGCATTCGCCTGCTCATTTTGCAGTTTGCGTAGCTTCAATCGCCATGTGCGTTCTGCTTCTGGCAAATTGAGAGGAATATCAACACGCAGGGTGCGTGGCAATGGGGTTGCTTGTGGATCGAAAATCTTTATTTCGTTCAACAGCTGGGTAATGGCTTGAACGCCCTCTGGCTGTTGATCTTTCTGGCAGCTCCGTGCTAATTGTATGAGTTGATCCTGAAAGTCCGCTTGCAGACTCTGGTACTGCTTCTGGTAGGTTTCCAAGGCACGCGAATTTTGTGCGAAAGTCTGTTGCGACATCAACAGAAACAGGATGAATAAAACCAACACCCATTTCATCCAACTAAACTCAGCACCACAACAGCCGCACGCCACCTGTCTCCAAAGCGGATTCGTTGACTTGCGATTGAATTGAGAGCGTTGAGTTCGATGAATTGACATAGTGCTGGATTTCTGATTTAAACCTTAGAACTCGAAGCGGGAACAGTCGACATACGCTCTGTAATAATCATACGCGAGAAAGTAGGTAGAAAAAAGAAATAATCTATAAATTTACCATCATTGAAGATTATGGCTGACCTTGTATAACGCTTACGCCGTGTAATGTAATCCGATCATAGGAAGGAGAGAAATCGATTTGCTGTGCTACATTGATGTCTGGTGAATTACCAGTTTTGGACAAACGGCGAATCGTCGCGTTGCGATTTCCAAACGAACGCATCATGTAAAAGTCTTTCGATTCATCAAAGCTGATGGTATCGGCACGTGCAATAAATGACTGAGTCGTCGGGGCTTTTTTATTTTTGATGATCGTATTACCCTCCAGCTCCGCATTACCTTTGGCGAGCATCGAAATCGATTTCTTTTTCTGATTTTTGATTTCGTGCTGGATCAGCTTCAGGCTATTGCTGCGCATCCAACTTGCACCAGGAGGCAAGATGTCTGGATCAATGGTATCCAGCGGTCGTTTCACACCGCCGTAAGTAATCTTCACGCCATTATCAAAAGTGGTGCTGCGCTGTTCCACATTGCCTGCCATTTTTCCGTTGAAGTCAATGCGTATGTAGGTCCAACTGTCGGTGTCGGTTTTTTGTGGTGTATTGGCTTGTGAGACATTGGATTGAGAGCCGGGCTGACTGGGGTTTTCTCTTCGCCACAAGGTCAAAAACCCAGGTCCACGGGCTTCGGCGTTGCCTGTTTTTTGATCGACATTCATTTGCCAGAAACTGGCGCGTCGGATTCCGATTAATCGGTTTTCCAGATACTCGTTACTTTCGACCTCGACTCCGTCACGACAGGTAATGAAATGCACGTCGGGTTTTTCATCTTTTTTACTCGATTGTTTCTCAGTAAAGGAGACACGATCGGAGAGAATGACATCCATTTCCTGGCAGCGCAGCCGGTTGTCTCCCATATTGGTTCGGACTTTTCCAAAGAAATTTGCCGTCAGGCCATCAAAGTCCATCTCCTTTTCCCAGTAGATTTCCAGGACATTATCTTGATCTTCCTGATCGGTCTCTTTTGTTTTATTCAGGCTACTGTCTTTGGTAATCCCTTCTGCACCAGAAAGCAGTCCGGCGGCTGATTTTTTTCCGCCTCTCACCGGAAGCAGCAAGAGTCCTTTGCCCTTCACCTCAGCCCGGTTTGCCAGGCGATAGAAGAAAATATTTTCGCCTTCAATCTGGGCTCCCTGGCCGTTGATTTTAGCCGGGCTACCGATGACATGCAGAACCTGATCGTTATCACCTTTGTTTTGGATATGCAACTGATTGCCAGTAATCCGCAACGGTTTTTTCGGTTTGCCATTTTCCTCTTCACCTTGAAGTTGTGTGACAGTCACATTTCCTTCGGTCCAGACTTCAGTGACTTCGGCTTTTCCAGCTGCATTTTTATTCACTCGCAATTTCATCAGATCGGCGATCAGCATCACCGGTTCGGAAAGTTCTTCCTCAGGTGGTTCATTGATAGATTCAGAATCCTTACTGTGTGAAGGTACTTTGGCCCGTCCTTCCTGAGATTCTATTTGGCTTTGTCTGGTGGTGATCGGATCATCAACGGCAAATACAGCCTGCTTGATCGTTGGCATTTGTGGTTGTGTGGCTGGCTGATTGCCGACAGGTGCATTCGGTGCTGACTGCGGTTTGGTCACCTGATCAAACCAGACTTCGAGTCGTTTGGTTTTTCCTCTGAGTTCGGGACTGTAGATGGCGACGTCCCGCTCTGCAATCATTTTATAAGGATCGATTTTGTCTTGCATCTTTTGAGAGTTGTTGGGGCTTGTTTCTTCTGAGCCCTGTTTTTTTGAATCGATCTCTTTCATGGAAGGGAGATCCCCTTTCAGCCATAGGCGGATCACCTGCGCCGCGAGTGCAAACTCTTCGACAGGCTGTCTGACGACACATTGCTGTTCCAGTTCCACCATCTGCAGGCCTGTTTCCGGGTCGATGAATTTTTTCATCTGTTTGACCCATTCCGCTGCCATCAGCAGGTCGCGTGTTTTCGCATCGTAGTGTTTGATCCAGCCTGCACCTGTGCAGATAATCGTCTCCAGTTGATCTTCCTGATTCTGATGAATTGTAATCTTGGGGCATTGGAGTCTTGTCGACTGCTGTTTAATGCGAACGTCCTGTTGTTTGTCCGAGAGAACAATGGTTTTGGTTTCTTCGTTATAGGAGAGCCGGTCCATCCAACCAGAAAATTGTTTTTCTTCGGAAATCAACGAGACATTTTTGCCAGTTGCAACCAGTTTCTGGAATGCCAATTTACCACTGGAATGATCAGACTTCTGTTTCGTTTCTTGTGGTGTAGTCTTCGTTTCTTCATCGACTTCTACTTTGCGAACAAACTGTAGCTGCAGTTGATCGCATTCGAGAGTGTCGGCCTGAGTAGCGTTGGTCGGATGATGGACATACACATTATCGGTAAACGTACCCTGGTTTGTTTCCAGATTGAAAGTAAAGCTACCTGTGCTTGTTACCGTGGCAAAACGTGACTGCGCGTTTTCCGAGGGTTCCTGGTCTTTTTTTAAAGCCAGTACCATATGCACGTCGCGTCTGAGCACGATTTCCCGAATCCCTTCAGCAGCCGGCTTGAGTTCCTTCGGCTTTGTGGCAGAGGGAATCAGTTTCATTTCGATGCCTCTTGCACGGCCTTTGTGATCTTCGTATGCGAAACGCACCTCGTGATCGCTCCAGATATTCATGGACGATTCATCATAGAAGAAATTGCGTCCGTAAATGATCAATCCATTGGGGCCTGTAATTTTTACAACGCCTTCCAGGGAGCCTGCAATCATCCTGCCGGGATCTGTATGTTTAATTCCAAAAGGCTTTTCAAGTCGGACAAGCGCTTCTTCACTCACGAGAGCAAATGGTGCTTCGGAGTCTCCTTTTTTCGGGTCGAACATCAGCATCGCAAACGGTTTCAGACGAGCTGCTTTTTTTTCCTCTTCCTGTTTCCAGGTATCAGTATAAACGTAGACATTTTCATCTTTAAACTGATAGCGGGCATCGGCTGCCCAGGGAAGATCGGGCAGGTATTTTTTTGCATATTCACTGTTTCCGGAAGAGTAAGCGGGAGATGTGATTGTCTCTTTCGGAAACTCTCGCCGGATCACTTTTTCCTTGACCACTTGCTGCAAGGTCTGCGCATACACCAGATATGCGCCGGTCAGTGAAACCGTTGTGAACCAGGTCAACAACAGCCGGTTGGCTATCAGGCGATCGAATAATCCATTCCTGTTATATTGAATGGCTCCGGTCATGGAAATGAAAAGGTCGTTTCTAAAAAATGATGTGATGTGCTGAAAGAATGGGGATCAGGTTAGCCTGCCGGGTGGTTAGCTTTGTTTGGTTCGGTTTGTGGCTGCCAACCGATGACGTCGGTAATATCAATCAAGCCTGCCAGGTTTTGTTGTCGATCGACGACAGGCAATTCACTTAACTTGCGTGATTTCAATAACTCAACGGCTTCATCGAGTGAAGCATCGGATTGAATGGTGATGGGCTGGGCAGTCATTACTTCGGATATGGGTCGATCCAGTTGTTCGTCACGTCGTTCTTCAAGCAGACGTACCAGGTCACTGTCTGTAAAAATACCAGTGACCCTGTTGGAATCATCCACGATAATGACGGCTCCACTACGGCGGTCCGGGGAACACAAGCGTACGAAGGTTTCGCGGATGGAACTGGATTCGTAAGTCACACGTACTTCTTCGCGTCCGCGCATGACTTCACTGATTTTGGTCAGACGTCGTCCCAGACTACCCCCCGGATGATAAGTGGCAAATTCCAAGGGCGTGAACCCGCGGGCTTTACTGATTACCAGTGAGAGTGCATCACCCATGGCCAGCATGGCTGTGGTCGATGTCGAAGGTGCCAACTGATGCAGTCCGGCTTCTTTTAGTTCTCCCAGGCACAAGACAACCTGAGAGGCGCGTCCGAGGGAACTGGTTTCGCGGGCTGTGATGCCAATGATGGGCAGGTCCATTTTCTGAATGATTGGCAACAATCGTCGGATTTCTTCTGTTTCGCCACTGTTGGAAAGTGCGAGAACGGTATCGTCTGAGTGAAGACAGCCGAGGTCTCCATGAATGGCTTCTGCCGGATGTAGAAAATGAGAACGAGTGCCTGTTGAAGATAAAGTGGCACAGATTTTTTGTGCGATAATTCCTGCTTTCCCCATGCCCGTTAAAATGACGGCACCCTGTCGCGATCTGATTAGATCAACAGCGTCACTGAGTTCGGTACTCAAAGAACGACCCATTTCGCGGAGCGCATCCGCTTCGCGAAAAATAATTTCACGCGCATCGCGTAACTGGTCAAACTGAGAAAACTCGATGACCGACCTTAGAGGCAGGGAACTCATGACGCCATATCCTTTGTCGCATCCTTGCGGGCATGTTTTGGGGTGCGGGAGTATAAAATGAAGTTGAAAGTGGGTCAATCCGAAAACGGGAGTAATAAAATGATGTAAGTGTCTTTTGGGGAATGACTTATTGGAATAGTTTTCGCGAACTCCATTTCAGAGATTGGTGTCATAATCCGCGTCATTACAATTTCATGCCCGGGATTGTCGAAGAATGAACCGATGGGCACTCGTATTTTAAAGGAGAACTTCTACAATGATTTTCTCCTGTGGTAACTTTATGATGTGAAGTCGTCTCGACTATCCTCGGTTTGTCATGCTTCCAAAAGATGGCGGTATTTGACCACAAATCGAAAAACAAAGGTTAAAATCAAAACCTTTGATTTTTCTTAAACACCCAGTCACGCAGAGGATACAAGAAACTTCTCTGTAGACTAGCTGATTGACGATATGGAAACAGCGGTGCTCTGAATGAAGCTCCTGAAATCGGGAACCTGACAATTTGCATGATTACCGTGTAACCGAAGCATAGAAAAGTGACAGTAGACCAAGCCTTATGTTTTTAGATCGAGTAGACCTTTATTGTAAAGCCGGTGATGGGGGAGATGGTTGTGCCAGTTTCCGTCGTGAGGCTCACGTTCCGCGCGGTGGTCCGAATGGAGGAGATGGAGGCAAAGGGGGCGATGTGGTTGTTCTCGCTGATGTCAATGTCAGCAGCCTCGCGCATCTGATTGGTCATAAGCATTGGAATGGAGAAAAGGGAAGTAACGGTCAAAGCAGCCAGAAAACGGGGAAAAATGGTGAAGATGCCATCATCATGGTTCCGCCGGGCACCCTGGTGCTAGATTCGAAGCGAGGGCATCTGTTACGGGATATGAAACAGAGTGGCGATCGTGTGGTGGTGGCTAAAGGGGGTAACAGGGGCAGGGGAAACCGTCACTTTGCGACTGCCACGCATCAGGCACCGCGTGAGTTTGAACATGGAGGAGAAGGAGAGACACGGGATATTTCACTGGAGCTCAAGCTGATTGCCGATGTGGGACTATTGGGTAAGCCGAATGCGGGAAAATCGACGCTTTTAAGTCGGCTTTCCAAGGCCCATCCGGAAATTGCCGCTTACCCGTTTACAACGAAATATCCCAATTTAGGTCTGGTACGTGTTGGTTTTGATCATCAATTCGTGGTGGCTGATATTCCCGGTTTGATTGAGGGTGCTCACGCGGGTGTGGGCTTAGGTCATGAATTTCTCAAACACGTTGAACGAACACGGGTTCTCGTACATCTGGTAGAGCCTTCACCCATGGATCAGACCGATCCGATCCAGAACTACCGTCAAATTCGGGAAGAGATGCGATTGTACGACCCCAGCTTGATGGAACGCCCGGAAATTATCGTGATCACCAAAAGTGAGCTACCGGATGCGGCTCCCGTTGCAGAATTGCTGGAAGAGGAACTGGGACACCCCATTATGCAGATTTCGTCCGCCACGGGTTCCAATCTGGATCAGCTGGTACGCATGATTATTGATGAGCTGCAAAAACTGGAAGTCGAGGCCTGAAGCTGGCAAGGGAGTATCTGTTGAATTCGGACGATTCAAAAAAAGAGCCCCTCCCTTCCGAAGGGGAAGCTGGAGAGCCACAAGCGACTCCCCGCGAGGTCCGCGTTCGTTTTGGGATGTATGGCGCGGGTCTGATGATGGTGCTCTGTTTTATGTTTCAGGCAGTCGTCAGTTCGACACAGACGCAAACCGAACGGATTACCGAGTTGGGAGTTCTGATGCTGGTCGGCTATCTCCTGGGTTGGGTCTTTGCCCGCATTCGCTTTTGACACATGTTGCGCAGTTAGTGGCCTCATTGTAAAATTTGCATTTCGACAAAAAATCAATGTGTGTTTGCAATATCTACAATGCGTTCTCACGTTGGTTTTCAACCAGTTGCCCTCACGTTCTTTTTTTGTATGTGTGATGTAAGTCTATGCGAATCTATCTCTTAAGGTACGTTGTGCAGGATATTTGTCAGGCGAAGGTCTCTTTTTTCGAGTGATTGGTCTCTTGTTTGCATTAAGAAACATTACCCTTCACTTGATTCCCTCGTCTGAATGGAATTCACCGACGACGGTTTCAGGTAACCAGAACCATATCGGTTCATCCAACGATCAATACTCAGAATCCCAATTCGAGTGATCGACCCAAAACTATCCCGTAACCACCAATTGAGAGTTTGTCAGACGAAGACCCGCATCTTCGTCTGCATCAATAAGGAACAAGAGGGCATGGAAGCTCAACTCTGTCGCTGTTTCGCGTTATGTCTGGCTGCATTTTTATCTCTGGGGGCCTCTTATAAAACTCCCAATTTTATTACCCACGCACCCTCAGCAGAGGTTGCCAAACAGGTGGGTGATGCTGCAGAAATCTATCGGAAAGAACTGGCAATTACCTGGCTGGGTCATGAATTGCCTAAGTGGGCTGCACCTTGTCCGATCAAAGTTAAAGTTGGCAATTACGGTGCAGGTGGAGCAACGACCTTCTCGTTTGACCGTGGCCACGTCTTTGGCTGGGACATGCAGATTCAGGGGACACTGGAACGAATTCTGGATTCGGTATTACCCCACGAAGTCAATCACACGATTTTTGCCTGTCACTTTCGGCGTCCTCTTCCCCGCTGGGCTGATGAAGGTGCTGCAACTATCGTCGAGCACGAGTCAGAAAAGAAACGTCAACGATTATTGAATCGGCAAGTGATGGGAACGAACAAGCGAATTCCCCTCAGACATCTGTTGTCGATGACAGAATATCCATCGGAAATGCAACAGGTTCTCACACTGTATGCTGAAGGTTATTCACTGGCAGACTTTCTATTACAGAGAGGTGGCAAAAAACGCTATCTGATGTTTCTGGAAGATGCGCATAAAAATGGCTGGGATGAAGCCATCGCAAAGTTGTACAAATACAAAAATGTGGAAGCACTGGAACAAGGTTGGGGTAAATGGATTATTGCCGGCAGCCCCTCCCTGCAGGTTCCCGCTGGTCAACAACTGGCATCTAACGAATCGAATCAGCAACTTGCGAGCGAGAACAAGAACTTAGTGATCCGCTCTCAGAGTCCTGACTCGAACGGAAATGATTCAGGGTTTTCATTAGGCGAGCCAATGGAACTGCCTGGACAGAATGAAACAAACGGTTCCAGCAGAAAGTCTCGCCCCCTTCCGATTGAATCCCGGATACCCTTTGGCGGGCGTCGTCCAACGCATGACAAGAATAGTTCGATAGCCGCGTTTGCTCCTGAACCAAGACAGATCCCGCGATCTAACCAGCTTCAGGAAAAACAGCAATATGCCAGGGCTCAAGCCCAACCCAGGCGTGTTTCACAAAACCGAGGGCAGCAACGACCTTCCAATGGTTATCAGCGAAGGCCAGGTTCTGTCGGTGGAGTTGATCTGGGTGCACCAGCTGAAATCGATTTCTAACCTGTGTCCAGGTTTAGCGTAGCGTCTCCAAGGCCATTTGAGACGAGTGTCATCGGACGATAGGCACTATGGTTAATTGGGATGTACTCTAGCGCGGCAGTACGGCTACGCGATAGGAACGCGGGTTCGCAGATTCGGTAAAAGCGGCAGAGATGTCATCCAAGGCAAACGTTTGTTCGCAGAGTTGCTGAAAGGGATAGGCATTTTGATATCTGTCGAGAAAGTTCAGTGCGTTGGCTAAATCGAGATCGATATAGTTATGAATACCTTCCAGCCGAATTAACTTGCGGACAATTGTCTCTGCAGAGAATTGAATCGCTCGAGCCGGGTATACCGAACCGACCAGAATCATTGTTCCACCAATGCCCATCGACTCCAGGCCACCTTCGATGACTTCCGGAACGCCTGTCATATCAAACACGAAATCAACGCCGCGATTCTCTGTCAGTTGTTGAATTTCTGCATGGAGAGAGTGTTCTTTTTTAACCAGCAGTGCATGGTCTGCACCAAATTTCTGGCTGCGTTTGATGCGCGTGTCATCGATGTCTGTCACAATAATGGATGAAGCTCCCTGGGAATGTGCCACGGCACAAGCCGTCACTCCCAGCATTCCCGCACCCAGAATTAAAACGGATCGATTTTGTACATTTCCGGCAATGCGAAACGCGGCCATCACGGTTGCCGTCGCGCAATTTGCAGGACTGGCGATGAGATCGGGCAAAGATTCCGGCACTTTGAATATGGTCGTGCCTTTGACTAAATGACAATGGCTGGCCAGTCCGCCGCTCAAATAATTCTGTTCTGTCAAACGTTGATGACCATACTTGAAGAGACGCGTACATTTTTGCGTCAATCCACGTCGGCAGTATTCACAATCTTTACAGGAAACGGCGACAGACCAGGTAATGCGATCACCGATTTTGACAGGTTGACCCTGATCATCCAACACAGGTGCGTCCGCATCTAAATCGACCACACGTCCCACCATTTCATGACCGAGAATGGTGGGGCAGGGAGTAGAGCGTGTGCCTTCAAATGTATGCAGATCACTTCCGCAAATCGTACAGCAGAGTATTTCCACCAGAACTTCACCCGGCTGTAACGCGGGCCGTTCTACGATTGCAGATTTTAACGCGGGTTCACTGCCTGTCAGAATGATGGAATGACATTGATCGTTCATGAGTTCGATTTGATAACCTCACCAGGAGAACTTCCCATTGTGTCGAGTACCTGACTAATCTGTACTACCAGATTCTGCATGTCGGCGGGAAACACATTTCCAATATTTCCAATGCGAAACGTATCTGCCTGGCTGATTTTACCGGGATAGATTACATAACGTCGTTTTTTTAATTCGTCATAAAACTGTTGGAAGGAAAACAAAGGGGAGTCCGGATAATAAAAAGAGGTAATAATGGGTGACTGCAGTGCGCGTGGCAAGAGCGTGTGCAGTCCCAGATTTTGCATGGCGGAGACGAGCGTGGATTGATTATCCAGATAGCGAGCGTGTCTTTGAGTGACCCCACCTTCTGCCTGCAGTTCTTTCAAGGCCTGCAGGAATGCGCAGACCACATGCGTGGGAGAGGTGTAACGCCATTTTCCCCCCTTGTGTTCCATTTCATTCCACTGATCAAACAGGTCCAGGCTCAGCGAACGTGCAAAACCTTTGGTCTGTTCCAATTTTTTTTGATTGGCAATGACAAATCCAAAACCGGGAACGCCTTGAATACATTTATTGGCAGATGAAATCAGATAGTCGACGTGAAATGTTTCCATCGATAAGGGAATCCCGCCGAAAGACGACATGGCGTCCAGAATATAATCTTTGCCAGCTTCGGCGACGATTTTTCCGATTTCCTCGGCTGGATTCAACATACCGGTGGTGGTTTCACAATGTACCATCGCGACATGGGTGATAGCTGCATCGTTTTTTAGAGTTGTACGAATTTGATCAAGATCGGGAGGTTCGGTTTCAGAATACGACAGTTCTTGCAGCGGGATTTTCAAACAACGGGTGATTTGACTGATTCGATTTCCATACGCGCCATTGGAAATGACCAGCAATTTCCCATCAGGGGGAATGACCGAGCCGATAGTGGCTTCGACGGCAAAGGTACCACTGCCCTGCATCAAGACAGCCGTGTATCCGGGCGAACTGGAAGCCAGTTGAACCAGCTGGCTGCGGATTTCCACGACGCGCTGATTGTAGTCAATATCCCAGGTCGAATAATCGACGCGCATGGCATCACGCACACTGCCTGTTGTCGTCAAGGGGCCGGGAGTCAGTAATAAATAGGGAATATCAGCGTCCATTTTCGTGCTCACCTGATTCAATTTGATTAATGATTTCAGGAAGTTCCTTCAATGTGGGAATGACAAAGTGTGCGCCTGCGTTTTTGAGTTTCGTTTCCGCGGTCTGTAACAGTTTGTGTTGTTGATCGCTGTTCAACGCATCAAATTCCGCGACTGTTAAGCCGACTTCACTGCCTGTTTGTGTCAATCCGACGGTCCAGGTTCCGGCGTTGAGTCCTGCTTCAATATCGGGAACAGTATCGCCGACTTTCACAACAGAGCCGGGTGGAAAAATATTAAGGGCCTCCATATTTCGATAAATCATCCAGGGTGCAGGACGCCCAGCGGGTACTTCATCTGCACACATCGTGAAGTCAGGGGCATAACCTTGTGCCTCTGCGACTTTGAGGATCGGTTCGAGGACGATACGCGGATAACCTGTTGTCGCGCCAATTTTGATGCCCCGTGCTTTCAATTGCGAAACCGTTTCACTCACTCCGGAAATGAGATCGGTATAGTTTTGTGCTTCATCTACTTGCAGAGGCGTAAAGGTTTCATAAATATGTTCGACATCACTTTCTGACCAGGAGTTCTGGTGAATCGCCTTCCATTGTGCTGCAATTTCGTCGATTTGAAAAAGGCAACGGATGTGATCTCTTTTATGCAGACCCATTGGACCACGTGCCTGCGAAGGTGTCAGTTCAACTCCACAGGCTTGAAATGCTTTTATGAAGGCAGAAATCGGGGCAAAGCAACCGTGGTCGATTGTGGTTCCTGCCCAGTCGAAAATAACGAGTTCAATCTTGGTCGGCTTCATGGCATCTTTCATTCTGTAGGTTTAGAGAGCCTGTTGCTCCAGGACTCCCAGGACATAAGTTAAGAAATATTCGAGTTCCGGTGTTTGACAGTCGGGAATTTTGGCAGCTTCATCCCAACTTCGTAGACGCAAGGCTGATTCAGACCAGCGGTTATTTTCAAACGAATCCAGTTCCCTCTGGTCAAAGGGACCTCCCTGCAGTTGGAGGCTCAACACCGAAGCGGGTGATAATTGAGAATGGTACTGTTGATCGATGGCACAGCGATAGCGTTTTGCAGCTACATGCAGACGAATTGGTTCGGTGACTTCCGGAGGAAAATATCGAACCAGCCACTGCGCACCGATGGTTTCATGCAGATCATCAATACCCTGTGTTGCGCAATTTTCATCGTGTTTATGAAGCAGATGGCCGATGTCGTGCAGCAGTGCGGCGACGATCAAATCCGGAGATCCACCTGCCTGCTCAGCGGAATAAGCGGCCTGCAGCGCGTGTTCTGTTTGAGTCACCGGTTCGCCGGCGTACATTTCGTTTCCTTTTTCGGTGAAGAGATGTCGAATTTCTTCCACGATCTTTGCAGGATCATGTTCAGGCATCGGGAGCCTCCGGTTTTGATTCGGATGAAAGTACTTCTGCCAGGTTCATTTCCCGTTCCTGAATCAGCCAATAGACGATTCCTGCGAGGATGGCAGTACAGCAAATGCCAGCCAGGCCTCCGAATGCCATTTTCCAACCATATTTTTGAGCGATCCACCCGACAGTATGCCCGGAAAGAATTGCCCCCAGATAACCGGCGGAGTCGACGAGCCCGGCTACCGTCGAACAACCTCGTTTCCCTCCCAGATCGATGGCCATCACGCCTGACAGAAAAGAATAAGGGGCCATCAGAAAAAACGCAACCAGCGAGAGCAGTGTGAGTGCTAAAACTGGTTTGCCGGAAACATCAACAGTGGCGAGTAAAATCAGTGACAACACCAGTAGGATCAGACTGGGAAGCACTACTCTGCCATGTCTGCCCCGCAGGCGATCTGATGTGATTCCCGCCAGATACGTTGAGCAACCTCCCACCAGGGGAAACAGCATGCTGCCCATTGCTGCACCGCCGATATTAATTTGCGCCACTTCATACAGAAAAGTAGGCGTCCAGAAATTGAATGTTTCCCTTACCAGAGTCAGGCTGAAATTCATGATACAAATCAGCCAGAATAACGGACTGGCCATGAGTGGTTCCAAGACCGCTTTAATGGAGATTCTCTCTGCATGATTTCCCTCTTCGCCGAACACGTTGATGGGATTCGCACTCGGTTCCGGAATACCTACCTCATTCGGGCTTGATTTTAAAGTGCGATAAACAAAAACAGCGATCAAAGTCAGAGAGATGGCGGCTACGAAAAAAATCGCGCGCCAGTTTGCCAGAAATCCGAGAGCGGAATAGGATTCGCCAAGGGAGATCAGTCCGCCGAGATAAAAGCGGGCGAACGCATCGCCGAATAAAAAGGAGAGCGAAAGAATGGCCATCACTGTTGCGTGCCGCTCTACGGGAAACCAGCGAGAGGCTGTTTTCACTAACGCCACCCAGCCCATTGATTGAACAAAACGATTAAACGCCCAGATGATGACAAACAGGGTCAGCCCCGAGACCAGCCCAAACAGAATCGTAAAAATAATCGAGCAGATCATACCCGTCATGAAAAGTAATTTTCCGCCGAGGAAGTCACCCAGATAACCATTGATTATTTTTCCAATGGCATACAGCATGACACCCACCGAGGCAACCGTACCCATTTCGACTTTGGTAAATCCCTCTTTGAGCAGTAAAGGCGTGGCAACCGCCAGATTGGAGCGGCAAATATAATAGCCGACATATCCCAGAAACAGACTCAATAGAGTCAATCGCTGCCAGTTTCTGGTTGGGTCTTTTGCCATCGATATTTACTTTGTTAAAGAGAGAGGTGTCCGATATTTTCTTTTGCGAGCCCGGGTCCTGTCGTCATTCCCTTGCCCCCGATTCCTGTAATGAGGTGGATATGATCACCGCGAGAATGCTGAAAGAGTCCTGCTGACTTTTCCTCAGTATAGATACCACACCAGCGATCAATGACCTGAAAATCCAGATGCACAAACATATTTCGCGCATAATTAATAATTTGTGATTCAATTTCTGCGGACAGAAACTCGTCCGGCGGTTCGTCTGAGTAGGAATGAGAATCACCGAGTATGAATTCATCATTCGCATTTTGAGTCATCCAGATTTGAATGCCGTGATCTTGTATCTTCTGATCTGGTAAGGTTAAAGAAATATCCTGTGAACGCTGCGCTTGTAGAAATGCAGGATAGCGTGTCAGCGCAATGGGGGATGCAATACTTGTTCCCAGCTTGCGATTTTCGGGATTGGACAATTTCAGCATTTGCAGTTTGCAGTAGTGCAAATTACTTTCGGTATAGATTTCTGGAAACAGGGTCTGAAGATCGGCACCCGAGCAGACAAAAGTGTGCTGTGCCTGAAACAAGTTTCCATCGGCGGTTTTGATTCGAATCTGATCGTTACCTTGCTCGACAGAGACAACAGTTGTATTCGGCAGGTAATCACAGTCGGAGATATTGGCAATCCAGTTGATAAAAGCACGAAAAAACTCTCTGGGGTCGAACTGCAGATCGCGCGGAAAGTAGAGACTTCCCTTGCAGAATGCCGGGTTCAGGCAGCTATTCAAATTGATGGTCTGCTCCGAGTTTAAAAATTCCGCCGGGCAATGATCGTCATTCTGCGTTTGAGACATGTGTTTTAAAAAACGGGCTTCCTCTTCCGTATGCGCCAGATATTGAGTTCCGGAATGGCGGAGCGGAATTCCCAGAATGTCACTTAGCTCGGAATAAATCTCGCGAGAGGCGAATGCACGTTCACGCCAGATGCCCTCGGGCATGGCGCTCGGAATGATCAGCCCAAAATTTCTGACAGAAGCCCGTAATGGAGAGCGATCCCGTTCGATCAACAGTGTTTTGAAACCTCGTCGCATGGAATGATAGGCATGAAACGCGCCTAGAACGCCGCCTCCGATCACGATGACATCGTAATTGCTCTGATAAGATGGTGCAGACATGGTTCAGAAACATGTTAAGCGGGAATGAAAAAATGAGAAGCTCTCGGCTCGACTTCGTTGTGTATTAAAAAGTATGTCGGATTCAATTGAAAATACAATGACAAATCGCTCAGTATCAATAACTATATTGACATCATGGTGGCGGCAGGTGGTGCATTGGCTTGATTACGTCTTCAGGATAGAATCTTACGTTTGCTATTGGTACGATCAAAGTACTACACAAGAGATTGATAGAAACCTTCTTTTTTGATTGAGCCTGCTTTTTTTGAATGAGGAAGACGAGATGATTCAAATCTGCTATCGGGCGGTATTGACGGTTTGTGTTTCAGGTCTAATGACAGGGTCTTTGTTCGCTGTCGACGACGATGCCGGCTCTCTTTTTATCGAGGGCTATACCAATCTGCTGAGCTATGAGCCGGGAGAGACGATCGCCTTTCACCTTTCCAGTTCCGAGCCTCAATATACGGTTGAAATCACACGGCTGGGACAGGAGAAGAAGACGGTCTTTAAGGAAACGCGAAAGAATGGAGCTGCTCACCCCGTTCCGGAAAATGCGTCATCTCATGGTTGCAAGTGGCCGGCGGCGTTTGAACTCACAGTGCCCGACTCATGGAAGAGCGGTTATTACAATGTGCGTCTTTCAGTCCGCGATCGAGGTGGGAAGTTCATTCAGCGGAATTCCCGAACCGCGGAATCGAAGCTGTTTTTCATCGTGCGACCCAAACAGCCGGGAACTCAGTCGAAAATTCTGATTCAGCTCAGCACGAATACCTACAACGCATACAACAACTGGGGCGGCTCCAGCCTTTACGGCTATCATGGTCGAGCCAATTTACAGGGTCATCGTGTCTCTTTTGATCGGCCGCTGGCCGGACAATTTTCAAACTGGGAATATCCGTTTATTGTCTGGGCAGAAAGCAATGGATATCAACTTGATTACGCTGCCAACAGCGATCTGGAACACCATCCAGAACTCTTGCAACATTATAAGCTGGTCTTGAGTGTTGGCCACGATGAATACTGGTCGGCACCGATGCGTGATCATCTGGAGAACTACATCAAGCAGGGAGGCAATGTGGCTTTTTTCAGTGGGAATTCGGTTTGCTGGCAGGTGCGCAGTGAAGATTCCGGTCGTGCGTTGACCTGTTGGAAGCAGTGGTACAATCAGGATCCCGTTTTCACAGAAGGAGATCAGAGCCTGTTATCTACACTCTGGAGTCACCATCTTGTTAAACGCCCTGAGAATCAGCTGACGGGTGTCGGGTTTCTTTATGGTGGTTATCATAAAAGTCATGGCCAGTTCATGGATGGCTCAGGCGCTTATAAAGTTCACCGTCCCACGCACTGGGTGTTTGAAAAAACAGGTATCAAACAAGGAGATGAGTTTGGCGGCAAAGATACCATCGTGGGTTATGAGTGTGATGGCTGCCAGTTTGAAATGAAAGATGGTTTACCCGTTCCGACCTATAAGGATGGTACGCCACGCACGTTTCAGATTCTGGCATCCTGTCCTGCGAAATGGGCTCCCGGCGATAGCCTGTGGTATGACCGTTTTGATAAAGATCGCGTGGGTGCGGCGATTCTGGGAATGTATACCAACGGCGGCACGGTCTTCACCGTTGGCAGCACAGACTGGGCGCATGGCTTGCGAGGTAAAGATCCGATTGTGCAACAGATGACGAAGAATATTCTGGATCGTTTATCCAGGTAAGGATCAACCTGGCACCAAGGCATCCCTTTCCATTCTGGTGATGCGATAGAGGACATGATTTCTTAACGGATCGTCTTCTGCCAATGTGGGATGATCAAAATTTTCAATATAGGACATGCCGATTTTTTCCATGACACGTCTTGATGCGCCATTAGCGGGGACCGTAAAGGAAAAGACCTCATTCAAATGACATTGAGTGAACCCGAATTCCAAAGCGGCTCGCGCGCCTTCGCTGGCGTATCCCTGATTCCAAAAGGGAACATCCAGGCGCCAGCCAATTTCAACGCAGGGTGTAAAATGGGCCGTGAATTTCGGAACTGACAGACCTATGAACCCTGCGAATTGTTGCTGGTCTTTTATTTCGACAGCCCAGAGACCAAAGCCATGCTTTTCAAAATGAGTTTTGATTCGTTTGACCATTTGCGCACTCTCTTCATATGAGAGTGTGCCGGGTAAATGCTGCATCACGCGTTGGTTTGCGTTTAGCTTTGCAAAGGGAGCCACATCGGTATCACGCCACTCTCTGAGAATGAGTCGAGACGTTTCCAATGTGCTGCTCCTCTTGAAATAACCAATCGAATTTCGTGCTGCGGTAATTTCACTACGCATTTGATGGCTCTAAAATAAGGAAAATTTCTAGAAATCAATTCAAAATCAAAATTTAAGTAGGGGTGAGAACGAGATTGAAATCCGTTGACTACTGTGTTTCAATAGAGAAACAAGATTAATTTATACGAACCCAATGAATCCCTCCTGAATTTCAGAGTCTTCTCGGAGCTATAGTTTGATGAAACTTCTTTGTCTCGTATCATCGTTTGTGTTGATTAGTTTTTCCTCTGTCGATTTACTTCTGGCTGAAGATTCGACAAGCAAGCCTGCTTTGATTCAGGTTCCCGGTGCCTGGGAAGAACAGTCAGACGGAAAATATTCTGATCTGGACGGGTACGCCTGGTATCGTTGTTATGTCAAAGTTCCCAAAAACTGGGCCGACATGACCGCGCGTCCGCTCTGGAGGGATTCGGTCACTCTCTCGATTGAAAAACTTGCCGATGCACATGAAGTCTATATTAATGGGACACGCATTGGTCAAATTGGCAGCTTCCCCCCCGAGTACGCCAGCGGCTTTGAAAAATATCAGCGTTATAAAGTCCCACCCGGTACATTGAAAATCGGGAAATATAATACGATTGCCATTCGCGTCTATAACCAGAAAGGCCCGGGCGGTTTTCGCGGTGTGCCTCCGATTCTGGCTGGTTACTTCCTGGAAAATGCTCTTAAAGGAGAATGGGAATTCTTACCCGGTGATAATCTGAAGTGGGCGACAGTCGCACGCGATGAAAAACCGGCCCATGCGGCTTTCGATGAATTCATTCCTGCGACGTCCACATTAAAACGATCTGCGAAACTTTCTCCCGGTCGTCGGATGGCTCCGGAAAAATCAATGGAGTTGTTTGAAACCGATGGCGATATGGTCGTGGAGCAATTGCTGACAGAACCCTTAATCGGCCAGCCTCTGTTTATGAGTTTTGATGAGCGGGGTCGTATGTGGGTGGCGCAGTATCGACAGTATCCCTATCCCGCTGGCTTAAAAGTTTTGAGCCGCAATAAATATTATCGAATGGAATTCGATCGCGTACCTCCGCCACCACCCAACCACTTTCCCGGCAACGACCGGATTTCCATCCATGAGGATACGAACGGCGATGGAAAATACGATAAGCATAAAGTGTTCGCCGGCGATCTGAACATTGCGACTTCCGTGGTCAAAGGACGTGGCGGAGTCTGGGTGCTCAATCCGCCTTACCTCATGTTTTATCCCGATAAGAATAATGATGATATTCCGGATGCGGACCCTGAAGTTCATTTAAGGGGTCTGGGGATTTCCGATACGCATTCCGCGCCGAACAGTCTGCAGTGGGGTCCTGACGGCTGGTTATATATCGTTCAAGGGAGCAACGTGGTTTCTCATTTAAAAAACAGTGACAAACCTGACGCAAAATCGATTTACTGTGAAGGGCCCGGGATCTGGCGTTATCATCCGGAAACAAAACGCTACGAGCTTTTCGCAGAAGGAGGCGGGAACGCCTTTGGTCTGGAAATCGATGCCGCGGGTCGGGCTTATTCGGGTCATAATGGAGGTGGCACACGCGGATTTTATTATGTGCAGGGCGGCTACTACGAAAAAGGAACCGAGAGAAAGTATGGCAATGTGAGTAACCCGTATGCGTTCGGCTTGCTGCCTTTTATGAAACATTCCAAGACACCCCGGTTCAGTCATGCTTTTGTCAAATACGAGGGAGATACACTGCCCGAAGAATACAAGGGCAAACTCTTATCGGTTGATCCGCTGCATCAGTATGTTGTGCTTTCCGAAATCGATCCGCTGGGATCTTCATTTGAAACAAAAGATATCGGATTTCCCTTACGCAGTACTGACTTTGGGTTTCGCCCCATTGAAATCAAAGTCGGCCCTGATGGCGCGGTGTATGTCGCTGACTTCTATGAAGAGTTCATTGCTCATGGACAACACTATCAAGGGCAGGTCGATCCGAACTCCGGTCGTATTTATCGTTTTAAATCGAAAGGAGCCAAGCCGCGTAAAATTGGTGATCTCAGTAAAAAATCAACGCGTGAATTGATTGAATTGCTCAAGCATCCCAATGAATGGCATCGACGCACGGCGCTGCGGCTGATTGGAGATCGCAAAGATCAATCAGTGAATCCCACATTGAAACAATGGATCAAAGAGAACGATGGGCAGCTGGCCCTCGAAGCGTTTTGGGCGTTGAATTTATGTCAGGGATTTGATGATGCGGTTGCGGAAGAAACGCTCAAACATACGAATCCACTGGTACGCTTCTGGACCGTGCGCCTGCTGGGTGATGACAAGGTGGTATCCAGTCAACTGAGACCGAAACTGATTGAAATGGTAACGAAGGAACCGAATGCAGAAGTGCGCGGCCAACTGGCGGCCACAGCACGGCGTCTGCCTGCGGATGTCTGTCTTCCCATTGTTGATGCTCTGACTGACTATCCAGAAGATCTTGAGGATCGGCATCAGCCTTTGATGGTCTGGTGGGCGCTGGAATCAAAAACGGCCTCTGATCGGGATCAGGCGATTGCTTTGTTTAAGAACAAGGAAATCTGGAGTCGGCCACTGGTGCAGAAAGCGATACTGGAACGATTGATTCGTCGTTATGCGACAGCCGGCGGTCGGACGAATTTGATTACCTGTGCAAAGCTGTTTGAACTGGCACCGGATACGGTTTCGCAGAAGGCATTGATGTCGGGTTTTGAAAGTTCGTTCAAAGGGCAATCATTGGCTGGTTTGCCTGAGGTGCTGGTGAAAGCGCTTGCAAATGCCGGTGGTGGTTCAACGACATTACAGATGCGGCTCGGCAATAAAAGTGCGATTGAGCTGGCGCTGAATGCGTTAAAAACGCCTGGCAAGAATCAGCCACAACTGGTGGAATATATTCAGGTGCTGGGTGAATTGCAGGAGCCTCGGGCTCTACCCGTGATGCAAACGTTGTTGAATCAGACGAAGAATGCCGACCAGCAAACCGGTTTGCTGGTGGCGCTGCAGAAATTCAATCAGCCAGAGATCGCTGCGACGATTCTTAAAAACTACGCTGCCTTCCCTGATGATGTACGCGAGGTGGCACAGAGCACGCTCGTCAGTCGCTCGGACTGGACGCTCGCTTTTCTCACAGCCATTGATAAAGGAACCATCAAGGCAAGTTCCATTCCCGAAGATCTGGTGCGCAAGATGACCATTCATCAGGATAAGCAGATTGCCTCTCTGGTGGCTAAGCACTGGAAGGAAGTGAAGGGGGCCTCGAATCAGCAGATGCAGGCCAGCATCTCGCGCATTTCGGGATTGCTGAAAGCGGTCAGCACGGACGTGTATCATGGAAAGGAACTCTATCAGCATAGTTGTGCGAAGTGTCACATTTTGTTTGGCGAGGGAAAACGAGTAGGGCCCGAGCTGACCCAGTATAAACGTGATGACTCGTTACGTATGCTGATGCACATTGTGAATCCGAGTGCGGAAATTCGGGAAGGATACGAAACCTATCTGGTGATAACCGATGATGGTCTTGTGGTTTCCGGTTTTTTGTTTGATCAGGACAAACAGATTGTCGTGATTCGTGGTGCCGACGGTCAGAATGTGACCATCAAACGTGAAAACATTGACGAGATGATCAAGCAACCGAAGTCACTCATGCCGGAAGGTTTGCTGGATAAACTCAGCGATCAGGATTTACGTGATCTGTTTGGTTTTCTGCGTAGCAGTCAGCCAGTGTTTAAGTAATCGAGACAGAGCGTTTCATACTCTATGTGGTTCTCGCCGGTGGCAACGGCGTGCGCTGCTTGCGTTCCATTAAATTGAAAAGGATCGAGTGGGAGATGTCTTATCGAATTATTCTGACGATGGGCTTCAGTTTTATTGCCGCCTTGATTCTGCCCAATGCGGTTTGGGCGCAATCGCGGAGTTTGCCGACAGAGCCGGTTGAGATCGGCACAACGCCGCAATTCGTCTTCGATGGTTATATCGTCGACAACCACTATGCTTTGAAGTACAAGCAGCAGGCGATGGAACGTGTGTTCCATGCGCCGAAAAAACACGCGAAGAATCCCCTGATTGCCGAGGAAGGGGGCTATGTTACGGTACGCCGCGATGCAGAGACCGGGCGATTTCTGATGTGGTATCAGACGCATACCCCCCGACTGAATGCAGAGGGAAAACATATCGGCTCAGAATATGCGATTGCGTATGCGGAGTCAGAAGACGGTTTGAGCTGGAACCGCCCCAAGCTGGGGCTCTTGAACTGGAAGGGGAACAAAGAGAACAACATTGTCTGGAAAGGGATTACGGGCAAACGTGCCAGCGGGCAGTGTATTATTGATGTACCGGAAGCGGACCGTAAAGGGTATCGCTACCTGATGTCCTATCACACCGGGGGAGCCGGCAAGGGGATGAGTGGCATCCGGGTAGTTGGATCACAGGATGGGATTTACTGGGATAAATCCAGCGACTCGCTGCTGGTGGAACTGCATAGCGATACGCTGAACAGCATTGTCTATGATCCTGTAGAGAAACAGTATGTCATGTATTGTCGGGCCAAACATATTTCTCGCACGTTTAAAGGTGATATTCTTGACACGGGTGCTTCGCGTCGTGTGGCCCGCATGACGGGGCTTTCCCTCTGGTCGGAGTGGACCAGTGAACCACAAACGATTCTGGTTCCTGACGAACTGGACAGTACAAAACGGTTCCATTTTTTCTACGGCATGCCCGTTCGTTATCACGCCGGGATCTTCTGGGGTTCATTGTGGCCATTCAAAATGAATACCGACGTCGTGACCGAACTGGCATTCAGCAGGGACGGGGTTCAGTTTGAAAGACTCAGTTCGCGGCCCCAACTGTTGGCACTGGGTGAAGAAGGCAGCTGGGATGACGGGATGGTGTTTGGAAACAACTGGGTTGAAGTGGGTGATGAGTGGTGGTTTTATTACTCTGGATTTGACGGCCCACACGGTATTACTGAGCGTAAGCCGGGCCTTGGCGTGGCGACGATGAAAAAAGAGCGTTTGATTTCACTACGAGGGCCGCGTAATGGTGGCGTGGTGATCACGCGTAAGATCAAATGGCCGGGAGGCAAGCTGGTTTTGAATGCGAATGCCAAAGGGGGCGAATTAAAAGTCCGCCTGTCGGATGCAAAACGCAAAGTGCTGGATGGGTTTGATTACGATGACTGTGTCGCCGTTAACTCAGACAGCCTGAATCATGAGGTCGTCTGGAACGAAAACTCTATCGAAAGTCTCAAAGGCCAAACGATCCGGCTGGAAATTTATCTGAAGGATGCGGATCTGTTTACGTTTCGCGCGGGTGATGTTGCTTCAAACTAAAAAGGCTGTTTTTTTACTTCCACAAAAATCACGAAAGACACAAAATACAAGTACTTGCTAGGTCGTGCTGAATACATTTCATTCTCAAAACTGGTCGTAGTTTTGCACCAGAAAAATAGTTGTCATTCCAAAGGAAGCTATCTTATGAGATTCACCAATATCGTTTGCCTGTTTGATTCTACTTTAGTGTTTTTGCTGACTGTCGTTCTGGGGGTTGGTGTGTTGGCGGAGGTGGGGTCTGCCAAAGAGCCGTCGCAGGGTGATGCCCGGAAGATTTCGTTGGGCGGTGGTGTGGATCTCGAAATCGTTTTTATTCCCCCCGGGGAATTCAAAATGGGTAGCACGTCCGCTGAAAAGGAATGGGCGGTGAGTGAAGAAGGGGGTGCGCGGTTCTCTTCAGGTGGTGGTTATCGTGAGGCTTACGAGGGTGAGCCGCGGCTGATGCGCGTGAAAAACAGTTTTTGGATGGGGCGCACCGAAGTGACGGTGAAACAGTTCCGGAAGTTTGTGAACGAAACAGGATATGTTACCGATGCGGAGAAACCGGGTGGATCAGCACACTGTTTCAATCCCGAATGGAAACCCAGACTTGGCATGGGTGGGCCGCCGCATCCCTGGGTTCCGATGCCTGATAAAAGCTGGCGCGATCCCAATCATGGTGTGAAAGAACAGGACAACTTCCCCGTCGTCGCTGTGAGCTATAACGATATGAAGGCGTTTTGTGCCTGGCTGACGAAAAAAGAACGCGCTGCAGGAACGCTTCCGGAAGGTTTGATTTATCGTCTGCCTACCGAAGCGGAGTGGGCGTATGCCTGTCGTGGCGGTCGAAGTGACAGCAGTTATTTCTGGTGGGGAAATAGTCTCAACGATGCCAAAGGCCGGCTGAATATTTCGGCTATCGATTTTCTGCCGAACGCCGATTATGTCTGGCCGGGAGCCAAACTGATCTGGAGTGATGGTTATCCGATGGTTTCGCCCGTTGATCATTATGGAGAACGCGGGCGGAACGGCTTTGGGCTGGCGGACATGTGCGGCGGCGTGTGGGAGTTTACGCTCGACCATTTTGATCCCAAGGGGGGGCACGAAGAGGTCTATTATGCCGATGCCAAACAACAGACTGTGTGGCGCCCGGTCTGTCGGGGCGGCAATTTTTATGACGTGCCCGGCAATGCACGCTGTGCCGTCCGGCTCGGTATTAGTAGCGTGACCTATTCCGATACCCGTGATGGCTTTCGGGTTTGTCTGGGCGTGGTGCGGGATTCGAAATCAGTGCCAGTTCCGAGTAACTGATAAAGGGGACAGGGACAGAAAAGTCTGATCTTTAAACGCTGTCAGCAGGTTCATCGTTCGGGCTCTCGCTGTCAAACTCTCTGATGATTTTCCACAATTCATCGCACAAGGCAACAATGAGACCATCATCCAAGTCGTCTAGATGTCCATCCATGGTAACGCCGCGGACGCGCAGCCAGAGCCCTTTATCGAATCTATTCTTTCGCAATTCGGCGATGCCTTTGCGATCATATTCAAAGGACGATCGGTCTCCACTATCATGTGCGACGAGCGTCAAACGTAATTTTTCGGCATCGATTTCGAACAGAGCCCTTGGCGGCGGCTCGGGTTTGGTTATGGCGCGCACAATAGCTGCACCTAAGGCCCATAACGGAACCAAGATAATTGCAAATAGTTCAGTTGCAACTAACGTTGAGGGGATAGGAAAATAGGGCAAAGGCATTGGGACGGCGACCTTAACGCAATCATCCTCTCGTGTTACCGTAAATCCTCTTGCGTCCATTTTAATTACTCGTTGAATAACAGAAAATTGAGCAAGCTCCTTAGATTCATATCTTAGAGATTTAAAAGCATTAAATGCATAATTATTTAGATTTTGGCGGAAACAATTCTTTGATGGATTCGATGGTCTGTTCTGTGAGGACCTGACCTCCTTTGTGGCCGACGATGTTGCTTTCGATGACGGCGCTGTAGCTGCCTCCGAGGGTGGCTCGTTTGTTGGGTACGTAGCTGCCTGCGCCGCAGAGTTGAATCACGAATGTCTGGAGGGCGGGGCTGCGTGCTTTCATTTGTGTTCCGAAGTCATTGAACAGTTCGAAATCGTTGGTGCCGATGGCGATATCTCCGAGGCGGAGGGTGTGTAATTCCATGCGATACGGTTTTGCTTTTCCGGATTTCTGTAATTCATAACGGTCGAGTACGGACTGCTTCCAGTTTTTGATCCAGACTTTGCTGGGATCTTTGGCGTAACCGGTGACTTCTTTACTCACGCGGGCATAGTCTTCTTCTGTGACGATGCGTAACGGGAGTTCGATGGTTTTGACTTTGTGAATCAGAACGGGGTCTGTGTGTTTTTCTTTACAGGCGCCTGCGTAGGCTTCTTCCCAGCCGACCACGATGCGGCGTGCGATTTCTTCCAGCAGGGTCAGTCCGCGCAGGGTTCGCATGCGTTCTTCCGATTTTTTGCGGTACATGGGACGAGGGACCTGATCGCCGGCGGCGCCCGCCCAACCCAGGACATGCAGATCTTTACCATACTTCGCACGCAGGGCCTCACGCACAGGATGCCAGAAGTCGGCGTTCACTGCACTCCTGCCTTCCACGGCCTGCGCAGGACAGGCGACGTTGATGGCTGTAGCAATCAATTCCTGTTTGGCGTTCCAGAAGAACAGGACTTCGAGCCCGTGATCTTCGTAGCCTTCGATGCCTCGAAACTCTTTGGTATTGGTGGGGCCATACATTCTGGCTAAGCCATTGGAATATAAGGCGCGGCGATTTTCTGCTACGACCGCATGGCCCATGCCCCAGCCCGCGCTGGCCGGCTGTTTTGTTTTCCAGGCTTTCACGATGGCGTCCGCGATGCGCTTTGATGCCAGTTCCACGAATTCTCGGGGCTGCATGATTCCCGTTGCAGGCAGAGTGTAGCGACCTTCTACCATCGTGGGAGCCGTGTGGGTATGCGTGGCGTTGAGAATGATTTTTTTCACGTCGATTTCTGTCTGTTGTTCTTTGAGTAGTGCGCGGACTGCTTCCAGCAAACCGCCGCGAATACAGACCACGTCACACGAAACGAAAACAGCATAGTCAACGGTTTTGTCTGCCTCTCGCGATTCTAAGACCAACACATTTGCGGTGACTTCACTTTCCACCTTGCGTGCAATACGCGTTCGCATTTGCCCGGTCAGAGATACGGGCATGTCGGGAGTGATGCTGACGCTGGCACCGCCGACGTAAAGATCGGCGGCCTGACACGGTGGTGCTGCTAAGACTGCCAACAATAATGTGGCAACGGTGGTGAATATAATGCGTGAGTTCATTCGCGATGATCTCCGGGTGGTCTGTGATTATGTTACGTGATCAGGAACATAAAAAATGAGCGTTGTTAAACGTCTTAGTTATGATCCCCTTCATTCATACACGCCGATGGAACAATTTTCTACCACGAAAGTCACGAAAGACACGAAAAAATCTGGGACGTGACATGATTTCTCAAATCCCTGGGTAGGTTTTTATTTGATAACCCGCCATTATCGTACTTATCTCTACTTGTGCATGATTCTCTGTTGAACAATCGTTCGAGATGGCCATACTGTGATGTATGATGATCGCCAGCTTTCTGTTTTTTCTGCTTTGCTTTCTGGGCATTGGAATTTATTCTGCGACGCAGAAGCAATCCAACACAGAAGATTATTTGCTTGCCGGTCGTTCGGTGAGTCCCTGGTTGACTGCACTGTCCGCTGTCTCATCGAACAACAGCGGTTTCATGTTCATCGGCATGATTGGTGCTACCTATCAGGCGGGTTTGTCTTCGATGTGGTTGATGGTGGGCTGGATCAGCGGCGATTATCTGGCCTGGCTGTTTCTTTTAAAACAGTTGCGGGAACGTAGCGAGCAACGGCAGGTTCTGAGTATTCCGACGTTTCTGGGTGCGCAGGTCGTTTCAAATCATCGGCCCACACCCGTTACAGAGGGGGATGTCAGTCGTGATCATTCCGCGTCGATTGATGAGCGGCCGCAAGTTGTTCTCCAGCGCGCTGTGGTTGTGCTGGCGGCCCTTGCCACGCTCCTTTTTCTGGGTACTTATGCTGCGGCCCAGTTGACGGCTGGCAGTAAAGCGCTGCATGTCCTGTTTGGCTGGAATGAATCTCTGGGTACCTTGATCGGTGCGGGGATTGTGCTGGCTTACTGTTTTGCCGGCGGGATTCGCGCCTCTATCTGGACCGATGCAGCACAGTCCATCGTGATGCTGGTCTCCATGTTTTTATTGCTGGTTATTTCCATTCAAACCATCGGGGGGTTCGAGCTGTTATGGACAAAGCTGGAGGCCATTGATCCTGCACTCGTCGACTGGGAGCCGAAAAATCTTCGTTTTGGTTTTGGATTGTATCTGGTTGGCTGGATTGTGGCGGGCCTGGGGGTGTTAGGACAACCACATATTATGATTCGGGCCATGGTGATCGATTCTGCGGATAATATTTCGCGTGCACGCCGGATTTATTTCAGCTGGTATGTTGCCTTTGCTGTTGCCACGATATTAACGGGTCTTTGCTGCCGCGTGTTATTGCCTGAAGCGCAGGGGGCAGATCCGGAAATGGCGCTGCCTTATCTGTCACAGCAACTGTTGCCCGATGTATTGGTTGGATTTATTCTGGCGGGTTTATTTGCGGCGACCGTCTCCACGGCTGATTCTCAAATTCTTTCCTGTTCCGCTGCCCTGACTCAGGATTTGTTTCCTCGCTGGCGTCACTCTTACAAACTCGCCAAGGTCGGAACCGTGATCATGACGCTGGTGATCATTGCGATTGTAATGGTTGGCCAGAATAGTGTGTTTGAGCTTGTGGTCCTCTCCTGGTCCGGGCTTGCCAGTTCACTCGGCCCCTTACTGGTTGTACGCGCTTTGGGGAAGAGGGTTTCCAGTCGCGTTGGTGTGGCGATGATTCTCAGCGGCATGATTGCCGTTCTGATTTGGAGATATGGCCTGGGGCTTTCCAGTGCTCTTTATGAAGTTCTGCCGGGAATGGCTGCCGGTTTTCTGGTTTATGGGTTGAGTCGCATCAAAACAGAGCAGTGACCGGTTTGCCTTGTGAGCTGGCGATTTCTCGGCCGGTGGGCATGGGGATGGTGGCTTCGGGTCGGTAGCCGAACGCGTGCAGGATGGTTGCTCCCAGGTCTTCCGGTCGGACGGGATCGTTTTTCACAAAAGCGGCGTGTTTGTCACTTTCGCCGTAGATTTGGCCGCCCTTGATGCCGCCTCCTGCGAGTACGGTGGAATAGCAGTTGGGCCAATGGTCACGGCCTGTGTTTTTGTTGATTTGTGGCGTGCGACCAAACTCGCCGGTGACGACGACCATGGTGTCATCGAGCAAGCCGCGGGTTGATAGATCTTCCAGCAAGGCGGAATAGGCGAGGTCAAAGGCGGGGCAGCAATAATCGCCGCGAATCATTTCCAGCCCGTTATTATAGCCGCCACAAACCGGTTTGTCGCTGCCATGATTATCCCACAGGTTAAACTGACAACCATCTTTGCCGTAGTAGGTCCAGAAGACATTCACCATTTGCACGTCGGCTTCAATCAGTCGTCTGGCGAGCAGAAAACTTTGGCCGTATTCATTGCGTCCATAACGGTCTCTCAGTTTGACCGGCTCGCGCTCCAGGTCGAAGACGCGCCCCAGCCCTTCTGAAGAGAGCATGGAGAAGGCCCGCTCGTAATATTTCTCCATGCTCTGGGTGACATCCGATTGCCAGCCTTTGTGCGAATCTGTTTTCAATTGGTCAAGCAATTGTCTGCGGTTCTGGAAGCGTGCGGCATCGACGCCATCGGGCAGGCTGAAGCCTTTGACTGTGAATTGCTTTTCAGCCAATGAATCCCGCTTTTCGACATTCAGATAAAGGGGATCAAAAGCGCCCCCTAAAAAGCCTGCGGTTTGTCCTTTATAGAAATTGCTGCCGGTTGTGAAGGGGCGTGGTACGGTGACCCAGGGTGGGAGTTGCGAGGCGCTGCCTTGCAGGCTTTGCAGAATTGCGCCCATGCCGGGGTGATCTGATCGCTGTGGGGGAAACGCTTTGAGTTTTTGTGTTTCCGGTCCGGAGTCGGCGAGCAGCATATATTTAATGCCGGTGGCATGTGAGGCTGAATTGTGATTCATCGAGCGGATGATGGAAAACTTATCCGCCTGTTTGGCAACTTCGGGTAACAGCTCGCCAATTTGAAAGCCGGGGGCAGAGGTCTGGATGGGCTGGAACGGGCCACGAATGGAATCGGGGGCCTCTGGTTTGAGGTCCCACATGTCGAGCTGACTTGGTCCACCACACAGGAAGATAAAAATGCAGCGTTTGGCGGTGGGCTTGTGGCTGGCCTTCGCGGCCTGGAGGAGTGACGGCTCTGGTAGCGATAATCCCATCGCTCCCAGACTACTCAGCCGCAACAGCTCTCGTCGACTGAGCCGGGTGCGACGACGGGCGCTTGAAGTCAGCAGTGACAGCATTGCCTGAGTGCCTCTCCAGAAAAACAGGAAAACCTGTTATACAACGTTACAGTTTCTGCTATCAGTCTAAACAATTCAGGGAAGAAGATTCAAGCCTTTATCGTGAAAACCAGAGGGACAGACTCGACCAGGGTCTTGATGTTGTGCGGGAGTGGTTCGTTGATGAGTTTTTTTCTACCACGAAAAGCACGAAAGACACGGAAAGTTCTGGTAGGTGATAGAATGAGTGCGCTAAGATGGTCCACCGATCCCGGAACTGCGGGAAATGATTTTTGGGGGAAGAGCAGATCGGTTCGGTGCAAGCCAACGGGGGCGAGACTGCGTACGCCGACGAATCCCCGTTTCAATTAGACGATGTTTTTACTGCTTTCAAAAAGGGTACGGCCCGAGGGTTTGAAATTCGTTATCACCACAACGGATTTGATTGGACTGACTTGGTCTTCGGGGCGGCAAAAGCTAATCAAGTCGTCCGGTGCCAGCATCCGAATCAGGAAAAGTAGAGAGATAGAAATCCAGGATCCTGCTATCAGTGAGAGGCGTTGACCCGACAGCTACTGTCTACCTGTTGCCGTTTGCCCCACTTTCTTAAATCTATTTTTTCCTGTGTGAATGCTCGATCTTAAATAGAATTTTTAATTTGCTTCAATGTGTTTCTTAGCAGTGGTTGACAAACTTATGCTAATCTGGTCATTGTATAATATAGTATATGTGTAAGTATTAGTACATGAACCATGTGATATGACATCCCCCACATTTTTTGATAATTCATGGCACGCATTTTCTGCGACCTCTCCTCCCCCTCCTGTTGACGTTCGTCAACAACCGCCCCTTGAGAACAGAGGCGAGCATTCTGGACGACTAAGTGCTCACACTAATCCCCTGACTGAAGCGATTTCCAAAGGTAACGCGGTTGTTTATGTAGGATCAGGCGCATCAATAGCAGCCGACTTGCCGGATTGGCCACGGTTCCTAGAGGAACTGGAAATAGAAGCGCGTGCCTATTCGCTGAACGCCGCCATTAATATCAAAAAAAGAATTTGCAAAGGTGACTATCTCGTCGCAGCAGAGATGCTTCAAAACGTGTTTGGAAACAAGTTACAAGACGTGACGCATCGAATTTTCGGCAAAGTATCTGTGCCGACCCCAATACACCGTGCCATTGCGTCCATTCCATTCTCTTTAGCTGTTACTACAAACTATGATTCTTTGCTGGAAACGGCATATGGCTTTTCAGTTCCCCGCCTTACTTGGCAAAATCCACACGATGTACTGCAGAATGTTCGTTCGGGAATCTTCTGTGTTCTGAAACTTCATGGTGACTATGCAGTGCGCAAGTCAGTCGTGTTGACAAGATCCCATTACCGGGAATTGCAACAAGTCAATAATGCAGTGCTCAATAGTCTACGAATGTTTTTGGCGACACACACATTCCTTTTCGTCGGTGTCAGTTTTTCCGATCCAGATTTACTTGCTCTGATGGATGAGGCAAAGGCGCTTTATGGTGACGTGTTCGGGCCTCACTACGCGATCTTTCCTCAGGAATTCTTTGATCCAGAATATTCAGAGGTTCTCGAACGCTCCTACAACATTCGCACGATCGTGGCTGATCCGCTTGAAGTTCCAAATTACCAATGCGATGCAATTACCGGTGGTGTAGCAGCCTTGTTATCCCATATTGGTGGAATTTCTTCCCACACTGCATTGTCTCAACCCTCTTCACACGGTTTCGCTCAGTATCTTCAAGATTCATCAAGTAAATTTCAGCCAGCCGGTGAACGCATTCAGACGGGTTGGCTTCTTAGGAATTTGGTGCTCCGATTAGGAGTTTCACATGGTTACGTAAGTATGTGTGATTCTTCGATGCCAGAACACCGCAAAATTCACCTTAACTTTGAATACGAAGTTACTGATGAGGAGGTAAAGTATAGTCCGGCGTCAACAGATTCCGAAGAACCCTTAGACTCGATTCAAAGCTGCTTGTTTCTACAGCGAAAAATTGAAGATGACTATATTCATTTATCTAATGTGGCTGATTCAGCTAAGGAACTAGAGTCACAAGGTTTTTCGGAAGCCAAATACACTCCAAGATACAAAGAAGCTGGTAGTGTGCTGTGTGTTCCTATCTATGTTGACGGCCATCGTTCTGGAGTGATCACACTTGAAGCGGATGCCGGATATCTGTTTTCAAAATACCATTGCAAGGTCGCCCAACATTTCGCTGATCGAATAGGGGCAACCCGCTACGAGTCGAATCGCCTGTCAGATTCAGCTAAAATTCTTAAAAAATATAATACCAATCCTGCTGAGTTTCAGGAAAATATGAGACGAAGTTTGGATCTGAACGACTTAGATTTACAGTGTCTGCTTTATCAGATCGATCCCCACGCAGGTAAGCTATCAGCGAAATTGGGAAATGATGATGAGATTCGGAAAAATAACGGAGAAAAGGATATTGTTTACGAGTTTGAAAAGCCATCGTTAGTCAGCGAGGCTTTTAGGGAACGAAGGACGATACGTATTTCGGATGCTAAAGAGGCTCTAAAAGAACACCGCCCCGTAATAGCAGAAAAAGGCATTGATATTTGCGATATAGAGGGGCCAGTGTATGCATTTCCTGTTCATGTGAGAGGTTATACAGCAGGGGTGTTTGTCGGTTGGTCTGGTGACAACGTTTCACTAAATATTCCAAACGTAAGTTCAGCGGATCGAAAATTCGAGCATAGTTTCAAATCCCGATTCTGGCGGGGGATGGAGCGAGCCAGAAGACTGCTGCATGTCATAGCTAACGAACCTATTGACAGAAGCCAGATCGCAGACGAGCGTCGTGAGAAAAATGAAATTGGGGGAAGAGCTAAGGAATTCCTTAATTCTGTAGACGATGCAATGCAACCGGTCGACGAGGGGGAGTCGTGGGGGGATCGTGTTAAAGATAGTTCATTTCGCAAGCGCGTGATCGATGGATTACTGAAGACGCTTGTTGGGCAGGGGTGCGGACTAAAGCGTGTCCGGTTATTCACAGTGAGTAGCGATTCTAATGGTTTCTTGAGAAAAGCAGTTTGCATTGCTTCGAGGAATGCTGAAAAAGTCGGACCACCAGGCCATAAAAGAGCGAATGGATATCGTGGAATTGTTCTAAAAGGTAGAGAAAAATATATCGAGCACACCATCAGGCGATCTGAGTTTGATCCTTACGCACGATTGCAGGATCACGTAACACTTAGTGAATCTAAAGACTCGAGTGAAACTTTATTCGATAAAGCAGAAGGGAGACCCTGGATTGTTGCTCCTATAGGCCCTCAGCACTATGAGCTGATGAATGGAAATTGCTTGGGAATGACAATGTGTGGATATCTTGCAGGTGACGATTTTTACTGGGATTATAAAAAGAAAAAGATGGTTGATGATTCCGAAAATATTAAAAATGAGAGTGTTGCTTATGAAGAATTCGTGTTCAAAAGGTATTGTCTGGATTTCGTGTCTGACATTCTTTCAATTCTGATGTTCTATGAAGCAAGTGCTCAAGACAGTGCCGAGTAACACGCTTGAATGCTGTAAGACAGAATGAAAGGTCAGCGCCTGTCTTAAACAGCGAGCGGAATCAATGCGCTCAGATATCAGTTAATCAGTTCGATTACGTTCCTTCATTCCTTCACCATAATATCTTGTCGTTTTTTTAGTCTTCCGTATTTGTTTTCACCAATCATCCAGACCTGCATTTTGCCTTTGTCCTGGATCAGATTCGCGGGAATCACGATCTTGCCGTTCTTGCGGTCCTGCTCGGTAATGAAGATGTTATGTTCGTCATAGCCGTTTTTGTCGCTCTTTAAGTGTGCGATGATCAGGTTCATGTTGTCGGATGAGATTTTTATCTCCCACAATTTACTTTTTGAGACTCCTTCGGTGGGCATGCTGAAATCGAATCTGCATACAGCGAACTCGCAGGCCTGGCTCAGGGAGCCGTCATTCATTACGCAATGGGCGGTATAGTCGCCGCAGGTTGAAAACGAGCGCTCAATGACTCCTTTGCCGGGCTGGTTGATTTCTTCTATTACTTTGTCTCCCCGCTTGATGACCAGTGATTTCACACCCCGGTCATTCTTATCCATGATATTGATTTTCACCTTCTGGCCTTTGTGATAAGGAACCCAGTCGCCAAGGTCGAGGAGCAAAACCTGATTGATGTCGGGGGTTGCGTTATCTTCATCGTAGTTGGGGAATAAAAATGACTCGGCTTTGTTATTGCCTCGCCAGGCATCCAGATCGGTAATGCGATACAGCTGTCTGCCCCTGGATGCGATATGCCTGTTGAAGTTTTTGGCACTGCGATTGGTGTTCGTGGTGGTTTGAGGTCGGCTTTCCTCTACTCGGACATGCGTGACCTGGCCCTGCTTGTCTTTGGTAATTTCTGTTACGATTTCGACATGAGAACCGGGTTGGGGAGGAGTGAAGATGATGTCTCCCACTTTTGCGGATAAAGCAGACTGTGGTTCCACCAGGGTGATTCCATTGCGATAGGGTGGGGTATGCAGACGGCTAACATACCAGATGCCGCATTGCAAAGCATAGCTGGTATACGAGGAACAGACCTTTCCATAGTAGCACTCTGCATTTTTCACCTTACCATAAAGGTTCTCCGTATAGAGCACGCTCTTCGGATTCTGGACCGCAGCCAAAAATGTTTTCAGGTAAATATCGAAGCCGATATAGCGACCGACAGATTTGACGCTCGAATAGGGAACTCCCGTGTATTCCGTTCCCGCTTTGAAGTGTCCGCCCCTTTTCGGCATGCCATCAGCAACAGGGGTCCATTTCACGCGCGACATAATGCGCGCATACTTGATGGACTTTTCCTGCCAGGTGATCGATGTCTCTTTCCCGGCTTGCTTCTCATTGGATTCCCCGGCGGCGGAAGAGCCATGCAGGAAAAAACAACCGATCAATGAAACTAGCAGGTAGACAGAATTGCGATAGAAAGAGGTCATTGACTGATCCTTGGCCTGGATTTTTCTGTGAACTTGGGGCGATGCAGTGGCTTTATTATAAGGGAATTTGAGACCCTTATCCATTCTACTGTTCTTTGCTTTAGTGAGTAGTGGTTATTTTCTACCACGAAAAGCACGACAGACACGAAAAGTTATGGTGTTTATTTTGTTCTGATGCTCTTATCAGTACTGCTGCATTTTCATCTGCAGACTGTTTGTGGTTTTCGGGTAGAATCTCTGTAAGCAGGTTAATTGTTTGTCCCTGGCGGAGATTCTTTTGACTGGAAATGATTTTGTTGAAAGGCGTGGGGGTGTCAAGATTATTATATTGCGCGAAGCGTGGTTGATAGCTGTCGAACCGTGTTTGAACAGTGGTTCAAACGCGTCGAAGCGTGACCGAAGCGTGTCGATAAGTTACGAGATATCGGGAACCGGTGACGATTTATCAGGTGAAGATTTTCAAAACAAAGGGACTTTGATAGTAGTGAGATCTTCAGTGTTCTTGAAAAGCAGTGCGCAAAAAACTCATCTCGCGCGCGACGCTTATAACGCATATTCGCCAGGGGCGAGACGCTGTCAAGTTCTCTTTATGCAGTGTTAATCTGGAAGGAGAGATGTGGGTATAAATGCGGAAGGAAAAATGGAGTGGAGAAGGTGTAAGGGAATGGAATCCCAGATCATGGGAAAAAATATAGTGCGCGGCACATTCATCAAACTGAGATGAACAGTGCTGCGCACGATGAGAGCATCGATGATTCAGATGGCGAGATTATGTGCCTTCTTCTTCTTCTTCTTTCTTCTTCTTCTTTTTCTTACCCAGCGAGACTTTTTCAACGCGAACTTTGGGCAAGCCGAGGGCCGGTTGTCCTTCGATCCAACGGTCTTCGAATTTCAATTTTTCAATCCGCTCTGCACGCTTCAATACGTTGCGTGCACGGACCAGGGTACTTTTACTCTTTAAACTTTTGTCGAGTGACACGGTGTCATCCCCTCTTATTTAGATGTTATTTTGATGACAGTCATTTACTATAGAAATTCACTGTCAAAACTGGCATAGTGGTGTAACTTTCGCAAGATGAGCTGAATCATCGTGGTGATCAACTGGTCAAACGGATTTCTTACCCGTGGCGCATTGCGAAGCGACATATGGTAAAAGGAATGGTCGTTGATTGCAACCGCTGCTAAATGAAACCTTTGAGCTGTTTTACGTGAAATTCCATTATGTGTCATTGAAAACGAGGGCAGGGGGAGACCAGCTATTTCTCTTTACGATACAAATTTCACCTGGTTGGACTGGTCGATCGTCGCCTGCTATCTGTTGTCATCGATCGTAATTGGTTTGTGGGCCAATCGTTACGTCGGAAACCTTTCTGATTATCTTGTAGCGGGTCGAAAGCTCCGCCTGCGTCTGGCGCTGGCAACGATGACGGGGACAGAGCTGGGTTTAGTCACTGTGATGTACATGGCCGAACTCGGTTTTATGAAGCAGTATGCTTCGTTGTACCTCGCTTTTCTGGAAGCGGGGGCGGTATTGATCATCGGTCTGACCGGTTTTGTGGTCTATCGCCTGCGCGATTCTTCGATTATGACGATCCCGGAGTATTACGAAAAACGCTATTCCTCTCGTGTTCGTGTTATCGGCGCGATAGTCATGGTGGTTTCGGGAGTTTTGAATATGGGTCTGTTTCTGAAAGCGGGCTCTCAGTTTGTGACGGCGATTTCCGGTTTGCAGGATGAAATGTCTCTCAAGCTGATCATGACGGGACTGTTATTGCTGGTGCTGTTTTATACGGTATTGGGCGGGATGGTGTCGGTGGTGATTACCGATCTGATTCAGTTTTTGATTCTGGGCACGGGGATGGTGATAGTCACAGTCGTGGTATTCTGTTCGATTGGCTGGGATGGATTTGCGGCGATTGTCACGGAGCAAAATGGTTATTTTAATCCTTTCGATTCCCATAACCCGTCCGGTAAAGGGCCGGGAATCGGCTGGCTGGAAATCATACAGATGACGGTGGTCATTGGGTCGGCGGCGATGTTGTGGCCGACGAGTGCTGCTCGAACGCTTTCCTGCCAGAGTGCGGCGGTTGCTCAGAAACTCTATACATTAAGCTCTGTTTCGTTTCTGGCGCGGCGTGCTTTACCCGTTTTCTGGGGCATTGGCACGTTTGCTTTTTTTGCTTCACAGCCACAACTGTTCGCTGATTTTGAAGAAGCGGTGAAAACGAATCCCTCTATTACTTCGATCTCAGCCATGCCTCTGTTTCTGGCGAAAGTGGTGCCCACCGGATTACTGGGGTTGGTCACTGCGGGCATGATTGCCGCATTTATGTCAACACATGACAGTTATCTGCTCTGCTGGAGCGGCGTGATTACGCAGGATATTGTGGCACCGATTGCGGGGCCGATGAGTCAGCGTTCCCGTATTTTAGTGACGCGTATTTCGATTTTTGTGATTGGGGCGATGCTCTTGATCTGGGGTCTCTGGTATGAAGTGAGCAGTGATTTATGGGGTTATCTTGCGGTGACGGGAACGGTTTATCTATCGGGGGCCATTCCGACTGTGGTGGGAGGCCTGTATTGGAAACGGGGCAGTCAGACAGGTGCACTGGCGGCAATTCTTGGCGGACTATTGGGGCTTTCGGCGATGGGTCCCTGTGTGGAAGCGATTAATCGGACGTTTGCGGTGGAGCTCAATGGAACGTACCTGACTTTGATAACGTTTACATGTTCTATCATACTTTACATTGCAGGCTCGTTGCTCTTTCCTGATAAAACCACTCAGCCCGTCTCAGCTGGTTCGAGTGCCTCTTCATAAACCTTGTGAAAGAATAACCATGTATGCTTGGATGACAATCTGGACGATAATGCTGATCGCCAGCGGTTTGGCCTTTCTGGTGGTGTTGGCCTATGTTGCATTTGGTGTGAAAGCAGAGCTGATCGAGACATTAAACGATCTGAAAGCTGACGTAGATGAATCTGTGGCACACGAGGAAATTCTGGATCAGCCGATAGAATAACGCGGTGGATTCCCTGTCATGTTCATCAGATTAGATGTTCGTAAACCTTTAAAAAATCGTGAATTCTGAATAATTGACTGGTGAATTAGTTTCGATCATGTTACTTTTAGGCATGCTTAAGCTGGCTTTCTCTCTTAGTGCAGAGGTCGTGTTGTTGTTTAGTTACCAGGAGCCGCGTCGTTTATGATGTGCCCTTTTTGTCGTGATGGTGAGACGAAAGTCATTGATTCTCGTTTGAGTCAACCTTTCAGTGTGCGCCGGCGGCGGGAGTGTCTGGCTTGTGGGAAGCGTTATACGACTTACGAAAAGATTGAAGAGTCGCCGCTGAAAGTCATCAAAAAAGATGGTGCTCGCGTACCCTTTGATCGCACAAAGATGGTCAAAGGAGTCGAGACGGCCTGTTATAAAAGGCCGGTCAGCCCGGATCAAATTGAAGCGATCGTGTCACAGATTGAGGCGGAAATCTACGAGAACTTCGATCGCGAAGTTCCCTCCCGTTTTATTGGTGAGCAGGTTTCTGCCGTTCTGAAAGACGTCGATCAGGTGGCCTTCGTTCGATTTGCCTCAGTTTATCGCAATTTTACCGCTGCAAACGATTTTGTTGTCGAAATTGAACCGATGCTGCGATCGCATGACTGAACCGAGAATTGTGTTAAGCAATAATATCCGGAACAACATTGCCGGCGACGCCAGTGACTCGCATATCGAGACCCTGGAATTTGAATGTCAGTCGTTCGTGGTCCATGCCTAACAGATGCAATAGTGTGGCATGAAAATCGTTAACGTGCATTGGATTTTCTGCAACGTTAAACCCGATGTCATCTGTTTTGCCATAAGCAAATCCGCGTTTGACGCCGCCACCTGCCATCCAGACGGTATACGCATCTTTGTGATGATCGCGTCCCGGAGTTTTTCGGTCTCCCTGAACCATGGGTGTTCTGCCGAACTCAGCGCCCCAGACCACCAGTGTATCGTCCAGCATTCCGCGTTGTTTCAAGTCTTTGATCAAAGCGGCAATGGGTTGATCCACCTGATTACATTTATTTTTAATACTTTTGACCAGATTGCCGTGATGGTCCCATCCCTGATCAAAGAGTTGCACAAACCGCACGCCACGTTCTACGAGTCGCCTGGCCAGGAGGCAGTTATTCGCAAAACTTGCTTTACCGGGTTGTGTCCCATATTGCTCATGAATGTGTTTTGGCTCATCCGAAATATCCATCAGATCCGGAACGGCAGACTGCATTCGATACGCCATTTCGTATTGATTAATCCGCGTTGCGATTTCCGGGTCACCCACATCAGCCAACTGGACTTTATTTAAATGATTCACGCTATCGATAATGCGTTTACGGTCTTCGCCGGTCATGCCTTTCGGGTTGGAAAGAAACAGCACGGGATCACCCTGTGACCGAAATTCCACACCCTGATAAATGCTGGGCAGAAAACCGCTACCCCACAGGCTGTTACCCGCCCCCGCGACGTTGCCCGTGATCAGTACTACAAATCCGGGCAGGTTGCTGTTTTCGGAACCCAAGCCATAATTCACCCAGGAGCCAAGAGAAGGACGACCGAAGCGGGAGAAGCCGGTCTGAAAAAACAGTTGTGCTGGTGCATGGTTGAAGTGTTCGGTTTTGAGAGAATGGATCATGCAGAGTTCATCGGAAACCGATCCGAGATGAGGCATCAGTTCCGAAATGGGAATACCTGCTTCTCCCTGTTGCTTGAAGGCAAACGGGCTACCCATGAGTTTCGGTTGCTCGCGAATAAACGCCAGTCGTAAACCTTCCCAGAGTTTATCGGGAACCAGTTGGCCATCCAGTTCCTGTAGTTTTGGTTTGGCATCGTAAAGATCGAGATGTGAAGGTGCTCCCACCATATGCAGGAAGATCACGTTTTTCGCTTTGGGAGGAAAGTGTGATTTTTGGACTGCCATCGAATTGTTTGAAGACGGATTAGCCGCCCCCAGGCTGTCAGCGAGTAAGGCTGTCAATGCAGCGCCGCCAACGCCCATGCCTGCGCGTTGAAAAAATTCGCGTCGGGTATAATTCAGCAATTGTTGCAGGTGGTCGTTCATGATCAGCCCTTTGTAATCGTTTCATCCAGGTTTAGCAGAATATTAGCGATATACAGCCATGCCGCCATGCGCGACGCACCCACTCCTTTCGGGCGGTGTTCTGCTGAAATCAATTTTTGAGCTGCCTGGGGATGATCCTGAAAATATTTTAGTTCCTGTTGGAATACTTTAGTGAGATGGTTCACTTCTTCGGTCTTTGGTTTACGGGCTACGCACAATCTGAATGCATGGGCCACGCGATCCCTGTCAGTCAGATCAGGAGGCTGCTCTGTGGTCGCGAGTCGCGTGGCCAGACCGATGGCGATTTCAATATAAGCAGGATCATTCAACAGGGTGAGTGCCTGTAAGGGAGTGTTGGTCCTCGAGCGATTGATCACACAGGCGCCACGGTCGGGTGCATCGAAGTTGATAAAACTGGGATAAGGGGCACTGCGCCGCCAAATCACATAAACTCCTCGACGGTAGCGGTCTTCAGAAGTTGAAGTCAGATACTTGGGTGCATTGCGACCTACGTGTCTCCAGAGCCCCTTTGGTTGTGGTGGATAGACGGGGGGGCCTCCCATTTTGGTCGATAGCAGACCGCTGATAGCCAGTGCATTATCCCGAATCGCTTCTGCTGAAAGTCTTAGTCGTGGGCCACGTGTATATAGTTTATTATAGGGGTCTGTTTCCAGAAGTTCTGGAGTCACCTTTGAAGACTGTTGATAAGTGGCCGACATTACAATGGTCTTATGTATGTGTTTCATCGACCAGTTGTGTTCCATAAATTCTACCGCCAGCCAATCGAGGAGTTCCGGGTGGGTGGGAGCATCACCCTGACTGCCAAAATCTTCGAGAGTCGCTACAATCCCGTGGCCAAAGAATTGAGCCCACCAGCGATTGACGGTCACGCGAGCCACGAGTGGGTTCTCTTTCGCGACCAGCCATTTCGCAAATGACAGGCGGTTAGGTTGACCCTGGGTCTTGAGAGGATGCAATGCGTCGGGCGTCTGGGGTTTGACTGAGGCCCCTTTGTTGAGAAAGTCACCGCGTTTGAAAATATTGTTCATTCGAGGTTGATCCATTTCGACCATCACCAGGGTCGTATCGGGTTCGAGTGCTTTCAATTCATTGAGGATTCGATTTTGCTCTTTTTTCAGGTCAGCATAGGAGGGGTCCTGCTTTTGTTGCAGGCTTGTTAACTGTTTTGATTGTTTGTCTGTTCGCTTTTTGGTTTTGGTGCGAAGAATTTTTTGAATGGTTGCGGGAACTTTTGCGCTCTGTTCGCTGTTTTCCAGCATCGCGAGCATGGTTTCTTCCCACTGTGGGAATGCCTTTTGCAATTCCTTCTCGCGTGTTTTCATTTTTTTCTGAACAGCAACTTTCTGACGGGTCAGTTCTTCTCTGGTTTTTTTCTCTTTCGCCTTCAGAGGCAGGGAGAAATTGGCGCCTGTGAAATCAAAGGTCACAGATTTTCCGAGTTGTTTTACTTCCAGCGGTGTATTGTTGAAAAATGCAAAGATCTGATAATAGTCCTGTTGTGAGAACGGGTCATATTTGTGATTGTGACATTGGGCACATTCAAATGTCGTTCCCAGCCAGACTAAGCCAGTTGTGTTCACGCGGTCAAAAATCTGATTCACTCGATTTTCTTCAGGGTCCACACCTGCTTCGACATTACAGGTAGTACAGCGATGAAAGCCTGTCGCAATTTTTTGATCGATGGTCGGCTGAGGTAACAGGTCGCCGGCAATTTGCTGAATGGTGAACTGATCGAAGGGGAGATCCTGATTGAGGGAGTTGATAACCCAGTCGCGATACAGCCACATCTTGCGCAGCTGGTCAGCCTGAAAGCCATTCGAGTCGGCATAACGGGCCATGTCGAGCCAGGGTCGTGCCCATTTTTCTCCGTAACGTGGGGATTGTAACAGGGAATCGACAATTTTTTCGTAAGCTTCCGGTGAGGGATTTTTTTCGAATGCACGCACGGCTTCGGTTGTGGGGGGCAGGCCAATCAGATCAAGCGAGACCCTGCGCAGTAATCGTGCCGGATCGGCCAGTGGTGCCTGAGACAGAGGTTTTGTATTTCGTTGCAATTGATCGACCACAAAAGCGTCGATCGGATTATTGACTCGAGACGAACCATTCATGGTTGGTGGTGGACTTTTGACAGGAGAGTTATATGCCCAGTGCCCGGGTGCTCCTGACTCTGTAGGCCAGATGGCTCCCTGATCGATCCACTGTTTCAGAATTTTGATTTCCTGTTTTGAGAGACGTTCCCCTGTGTCAGCGGGTGGCATCTGCTCTTTTTCATCCTGAGATGAGACGCGGTGCATGAGAATACTTGCATCGCTTTTCCCAGCAACGATTGCCGGTTCTCCGGAATCATTTCTCATCAGAATATTTTTACGATTGGTCAGACGTAAGCCCCCTTCACGGGCATCGGGACCATGACAGTCCTGGCAATGTTTGACAAAAATGGGCTGGATTGTTTTTTTGAAATCAATCTGAGGGGCAGCGCCTGATTTTGACTCTGTCTTCGGAGCCGACTGGGAGACAGAGGGAAATAACAGATTGAAGGCGAGCACAATCGAGAGAATGCTAATCGCAAATCGTGCAACTTGTGAACCATACATACGCGTTCAATTCCTGACAGGTCGTTTCCAGTAAGACTGCAACAATCTCAAGGAATGACCTGATGAGACAATTGAAAGTAATGCCGGTCCGTCAGAACTGCCGAGTTCGGGGGACGGTAGTCAGACACCATTGTCTGACGGGCTGAATTTATTGTTGGGAAATGAGTCTGATTGACCTTTCCACAGGAGACGCAACAGAGGTTTAAGGATAACTTCAATTAGCAGTAATTTCAAGTTTTTCTAGACTGAGGGTCTTATTCAGAAGTCTGTATATCGACGTAAGCTGATAACTTAAAAGGAGATAGTATAGCCGTCCGTCATGCGTTGCTTAAGATTTGGCCTTCTGACGTTTTTTGGTTGGCTTTTTCAATTTTTGAGCTGATTTCCCCGCTTCGAATATATTCACGGTGCCATTGTTCTGCTGTGGTTTTCCGGGAGTAGAACGACCACGTTCTACATAACTCTGAAGTAATGTGGTTAAATCCTTTACGATTTCAGGATGCAGGTGTTGTACGTTTTGTTGTTCGCCTGCATCGTCGTTCAAATTGTAAAGTTGTATCTCAGCGAGTTGACTCAGATCATCTTTCCCTGGTTTAGGAAAACTCCAGCCTCCAGAACCCGGGCAGAGTTCCAGTTTCCAGTGGTCTTTTCTGATAGAAAATGCGCCACGGATCGAATGATGGACGGCTGCCTCTCTGAGGGGTGCTGTTGCTTTTGCTTCGAGCGCCGGTAGTATGCTGACGCTGTCTTCGCCTGCTTCGTCGGGAAGTTTGGCTCCGATGATGTCAGCAGCAGTCGCCAATAGATCGGTCAGACAGGTCAGTTGATCAGAGCGAGTGCCTGCTTTAATGCGTGCTGGCCAATTGGCAATGAAGGGAACGCGATGTCCGCCTTCATAGATGTCTGCTTTATGTCCACGAAAGCGATAACTGGGTTGATGGTCTTTGTCTGCCATTTCTTTGAAGTTGGCAGCCGGTGAGCAGCCATTGTCGGCAGTAAAAATAACCAGTGTGTTTTCGGCAATGCCTTGTTTTTTGAGTGCTTGCATGACCTGTCCCACGGTGTCATCAACCTGCATGACAAAATCACAATAGGCGTTGATCCCACTTTTACCTTGCCAGGCGGGAGTAGGAAGAATGGGAGTATGCGGTGCGTTCAAGGGGAAGTAAATGAAAAAAGGCTTACCCGATTTGGCAGCACTCGATCGTTGATTGATGATGTCAACGGTTTGTCTGGTGATACGGGGGAGGACATCAATCGCTTCAAAGTCCTTATGAGCAGGACCGTCTCGAAAAAATGCTTTTGTGACTGTCGGAATTCCCTGGCTGCGATTGTTTTCGATATAGACATAAGGGGGCATGTCGAGAGAGGCGCTGATACCAAAGAAATAGTCGAAGCCTAGGCTGTTCGGGCCATTTTGAATGGGTTGGGAGTAATCCACTTCCCAGCCCGGGTTTGTTTTTTTATTGAATGATTTCTCTGTCGCGAAGCCACCCTGTTTGAGCGTCCAATCCATGCCCAGATGCCATTTACCAACACAGGCAGTATGATAACCATGTTGTTTCAGCAAGTCTGGTACAGTCAGTCGATCTTGTTCTATCAGTCGCCGGGACAGGCCCCAGAGCACGCCACTTTTCAGTCGGGACCGCCAATTGTAACGACCTGTGAGAACTCCATAGCGTGTGGGAGTACAGACGGAAGAGCTGGAGTGTGCGTCGGTAAAGATCATGCCTTTCTGGGCCAGTTGATCGAGATGCGGTGTCGCAATTTTGCAATCCGGATTGAGGGCCCGAATGTCGCCATAACCCATGTCATCGGCGAGGATGTAGATAATATTCGGGTCAGCAGCCTGGGTTGTTTGCCATCCGCTGTAGAGAAAGATGGACAAAAAGCAGATTACAATTCGAGGAAATTTCATCAGAGCCTCTGAAAAAACAGAAAAGACAGGGAACAAATATCTGCGTTTTCAGTCTAACAGTTGCGGAAGGTGTTACACAATCCTGTTGCGCACGAGAGACAGTCTGGCGCCGTAATTTCTTTAAGAATTCAGGGTCGGATGTTCTGGTTTTTCTCTTTGATTTTCAAGGCAATTCACGTTACTATGGATACTATATGCTTGTATTGTACTGCTTTAAAAGTAGTACAAACTTTGGAAAAAAATATTCTGTGCAATTAAAATTGATAATGCCGTTCCTTCCAGAGAGAATATAGGCTAAATTTAACTCCTTATATTGTCTCATTTTATCGAGGTCAAAGACCGACGTTCCGGTCAGCTTCATTTGATTGATCAGCCCAAATTTTGAGGAACAACAGCGTGAAAAGTATCTGGGCGTCTCTTTTCGTAATTCTTAGCATTATCGTGTTATCGACGGACATTCATGCCCAGGTCGATTCCCAGAGAAATAATGATTCGCAGGACAATGGTCGAGCGGAGGGACGGCGCAATGGTCGATCAGAGAGACAGGACAATGCGGAAGCGGATGGAGGGGACAATAGGCGGAATGCAACTGCTAAGGCGGGGAACTACCCTCCTCTTCCAGGACCATTTTTTCGTGGGAACGATCCACGTTTCACTAATTCACAAGGGTTTTATTTCCATTTCTGGAAACTTCTACTCGTAATTCTGCTATTTATCCTTTGGTCAAAAACCTCTTATTGGGTTGATGATGACAGCCGTGGATTGAAGAGTGATACGGCGTTCTGGAGTTCTACCGTCTTAATTGCCGGTGGACTCGGTTTTCTATTCGTCTTTTGTATGCCCAGCTTTCTGCTTGGTTTTTTCATTCTGGCAGTGGCATATGGCGCACCTCTTGGGCTTTATATCCGCGAACGAAATGCGAAAGTACCGCCTTCCAGCAGAGTCATGACTCCCGAACATATTCAGAATTTGACACTTCGCTATCTGGCGAGGATGGGAATTCGAATCGGAGGCGAAACAGCGCAACAGGCTGCCATCGGGCCTGAAATCCGATTTGTAGGAAAATCGTCAACCGGTCGGGGAGATGACCCTTCAAGTTCGCGTCGGGTTGAGAATTCACGTGGTTTTCTAGCGGCAAAAGAACTCGTCCATGATGCCGTCATGCGTCGAGCGACCGACGTTCACCTGGAGCCAAAAGAAGATGAATGTGGAGTGCGTCTACGTATTGACGGAGTGATGTATCCCACAGAAGGATTTGATCGTGCGATTGGTGATGCGGTTCTGAATATTTTTAAAGTGCTTGGTGCGATGGACATCACCGAGAAACGTCGGCCGCAGGATGGCAGTTTTCGTGCCATTATGCCCGACCGCGAAATTGATTTTCGTTTAGCCAGCCAGGGAACCAGGCACGGCGAGAAAATGAGTTTACGTATTCTTGACCAGACAAATTCGGTTGGAACGTTAGCAGGACTGGGGATCAGAAAGCAACTGGTTGAAAAGCTGAGTTCCATAGTCAAACAGCCCCATGGTCTGTTTTTATGCTGTGGACCGACAGGTGCCGGTAAATCAACTACCCTGTTTGCTGCCTTGCATGAAATTGACCCGTATCAGCGGAATATCATCACAATTGAAGATCCGGTGGAATATCGAATTGATAATGTATCACAAATTGAAATCAACCAGAAAGCCGGCCAGACATTCGCAGAGTCTTTAAGAAGTATTCTTCGGCAAGACCCAGATGTGGTAATGATCGGGGAAATTCGTGATGCAGAGACAGCACGCATTGCCTGTCAGGCAGCCAATACCGGACATATGGTATTTTCAACGGTGCATGCAAACGATACCTTTACGGCTTTGTATCGACTGATGGATTTGGGAGTGGAGCCTTTTATGCTGGCAAGCTCTCTTTCAGCTCTCTTAGCACAGCGTCTGGCCCGGCGATTATGTCCTGAATGTAAGGAATCTTATCAGCCGAATCCTGAATTTTTGAAGAAAGCAAATTTGCCTCCCGAAAAAGTGAAATGCTTTTACAGACAACCCAAAAATCCGGAAATTGTTTGTCCTGCCTGTGGTGGATTGGGATATAAGGGGCGCATCAGTGTGGTCGAACTGCTTGATTTTAATGAGCGGATGCGCGACATGATCCGCGATGCAGCCAACATGTCTCAGTTGAAAGCATCGGCTCGTAAGAACGGCATGTTATATATGAAAGAGGAAGGTTTGCGATTAGTTGTGAAAGGGATCACTTCCATCGATGAATTACTGCGAGTGGTGAAGTGAGATTATCAATTAAAAAGCGATAGGCCTGTTTTTGAGTTTACGAAATATTTACATTTGATATCGACTTATTCAGTCTGGAACTTGGTCATGATCGACATTTTACTGCTGGCAATTCTCGGAATTGTAACTTGGTGCGTTGCCAGTGAAGGAGCCTGGGGTGCAGGGTTTATTTTCGTCTCCGTCCTGCTGGCGGGACTATTGGCGATGAATTATTTCGAACCATTGGCTACTCTTTTGACAAATAATATTTCCAGTTCAGGGGCTTGGTCGCGTCGTTGGGACAGTATTGCTTTGATTGGATTGTTTATCGCTTTTATTTTTCTCTTTCGGGAAATCACGGTGCGAATTACACCCACTTATATGCAGGTTCATCCTTTGGTTCACGAGATAGCCCGATGGGGCTTTGCAGCAATGACGGGGTATATTGCAATGGCGTTTTTGCTGACGGCATTGCACACCGCACCTTTACCTCGCGAGTTTGCCGGTTTTACTCCCGAACGAAAAAACCTGTTTAGTGTTGCCGCTCCAGATCGTCAATGGCTGGGCTTTACACAGTATGTTTCTGAGAAATCGATGCGTAATGGGACTGTTGGCCATTTGTTTGACGGGCCTGAATATCCCATTCCTCAGCAACAAAATACGGTCTGGCCCTCATTCCCAATCCGTTACGCGGCGCGCAGAAGTCAAGGGCTAGCGGGTGGCGCAGCCGCAAAGCCTCTCACGAAAGAGAAAGCAGACCGCTCCTTTTAGCTGCCTTTGAATAAAGGTGCTACTTTGTTGGATTCAGGTCTGTTGTTCGAACAATTCTACCAAAGGTGGGATGAATCGTTCAAAGGCACGTGCGCGATGACTGAGGTGCTGTTTGACAATGGGCGCTAACTCACCAAAGGTTTTATGCAGCTCAACGATTTCAAAATAGGGATCGTAACCAAATCCATTCTGGCCGCGCGGTGACTCGGTGATACGACCTCTGCAGCTTGCTTCCACTTGCAGGCATATTTCTCCCCGTGGATTAGAGAGAGCGACATTACAAAAATAGGCAGCAGTGCGTTTTTCAAGAGAGACGTTTTCTAACTCTTGAATCATTTTGGCATTATTCTGTTCATCAGTTGCATCTTCTCCACTGAAACGTGCGGAATAAATACCCGGTGCACCATTCAGCGCGTCGATCATCAATCCGCTGTCTTCGCCAATCGTCCACTGTGAAATTGCCAATGCGGTTTCAACTGCTTTTTTTGCAGCGTTTTCACCAAATGTGTTTCCATCTTCCACTACTTCCTCAGCATCCGCGAATTCAGTCACACTTTGTACCGAGATGTGATACGGGCTTAATAGCTCCGATATCTCACCGGCTTTTTTTTGATTGCGACTTGCTAGAACGATAACAGGATATTGAGCCATAAGACGATTGATTTTCAAAGTGAGTGACTTACCGGATTTTTTTAGTGAACCCATTCTGGTTCTTCTCATCCACGGCGCAAAAAAGAAGCCTTCCCAGATCCAGGCACTTTAACAGGCCCGAGAGATAGAGGGAAGGCAACGATTTTCATCTAGTTCAGACGAGTTCGTTTATCTTGCTTTTGGAACTCGCATCAACGTTGGCTTGGGATCGAATACCCAGGATGCGATTGGCGGCGATTGTGGTGTTTTACCAGGGATCACAAAATATTCAGCGGTCATTGATTCCACATTTGTTTCCGGGTGAGGTTTCATTTTTGATCCAAACAGTTTTGCATATGCGGTAAGGCGGGGATCGTCTGGTGAATCAAAAGAACCTACAGTGACGATCGATCGGTACTTTTCGTGCAAAACATAGGCATCGATATCTCGAGCTGCCCCGGCGGGAAAACCATAGCTTTTTGCGTTTCTCAATGCTTTGGCAAGTCTCCAGGCATTCTCGGCTGCCAGATCCAGACTTTTACCAACCTTTAAAGTTTTCGAAGCATTCTGGAATCGAGATGTGGCCGTTTTGGTCACAGAATTTCCATAAAATGACGCGACAACCAGAGAATATTTTCCTTTGTTTTTCAGGAGTGAATATTCGATTCCTGAATTCAGTTTGGCGATGAGCGGATCTTGTTTTCTATTAGCGACTTCCTGAGGCGAAAGTCGCGGATTGATTGCGAGAAACGCGCCGCTGAGAGGTCCCGGTTGACCGGGTGTTTTTTTATAAACGCCATTTTCAGTGAGAACTTTTGGTTGAAACTTTTTGATATATTTCAACGTTTTCTGTGCAACGTCATCATTACTATCAGAATAATTACCTGCGATCACGGAAATCCCCGCACGCTGTGCTGCATAACTTCGGCGTTCTTCTCGGCCTAGACGGTCCAAAGTATTGAATCGCTGGATCACAGATTCTTGTTGGAATGTGTAAGCCGGAATTCCGCGTTTACGTAATTCGAATACGAGTTCGTCTGCTGCTTCTTGTGCACTTAGCCCCTTTGAGCGTCTGCTATCAGGAATGTCCGACAGGCCGGCTACCATAATCATCCACGGTCCATGCCGTTTGGTGAGCTTGTATTTTTTGCCTTTGACAGCTTCAATTCCTGCATCTGCTTCGGGTAATATTCCCGTAACAAAAACGGTCAATATTAATGTAAGAATCAGATTTTTTTGGAACAGTTGCATGGTCCGCATATCAGTATCCCTTCTGAAAGCGTCCGAACCGGATGGATTTGATTTGATTCAGCAGGCTCTGGTTCCCCATGCATCCTGATGGGTTAGCTACCTGTAAAATAGACTTTTTTAGCGTATCATGCTGAGATGTCTCAGTCATGCGGCGTGAGTCTAGCAGGTCTGAAAAAATGAGTCTATAGCTGATTTTCCGCGTCTTTTCCGTGATGAATTGAAAGAAAAATAGAAGAGATACAGACCGTCGACTTGAATCATTGTTTTCAAATCAAGGCAACTTGCATAGAATCTAAGTAGTTATGGAATAATAAGATAAGAAATCTATTTTGCAAATCCGTTCCCTGATGGGTTCGATTGAAATCAGGTTGAAAATCGATGCGTGTGCTTGTGGTATCGGACATTCATTCAAATTGGGCGGCGCTTTCCGCAATCCAGGAAGACTTTGATTACTGTCTGTGTGTTGGTGATCTGGTTGATTACGGAACTGACCCGTTACCCTGTATTGAATGGGTAAACCGGAATGCGACTGCTTGTGTACGCGGAAATCACGATCATGCCGTTGCTCAGCGGGTAGAGGCCAAGGGGACCACTGGATTTCGAAAACTGGCCTGTGAAACGCGGCCCTTCCATTGGGATTTACTGGATCGAGTCAGAATGAAATATCTGGCACGGCTTCCTATTTCACAACAGATTACTCTTGAGGGAGTCACATTTTATCTGGTGCATGGTACGCCTCGTGATCCCCTGGATGAATATCTGGGAGATAATGAAGCTGCCTGGAACGCGCGGTTACAGGGAATCAATGCGGACTTTATCTGTGTCGGACATACCCACATTCCGTTTCATCTTGATCTGGCTGACAAGCAAGTGGTTAATCCGGGAAGTGTCGGGCAACCTCGCGATGGTGACCCCCGCTGCTCTTATGCCATCATTGAAGAGGGTAAGGTGACCCTCAAGCGGCAGGAGTATGACATCCAAGCCGCCATCCATCAGATGGAAGAAGCCGGCCTGACGGGAGAAGCGCTGGAAATGGCATCCAATGTGCTATTGAATGCCCGCATGTCCTGAGAGCTATTTTTTTCTCTCTCCGTTACGATGTCGGATCATTGCACAGAGAGAAGCTTCGTGGTCTGCTTACGCCTGTGGTTCAGTCATACTCATTGGATCCAGGGCTTCACGCAGCGTTTCTTCTGGTAGAATTTTTTGCTCGGTACACAGTTCGCGAATGGTTTTACCTGATTTGAAAGCTTCTTTGGCCAGAGCCGATGCTTTCTCGTATCCAATATGAGGATTCAAACTGGTTACCATTGAGAGGCTGTTTTCCACTGCCGCATTGCAGGCTTCTTGATTTGCTTCCATATTTTCACAACAGAGCTTTACAAATTCATTGCTGGAATTGGCCAGCAGATGGATGCTTTCTAACGCAGTGAATCCCATGACGGGCATCATGATGTTCAATTGAAATTGTCCACCAGCGGCTCCAGACATGGTAATGGTCTGATCGTTACCGATGACGCGCGTCGCTGCCTGCATCATACTTTCACACATGACCGGGTTTACTTTACCGGGCATGATAGAACTACCAGGTTGCAAGTCGGGAATTTTCACTTCATAAAAACCGCAGCGGGGACCAGAACCAAGCCAGCGAATATTGTTAGAGACATTGAAGAGTGTTGTAGCGATTGTCTTCAATAGTGCATGACATTCCACAAGACCATCACGTTGTGCATTGGCCTCAAAATGGTTTGTGGCTTCGATGAATGCAATGCCCGTTAGTTTGGCCAGCTCTTGACTGACTCGCTGTCCAAATTCCGGATGTGTATTGATTCCAGAACCGACGGCAGTACCTCCTACAGGCAATTCATAAACGGCAGCCGCAGCTCGCTTCGCGCGTTCCACACACATTTCCAGTTGTCGGGCAAAGCCACCGAACTCCTGACCCAGTCGTAACGGAGTGGCATCGGCGAGATGTGTTCTACCAATCTTGATGATCTGATCCCATGCTTTTGCTTTTTGAGCCAAGCTGTCCGCAAACTTTTCCAAGCCGGGAATCAAGTGATTGTGGATACTGGATGCGACTGCAACATGAATGGCGGTGGGAAATGTATCGTTTGTGCTTTGGCCCATATTAACATGGTCGTTTGGATGCACCGACTTTTCAGGAGCAAACCGGTCTTCACCCAGAATCTCAATCGCGCGATTACTGATGACCTCGTTCACGTTCATATTGCTTGAGGTGCCTGACCCGGTCTGGTAGACGTCGATGGGGAACTGGTCGTCAAATTTTCCCTCTGCAACTTCTGTGGCTGCTGATGTGAGGGCCTGGATCTGTGTTTCATTCAGAGGGTTTTTGCCAGTTCCAGACAGTTTTCCAAGATCACGATTCGCATGTGCGGTCGCCAGCTTGACCTGTCCCATTGCATGAATCAGGCTGGGAGGCAGGGTATTGCCGGAGATTTGAAAATTCTCAACAGCGCGCTGAGTTTGAGCACCATAATAGGCGTCAGCTGGAACCTGTACTTCACCCATAGAATCACGCTCGGTTCGAAAACCCGACATTGGTCTGCTTCCTGTCTCTGAAAAAATGATGATCGTTAACGTAAAAAGGGTGGCAATCATAGTGATTGATCACCAACCTTAATTGTAGCAAGTTATCCGGTTTTCTCAATCGCTGCTCGGTATCAGATCGAAATCGATTACGGCAGGGGTTGAGAACTTCTTAGATAACTGAACAGGTCGCGTACTTCTTTTTCAGAGAGTTTGTCAAGCAGTCCTTCGGGCATCAAAGATTTCTTTTGCGGCAGCATTTCATCAATGTTGTTACGTTCAACAGTAATGCTCTGACCATCGGCACTGCGTATGACTACGACATTATTATCCTGGTCTGCCAAAAATCCGTTTACGGTTCGACCATCTTCGGTAACTATCAGAAACGTTTCGAAACCCTCACGAATTTCTGCAGAAGGATTCACAATATTAACCAGCATTCGTTGGACATCATCGCGTTTGAAAGCCGTTAGATCAGGTCCAATCTTGCCTCCTTCACCGAACAGTATATGGCATTTGCCACAGTTTTTCTGGAAGAGTTTTTCACCAGCATATCGGTCGGGTTCTTCTTTACTCATCTGTAGTTTTTTTGCGTGGCTGTTAATGATCAATTTCATTTCTGCGGTTGTCGCACCTGAAATGGATCCAAAATGTTTGGCGATCAGACCGGTGATGTTGGAATCACTGTAAACGGTCATTTTCCGAGCCGTTTCGATGGAAACCGCAGCTTTATTAATTTTTCCAGCATCAATGGCGTTCAGAAATTCGATGGCCCATGGTTTTCGAATGGAAACCAGAGTCTGGGCGGCACTTCGTAAATCGTCTGACATATTTGGATACTGACTGGTGACCACGGTGCCGATGGTTGCGTCCGGATACTGCTGCAACGCACTGATCGAAGCAATCTGCATCTGCAGGTCGCTGGAGCTCTTAATTATCTCTAACAGGACCGGAACGCACTGAGGGACTTTGACTTCACCAAAGATTTGAATCAGGTCCCGTCGTTTTTGGTTATCGGCTTTCGAGTCGGCCACAATTTTCAATGCTTTTTCAATCGCCGTTTTGTCACCCTGGCGAATGCCTAATGATATTGATTGCCCACCATATTTGGACATTGCGGTGATCAGTGCTTTCGGGAAGCTGGCCTGTGAGCGGCCTTTCATTGCTGTTTCAAAGCCCGACATCAGAATTCCTGCATGAGATTTTCCTGGTGCAGATTCCAGTAGTCTGGCGCAGATCATCAGATCCTTGCGTGAGCCGGTGGAAGCAAACCGGCGCATGATACGTTCCAGAATATATTTTTCGACCAGAGGATATTGCCAGACTTCCGCTTTCGAAAAATAGGCCAGTAAAGCATCTCGGCTTTTATCGACCCGCTTTTCCAGCGACCACCAGAGGATCAGCGGCAAGTGTATATCGTCGAGATCTTCTGAGCGACTCAATAGATTGAAGGCAATGGGCAGCCCTGTGGCTGCAGGGAGCCGTTTGGATGAGCTGGCGAGCTGGCTGCGGACCTGCACGTGCGGTTCTGTTAATGCCAGGGCAATGAGTTGTTGTCCAATTTTCTCGGGAACCTGATGTTGATCACATAATAATCTGATTGTCCAGGCACGGACATGAGGGTCTGGATGCTGGAGTGATTTCTCTGCAGCACTTTCATCAAGTCCACCACTCAGGTTCAGAGCCCAGAGCGATTCCAGAGCCGCTTGTCCGTCGGAAGCAAACAGTTTCTTTTTTAGAGCAGGGATGGCTGATGCATCTTTTCGATCCCCAAAAAGACGCAGTGCCTGTTGGCGGTACCATTTGTTGGGGTGGTCCAGAACAGAGATCAGCTCCAGTGAGGTTTTCTTACCCAGATCAAAGGGGGCGACAGGTTTGGCATCTTTGGCATTGATACGATAGATGCGACCATCTCCTTTTTCGACACTGCCTGCATAAAGCTGGAGATGAGATATTTGATGTTCGTACATATCACAAAAGTAAATCGCACCATCGGGGCCAACTTTGATATCGACGGGCCGAAACCGTTTGTCTGTCGTAGCCACCGGCCTTTGTAAATCTACGGTCTGATAGGAAGATCCATCACTCGAAATTTCACTTTCCACCACGCGGCCTTGCAGCGGTTCAATACCAAACAGATGCCCCCGATATTTTTGGGGGAGTGTGTCTGCTTCATAGATCACAAAGTTGTGAGTAAAGCGGGGAACTTTGGCATGTTTCATGGCCTGGAAATAACCAAAGGTATAAGGATTAGAAAGAGGGCCGTGTTTGCCAAACCCTTTTTGATAGTAGCTGTCTTGTGTGTAATGGAAGCCTCTCGTATTTCCCCCGTTATGACCGGAATAGAGGCGTCCTTTTTGATCGAACTCGACTCCAAAGGCGTTCCCGCCACCTTCAGCGAAGATCTCATAAATTTTCTTTTCGGGATGATAACGCCAAATCAATTGGCCTAATGAGTGGATGGCTTCCTTGTCTTTCTGACCAGGCTTTTTCACTTTGGCGGAGACTGTGCTTCCCTGTGAAGAATACAGCCAGCCATCGGGGCCCCAACGCAAGCTGTTGACGACGGAGTGCGTATCTTCCAGGCCGAAGCCTTCAAGATGAACTACAGGGTCGCCATCGGGAACGTCGTCATTATTTTTGTCGGGGTAAAACAATAAATAAGGAGGGTTCAACACCCAGACTCCGCCACGACCTTTGACAAACGAAGTCGCAATATTCAAACCATCGATGAACGTTTTGTGTGAATCGTATTTACCATCGCCGTTAGTATCTTCGTGAATGGTAATTTTATCCGCACCCCGTTCGTGGTTAGGCGGCGCAAGCGGCACCTTATCGTAGACGGCGCGCAGATGTTTGTCTTTACTGAGAATTCTTAAACCTTCTGGATCTGGGTATTGAAGATAGTTGATGACCCACATCCGGCCACGTTCATCAAAATTCTGAAAGATGGGCTGCTTCACATATGGTTCGGCGAGTACTTGTTCAATTTTCAAGTCGTCTGGTACGGTGAATTGTTTCAACGAATCAGCGGGGCCAAAAAATTCTCCGCCGGTAATCTTCGGAGGTGGTTTTGGTGGAGCAGCCTGCCCCGTTGCGAATGAATGCAAAATGAGTGAGAACGCAAGCAGCAAGAACAATCGATGGCTCATTGTTCTGGATCCTTTTAATTCAATATTTCTGGATGAAGATAAAGTAGAGGCAGGTGCTTCATGTTTTACAGGGCGAGAATCTACTTCTTAGTCTGAAGAGAGACGATATCAAAATCAAGCATCAGGCAGGGATTCCATGATGCTTTCTTTGATTGAAACTCAGTCCTCGCCATATGGCATCAAAACCTGTAATTTACAGTAGATATTGCTTACCCTCTTTCCTTACGATAAATGGGGGAGTAAATCTCAGGAGCAATCGTGATATTTTCAACAAAACATTAGAAACAGGAAAAGACAAGATGATCAGCAAATGGATGTTTCTTGCAATGGCCAGCTTATGTTTCTGTTTTCAGGTCGGGTTAGGTCAGGATCCCGCAAACTCCAGGCCCGAAACACATCCCCTGCCTGAAACGGTAGCAAAGAACGCGAAACTGCAGCAAGAATATGCGGCCAAAGCCTTTTTTGAAGGACCCGTTTGGGATCCTGCGGGGAAAAAATTATACTTTACTTCTTTTGTCGGCAAGGACACAAAAATTTTACGTCTGGATGGAGAGGGGAAAGCCCGTGTCTGGTTGGATAAGACGAAAGGCATTAACGGAACCTATCTCTCCCTGAAAGGACGCATGCTTGGCGCACAGGCATTTGGCCAGCATTTGATGAGTTACGGTTTCGGTGAAAACGGTCCAACAGACACGATCATCGTCGCTCAGAATCCCAAGTGGAACCAACCTAACGATGTCTGCCAGACTCCTAACGGAAATATTTATTTTACCGACCCTGATTTCAAGAATCGCAAAACGAGCGCCGTTTATTTCAAGGCAACAAACGGGGCAGTCAAAAAAATCATTACCGATATGCCCCTCCCCAATGGTGTTATTGCCTCCAATGATGGTAATACACTCTATGTAGGGGACAGTCATGAAAAACTCTGGCGGAGTTTTCCCATCAAAGCAGATGGAACTGTGGGGACTGGGAAACTCTTTTTCGATCCCAAAACGAAACGACAGGATTCACCCGACGGAATGAGCATTGATGCGAAAGGGAATCTGTATCTTTCCGGGCGGGGTGGTGTCTGGGTGGCGACTCCTGATGGTAAATCTTTGGGATTGATCCCGATTCCGGAGTTTTGTTCCAATGTGACGTTTGGTGGACCGGATGGGAAAACGCTGTACTTCACCTGCTCGAATAAGGTTTATAGTTTAAGAATGAATGTGAAAGGGGCACAGTTTCCTTAAACATAAAAATAGAAAGTGAAACGGGCGATGTAATTAAGCATACATCGCCCGTTTTGATTGAGTTTAACAATTGACAAACATTTTACAGAATCGCAGCCCCTTTGACGTCGATTCCTTTCAGGGTCATTTTCAATTCTTCCACGTTCGGTGAAATTTCGAATGCGTCTGCTCGACTGATAAATTCCCGGTCGATAAAACCTTTCAGGCTGTCATTAAACTGCTGCATCCCTTCTTCTTTCCCGATGCGGATGGCGGCTGCCAGTTTTTCGTCCTGTTCTTCCAGGATCAGTTTACGCACAGTCGGATTGAAGGTCATAATTTCTACAATGGGTACTCGGCCTGGGGCATCAACGATTGTCTTTAGCAGTTTTTGTGCAACGATGGCGCGCATATTAAATGCCAGACTGCTCCTCAATGCATTATGCATGTCCTGTGGGAACAGGTCGAGGATACGGCCGATACAACTGGGGGCATTCGAGGCGTGGATTGTACCGAACACCAGGTGACCTGTTTCCGCTGCATGGATCGCGGTTGAAAATGTTTCCATGTCACGCATTTCGCCCACGAGCATAATGTCGGGGTCCTGGCGAACGGCATGTTTCATGGCAATTTCAAAGTCTTTCACGTCGATACCAATTTCGCGTTGATTGATCAGACATTTATTCTGGGTGTAAACAAATTCGATCGGGTCTTCAATCGTCAAAATATGTTTGCGATAGTTATCGTTGACCCAGTTGAGCATTGAGGCAATCGTGGTACTTTTACCACTACCGGTCACACCCGCAAGCAAAACCATGCCCTGGTCAAACTTACAAAGTGATTCCATGACATCAGGCAGGTACAAGCCTTCAAAGTTAGGAATCGATCGCTCAATTTTACGAGAGACCATTCCAGGTACACCCAACTGGATAAATAAGTTCACACGAAACCGCCAGGGTACTCCTTCGTATTCCACCACGTAAGAAAAGTCGGCTCCCCCTTCATCGTGGAAAATTTTGGTATTTCGCTCATCCATCATCGGAGTAAACAAAGCCATCATCTGATCTCGATCGATCGGCTCCATCTGCAGCTCGCGCAGAGTCCCTTTGACACGTAAGATCGGAGCTTTGCCTACCTGCATATGCAAGTCGGAGCCGCCATGCTTGATCAGCTGGCGGAATACTTTATCGATATCATTTTCAGCATGTCCGGTTAAAGGAGAGACCTCTTTTGCTTTCGCAGGTACGGTTGTCGCCATAAACAAACTCCAATTATCGAATGGTCTTTACAGTTGCTAGATTTTGCAGCTGAATCGAAATCAACGCAGACTCGTTTTTGAAAAGAAATCAGGGACAAATTGTACAGATGAATCAATTTGCCTTAAATCAATCTATACTGCTATTTTGGGGACTCTGGAAGAACATGCAAGGTCCTTTTTCTATGTAAACGATAAATTTGTGGCTCTTCTCGCAACACAGGTGATACCACCCTGATTTTTAACTTACCCTTGTGAGAGAGAAACAGTGCTTTTGAAGCGAATGGGAATGCCACGTTCCGCGAGATACTGTTTTGTTTCTTCCACGGGGTGAGTGCCATAATGAAAAATACTTGCAGCGAGCGCGGCACTGGCTTTGCCTTCCGTCAGGACTTCATATAAGTGTTCGGGGCAGCCTGCACCACCGCTGGCAACCACGGGGATCGTGACGGCTTCTGCAACGGCCTTGGTAATGGGGAGATCGTAGCCGTCTTTGGTTCCGTCTGCATCCATCGATGTCAGTACGATTTCACCGGCGCCCAGATCTTCTACTTTTTTTGCCCATTCGATTGCTTCGAGGCCAGTCGGAACACGTCCACCATTCACGTGCACTTCCCAGAATTCTTTGCCCTCTTTCTGAACCCGTTTAGGATCAATATTCACGACGATGCACTGGCTGCCAAATCGTAAAGCGGCTTCCCGAATCAGGTCCGGATCTTTGACT
>Ga0055584_100000048_pt1 | contig 100955 bp, 70 predicted proteins | sample OSDHelmetaG_FD_58716 | JGI IMG/M metagenome (GOLD analysis project Ga0055584, IMG submission 58716) | Pelagic marine sediment microbial communities from the LTER site Helgoland, North Sea, for post-phytoplankton bloom and carbon turnover... | ecosystem: Environmental > Aquatic > Marine >... | reverse complement strand
ATCTCCATGGCGCGACGCATTTGTCGATAGAGTACGGTCGCATCAAAATGCCAGAAAGAGAGGCCGTTTGCAGTTCCGTTTTCGAGATTCTTTTCGGAAGCATCCACTACGGAATCAGCCAGCCCGCCAACTTCATGCACAAGAGGAACTGTTCCATAACTCAGACTATACATCTGGTTTAAACCGCAAGGCTCAAATTGGCTGGGCATCATAAAGAGATCCAGTCCGGCTTCAATCTGATGCGCCAGTGTTTCATCAAAGCCGACATATGTTGCTACCTGATCAGGAAAGCGTTTTGACAGATCCGTAAACGAAGCTTCGTGATACGGATCCCCTGTTCCCAGAAAAATCATCTGCACATCGCTGGCCAGCAGATTTTCCGCTGCATCCAGAATCAACGAAAATCCTTTTTGATCTGTCATGCGGGAAATTGTACCGAAGAGAGGGACGTCTGGTCTTTGCGGCAATCCCATTCGTTCCTGCAAAGCTGCTTTACAAAGGGGTTTTCCTTCCAGGACTGAGTTCTCATTATAATTTGCTGCGAGATGCGGGTCGATTTCCGGATTCCATTCACTCGTATCCACGCCATTTAGAATACCCACCAGATGATCGGAGTGAGAATCGAGCACACCATGTAAACCATAGCCAAATTGTTCTGTGCGAATTTCTTTCGCATAGGTAGGGCTGACAGTTGTAATCATGTCTGAAAAAACAATGCCCGTCTTCAACAGGTTCAGCTGACCAAAGAATTCCATTTGATGTCGATTAAAATATTTCCAGTCGATGCCGGTCAGCAGCATATCCCAATGCCAATATTGTCCCTGAAACGCCATGTTATGAATGGTAAAAACGGAAGCGGTCTTTTCAAAACCGGGCCGTTGCTGATATTCAATTTTCAACAAGGCTGGTATCAGTCCCGTCTGCCAGTCGTTCGCGTGAATTACATCTGGTTGCAGATTTAGTTTTTCCGTAAATGCCAGGACGGCGCGACTGAAGAAAATGTATCGTTCACAGTTGTCCTGATAATCACGCCCCTGTTCGTGATACAGTTCTGGTCGATCGAAATAGCGCGGCTGGTCCACTAAATACACGGTGACTTTTGAATCGGGAAATTTAGCTTTCAACAAGCCTGCTTCTACATCTTTACTACCAACAGAAATCGTGACTTTTTCCGGGCACGCTTCGAAATCCTGGGATGTAAACCCTCTCTTAGCCGTGGATTGAGGGTAATAAGGCAAAAACAAGCTCACTTCATGTCCTGCCTCTGCCAGCGCTTTCGATAAGGCGGAAGCCACATCGGCAAGCCCACCTGTCTTTGCAAATGGAATGGCTTCGGAACTTGCTACAACGATTTTCATATATTCCCAATCTCTTCGTATTCCAGATCCACCAGGATGCCTACAATAGTATATACGACATTATCGTTCAAAAGGAACGGGTCTGTAAACACAAGTAGACATCAAAGCCTGTATTCGATCTGACGATTCGGAAAAATATTTTAGGAATTCAGGAGTCAAACCACTTTTATATTAGAGTCCGATCATTAAAACGTAGTTTGATCACGAGAATTGTTACCTGGATCAAGATGCTGATTTTTCCTTTATGTTCAGTATAATTCGCTGACTTCTGCAGGAAATCAAGGCTATGTAATTGCAGATCAATTTCAAATTCGGGATAGTATGATCTGATTTTCTTCCATCTGAACTTGATTGGAAAATAAAAGAAGCATTCAATGAAAACGACGAGTAAACTGGAAACACTTTGATATATCTTCTATTCACAGCCCTTCAAGAGTTCTATTCCGAATCTTAATTACTGTTATGAACGATCATTCGATCTTGAAAAATCAATCGACTCCTTCAAACTTACCGCAGGGTGAATCTCCACAGTCAGACACTGATTCTGCACAGCTCCTGGCATCACAAAATAAAATTCGACATGATGCTGATACATGGGAACTACCGGCTGAAGAAATCACTCTGCGAATTCGCTGGTTTGGCTTATGTGTGGGCTACGTGCTGGTCAACTTCGTCGGCAACGATTCGGCAATTCAGATAACTCAACTCAACTGGATTTTGACGCTAGGCGCCGTTTACGCTTTGGCAGATACCTATTTCAGTTTTCGTGGACGAGTTTTTCTCGGTCAGTGGCCGATGTTCATCTCGATGATGGAGGCTTTATTTATCGGCCTGCTCTGCCATTATGATACTGGTCTGAACAGCCCGTTTCGTTTTTACTATCTGCTCTCGCTGATTGTCTGTTCGATCCGTCATTCTCCCTCGATTGCTTATATGACATTGGGACTTTACTTTTTCAGTTTTACTGCGCTGCTGTTTACGAGCCCTTCCGTTCCTGAAGACTGGTTAACACAATTGATGTTGATGATTGTCTGGATGGGTTGGGTTGCCTGGGCCAGTATTGCCTTTTCCAGGCTTGTGAAACGGACGAGTATGGAACTCTCGATTGCCAATGCGCAGCTCAAACAAAATCAGGAATTTCTGGAAGAGCGAATTGCTCAACGCACGTCCGACCTGCAGGAATCGCAGGCTTTATTGATTCAACAGGAAAAGCATGCCGCTTTTGGTTTGCTGGCAGCAGGGATTGCCCATGAAGTCGGAAATCCTCTGGCGGGGATCAGTTCTCTGGTCCAGCTATTGAATCGACATAATAATGACGAGTACACTTGCAAACAACTGGTGGAGGTCGATGGACAGCTAAGAAGAATTCAAAGGATTCTACGGGAATTGATCGACTTCAGTCGTCCTGCAACGAGTGAACGAAATCGCTGCAATATTAACGAGCTGATTACAGAGTCTTTAAACATATCCAAATACTACAAGCGCAAAAAAGGGAAAAAAATCGTCACCCATTTTGCCGAGAAATTACCCGTGGTCAATGTCGTACGAGATCAGCTTGTCCAGATTTTCCTTAACTTGATACTCAACGCCATGGATGCCACTGAGGAAGGCGAATCGATTGAGATCACAACAGAAGCCCGATCTGGTAAGATATTGATCTCAGTTCAAGATAGTGGGCACGGTATCCGTGTGGAAGATCAAAAGAAACTGTTTCAGCCTTACTTTACTACAAAAGCCCAAGGCACAGGGCTGGGCTTATTTGTTTGTAAAAATATTCTGGAAGACTCCAGTTCCGGTACCATTGAAATTGATGATGCCGTAAAAGATGGTGCTAAGTTTATCGTCTCACTTAATTGTGAGGAGTTGAATGGCCTGGCGGACATCCCTCCAGGACCGGCGAACGAACTTAAATTTGTAACAACATGATAAAAATACAGGAATCACCCCAACGTGCAACTGAATCGATCTGTGCTGATTGTTGAAGATGAAGAAGTGATACGTACTTCATTGGCAGAGTACCTTAATAGCGAAGGTTACGAAACCATGCAGGCTTCAACGGTTGCCAAAGCACTGGAACTGGCCAGAAGTCGGGACTTTAACGTCGCCGTTTGTGATGTGCAATTACCAGACGGAGATGGTATCGAATTGCTGAGAAGACTACAAAATATCAAACCAAGTATCTTTGTACTGATCATCACTGCCTACGCCACCGTCGAAAATACGATATCCGCTTTCAAAGCCGGAGCCTTTGATTATCTTGTCAAACCGGTCATTTTTGATGACCTGTCACACAAGCTCAATCGTTTATTTGAGTATCAGAAAATTTTCTATGAGAATCAGATTCTGAGAAGAGAATTAGCGCGCGGTCCCGGAATGGAAGAGATTGTCGGCAGCAGTAAAACTCTACAAAATCTGCAAAGCACAATTCGTAAAATTGCAGCCACCAATTCCAATGTACTCCTGTTTGGAGAATCTGGTACCGGGAAAGAATTATTTGCCCGTTCGATTCACTCTAATGGCCCGAACCGTGAACAACGTTTCCTGGCAGTGAATTGCGGCATGCGCCCGATTGAATTACTGGAGTCGCAGCTCTTTGGCTCTGTAGGAAATTCATCGCAATATCCTCAGGCAGAACAGACAGGCGTTTTTAAAAATGCGGACGGAGGGTCTGTTTACCTGGATGAAATCTCTCAACTACCTATGGGAACACAGGGCAAACTGCTGCGTGCCATCGAATATGGAGAAATCCTCCCATTGGGGAGTGCAGAACCGGTAAAAGTGGATTTCCGCTTAATTGCTTCCACAACTCAGGATCTGTCGGAGATCGTTAAAAATGGAGAGTTCGAAGAAGATCTCTTCTACCGGCTTGACGGAATGAAAATTCACATTCCCGCGTTAAGAGAACGCGTCGATGATGTTCCCGAACTGGTGGAATATTTCATCACGAAACACTCGCGAAAGATGGGAAAACGAGTCACCGGAGCAACCAGTGAAACAATTCGCACGCTGATGTCGGCAGAATGGAAAGGCAATGTTCGTCAATTAGACAATGCCATCGAACGTGCCGTCATGATGTGTGATGATACGCTGATCTGCCTGAACGATCTACCCCCGGAATTACATCAGAAAGAGCCTCCCCTGCCTGATGTCGATGATCTGCGACTGGCTCTTAGACATTACGAACGGATGCATATTACGCGCGTATTGAAAGACAGTACAGATAAACGCGAAGCAGCCAAGCGCTTGAAACTGGGACTTTCCAGTCTTTATCGAAAAATTGAAGAACTGGATATCGAACTCGAATAGTAATCTTAATTACTAGCCTGTGACCAGATTTGTTGTTGCCTCTAAAAGGCCATTTGAGACGAGTCTCATAGAATGAAAGACGCTATGGTGAATCGGAATAGGCTTAGCTGGTGAGATTCGGCTTTACGGGCTCAGAAGGTTCGACCGTATTATTCTGCTGCGCCGGCAGATAGTAGTTATGATACCCGTCTCCTGAGCCATAGTCATATTGGCCAAATTTCCCGGAAAGAACACTATTTGCGATGATTCCAGACACTTTGATTCCGTTCGTTTGAATGATTTGCTGAACTTTTCGAATCACGCCATGCCGGTTCTTATCGATGCGCACTACCAACAGAACACTATCCACTGCCGAGGCAATCACAGAAGGATCACTGACAACGACCAGCGGCGGCGTATCGATCAGAACATAATCATATTCATTTCGTAACTGCTTTATCAAACCTGTGAAATTTGGTGACATCAACATTTCGGATGGATTTTCCGGAAGTGTTCCAGCAGTCATCAGGGACAGATTACTGATTCTGGTTTCACGAACCGCAGTCTGTGCATCAATCTCATCCGCTAAAACATCTCCTAATCCAATCCCGTTGACGATCCCGAATAATTTATGAATGGTAGGACGTCGTAAATCAGCATCCACAACCAAAACCTTGCGACCTGTCTGAGCAATCGCTAAAGCCAGATTGGAAATGGAAGTGGTTTTACCGTCCCCAGGCTCAGCGCTGGTGATCTGCAGTACTTTGGCACCACTGCGATCCGTTTTCAGCAACAGAGACGTCCGTAAAGAACGAAATGCTTCTGCCTCCCTAGAAGAGGGGCGATAGTAATACCATAACGCGGAGTCAAATTCACTTTCATCAACGATATCCTCGATCTCAGTGAATGCAGGCACTTCTCCCAAAATTGGTAAATGCAACTGATTCCTGAGTTCGTCGACAGACTTCACTGTGGTATCACGCATTTCTCTGAAGTAGGAAAGTGCCAGAACCAGCCCCAGGCCGACAGCACCGCCTGCCATCAAAAACTTCAATTGGCGTTTGAGCACCAATGCATCTTTGACGGGAGATAATTGTGTCAGTGAATAGCCGCTGTTTCCCTGCGATACTTTTTCCACGAGTAACTGCTTGAAAATATTATCGCGTTGCAATTTTAATTGTGCGATTTCTTCATTATATGACTGATCGATCACCTGAGAATTCCCTATTTTTTTGGCAAGTTCTGTTTCCTGATCGAACAGTTTGGTCAACTCTTTTTCACGATTCTCAAGTTCTTTTTGTTGCTGCACCATCGATTTCAGATTGATATCTACCAAATCGACCGTTTTGACATTCGACAGTTTAAACTCGCCTTTTTCAAGATTATCAGCCGAAATTTCAATTCCCTGACGTCGATATATATTGATAATGGTTTCAATGCTTCGATTCACAGCATCCAGATCGGGATGGTTCTTGTCAAAATCTCTTTCCAATCGATTCTTTTGAATCAACAGCGGCATTAAATGTGTTTCGAGTGCCGTACGTGCACGCTCTGCATGCGTGGGACCTGTTCCAGTAAGATTATTATCATTGGAATTGCTAGCACCGCCTGCTCCATGAGTTTGCGCAATCTGAAACTGCTGAGCGAGCATTTCCAATGTTTCTTTTGATTCTCCGCTGGCGATTGCTTTTTTGAGTGAATCGATCTTGGATTTCAATTCTGTCAATTTCAATAAATTGATTCTGCGTTCATTATCAATCGCTATGACGCGTTCCTGATGCACGTTGGTACTACCAGCGACGGCAGCTTCAGATCCGGGTGTATTTTCCCAATAGAGGGGAGCATCTTCACGGAATTTTTTATACTCATTTTTCTTTCGTTCCAGATCACCCAGAATTTGCTTGTTTGCCTGATCCAATTGCTCACGAATTTCGGCGGTATTTTCCTGACGGACTTCATGCAGGTATCGTGAGTAAGCATCAACAATTGCTTGTGTTATAATCTTGGCGTCTTCCGAGCGCGGATTTTCATAGAGAATGTCCAGAATATTCAGAAACGCACGGTCAGTACCGGAAATTCGTTTTACTTTCAATGAACCCAGAATTTCTTCCGTGGGATCAGATTCGCCAGCCAGTGAGGGTAGTTCATTGAGTTTTGCCTCTTTGACGGCTTCACCAACGATTCGCGGACTTTTGATGACATCAATATGAACTGACAATTCACCAAAGGTCTGATTGGCACCCTCTTTGATCGGACCGGGATTCTTCTGTGAAACCTGCACCTTCGTGTTCGCAGAATAGATGGGCCCTAACTTCATATAGGCAGCCTGACCCAAAAGGAGACCCAGCGCCAATCCCGCAACCAGCAGAAATTTGTTTCTCAACAATAAGCGTACGATATCGACACCCGGGCCAGAAGCACTGACTTCGGCATGATCGTCCATACCATCGATTGCAAAATCGGAATGATTCTCCAGAGGTTGAAATTCTGTATTCACGAAACCCGGTCCTGATCTATTGAAGCAACGACTGCTCTTCCGCTAAAAAGTGTGATATGCCCTGCAAGAGTGTGATCTTTGATGACTGATTGATCAGCAACCACCCAGACAGGTTTTTGATTCCGATTTGATGTATTCTTCATACCAGGTAATCGTTCTGCGAAGCCCTTCCTTGATATCTACAACGGGTTCGTAACCCAGATCCCGTTGTGCAGCCGAAATATCAGACCAGGAATGCAATACATCTCCCGTGCGTCGAGGTTGAAAATCGGGATCGTATGGTTTGTCTAACTGATCACAGATAAATTTCAACAGATCAATTAAATTCAATGAGCTTCCACAGGCAACGTTATAAACATTACCGGAAACTTTTTCTGCATCGGCCTGTGAAGCCAGAATATTCGCCTGTACGACATTATCCACATACGTGAAATCACGCGACTGAGTACCATCTCCATAAATCATCGGTCGTCGTCCTTCAAGCAATGCCGATGCAAATAGAGGTATCACTGCAGAATAAGGACTGTTGGGATCTTGGCGCGGGCCAAAGACATTAAAGTACCGGATGCGAACTGTTTCCAGATCATAGGAATTGGCAAACGCCTGACAATACAATTCTCCCGCTAATTTTGCTGCCGCATAAGGAGAGAGTACTTCTGGTGTCTGTCCTTCATGCTTTGGCATTTCTTTCTGATTTCCATAGGCACTGCTCGAACCAGCGTAAACTACACGCTGCACACCTAAGCGCCGGGCGGCATCTAATACATGAACCGTTCCTGTGACACAGGCCTCATGTGTATCGAGTGGATGATCAATGCTGCGAGGCACAGAAGCCAGCGCCGCCTGATGAAAGATAATGTCGGTACCTTTTACAGCCTGTTCGACCGCTTGTAAGTCCCGCAAGTCACCTTGAATAAATTCTACATGATCTTTGATATGCTCCAGATTCTTCAGAGCACCAGTGCATAAATTGTCAAACACCCGTACGTTATGCCCGTCTTTTACCAGACGCGTCGCGATATGAGAACCAATAAAGCCTGCACCACCGGTTACTAAATAATTTGTCACGTTTTTAATCCCTGCATTGATCTTTATGTACTGGGCTCACACATAATTTCATCAGATGCCTGTCCCTGACGAAATCGGAACTACCCATTTCGATACTTTCAATGTAGCATTTCTTTCGTAGGGAATTAGCCGTTAATTCCCAGTATTCCTCTTAAAATTTATCGAACATCCCAAGCCGAATACCTTACTCCGTATTATAAACAGGCATTTCCCGTACAACCAAAATAATGAGCAGTCCGAACCCATTAATGGCAGTCGATTCGATTGCAAGTATAGAGAGATAATGGGAAAATCCGCTTTAATCGATACACGAAACTTATGTTATAACGGTCATCGACATTTTGATGATTGCACCCGTTCGTCCGAAAATTTTCGCGCGATTCAGACAGGAAAGTCTTACTGCACGCCGGGTCCGAAAGGAGAAAAGCGGGCGATCATAATCCCGGCGGCTACCGACGCATTTAAAGAATCGACCATCCCCGTCGGCGTTAAGCGACATACGACATCACACTGCTCTAATGTTAAACGCCGCAATCCTTTTTCTTCGTTCCCGATGACGACCATCCAGGGACGATCCTGTTGATAAGTAGAGACGTCATCTTCAGCATGCTCTGACGTCCCCATAATCCAGACCCCCGACTTTTTCGCTTCGGTAAGAGACCGACTTAAATTCGTTTCCACGGCAAAAGGAACCACTTCCATTCCACCAGAGGCAACATCGTAAACAGTGGCATTGAGAGGTGCAGAACGATCCTTGGTAAGAACGATGCCTTTCACGCCGAAAAAAGCAGCGGTGCGAAAAATGGCACCGATATTATGCGGATCCTGAATACAATCTAATGCCAGCCAGAGTCCTTTCACTTCCGTTCCCGCTTCTGCATCTGCGAAAATGTGATTCAGCGAAGATGGTGAACGGGGTTTGACCAACGCCAAAGAACCGGCGGTGCGTCGTCCCTGATCTTCCGACTGTTTGCGCTTCATCTTCTGAGGAGTGGACTTTTTGATCACGACAGGAATTCGATGACTGCGTGCCTCATCTGCGACTTCACCCCAGTTCCCTTGCAGCGAACCGGCTGAAAGACGGATCTCTGTGACATCAATCGGACGTGACTGCAATGCAGCCAGTACGCTATGGGGATTTTTTAACTCCAGAGCCACAGAATAACTTTCCTGAATAGACAACAGGGACAAGTGAAGAGGATCGCAATACCTCTGCGCGGAAAAGAAAGGTTAGGAACTCTTAACGACAGATTCAAGGAGTGGGTGTCTCAGATTGTTTGTTATCTGAGAGATTTTCCGGTGCAAACTCAATGAGATCCGTAGACTTGATGCGATTCATACCGGCTGATGTATCATCTGGATTGGAAAGCAGTTGATCATCAGATATCGTCATCTTCACAGGCACGCGAGCTGTAAACTTACTCCCCCGACCAAATTCGCTTTCAAGAAACACTTCTCCATCCAGCAATTTTGAAAGCTCACGGATAATCGAAAGTCCCAGACCGGTTCCCTCATACGAACGCGTTAATGTATCGCGTGTTTCCGAAGACGATTTCCCCTGGCGGAATTTTTCGAAAATATTTTCCTGTTCATCCAGGGGAATGCCGATTCCTGTATCTTCGACAATCAAGTCCATCAGATTCGAGTTATCAGCACAGAGTTTCGCTGAAACATTAACACGACCCCCTTCCGGGGTAAACTTGATCGCGTTTGAAATCAGGTTGTTCAAAATCTGCTGAATCTTGATGGAATCCTGAAAGAGGATAGGGATTTCAGGATCGATCTCTGAAGTCATCTCAATGTTTTTCTTGTCTGCCAAAGGCATCATTGTACCTACGCGGCGTTCAATCAGATCTGCAATGGCAATCTCCGAAAGTTGCAGTTCCATTTTACCGCTTTCGATCTTGGCAAGATCGAGAACATCATTAATCAATGCCAGCAAATTTTTACCAGACATTTGAATGTTGCCAACATATCGTTTTTGTTTGTCTTCCAGATCATTCGAATTTGCCAGCAGGTCACTGAATCCAAGGATACTATTTAAGGGAGTTCGAAGTTCATGACTCATCGTCGCCAGAAATTCGTCTTTCAATTTATTCATTTCATACAGCCGCAGGTTCACCTGAGCTAATTCATCAACCTTCGTATCCAGGTCGGTATTCACGGTTCTCAGCTCTTCCTGAACCGTCACGAGATGCCGCAACATGCGATTAAAGGCATAGCTCAACTCTTCGAATTCATCACCCGTACGAATGTCGGCTCTTAAATCGAGATTCCCATGCGCGATTTGATCACTGACATCTTTCAAGTGCAGAACTGGTTTAACAATTACATATCGCACGATGGCATAAGCGGCCATCATCGCCAGGACCGCGGTAACGAGGGCGGAAGCCAGATTGATGGCTTTATTCCAGGCCAATGCCTGTTCTACTTTCTGTAACGGAAAACGAATATTCACAATTCCGATCAAGTCCCCCAGTTCCAAATCCGGGTCATCGCGCAAACGGTGACAATCCACGCATGACTCCGTAGCATGGATCGCACCATAATATTGGAATTTTCCCTCAGACTCATCTCGATAAAATATTTCCGATTCGCCCTGCTTGATACTTTCCAATGCTTCATAACCGGCACTGTCGATGGGGCGTTCTTTGGAATCGGCACTGGATGGGTTAGATTTGAAGACAGCCCAACTATAGTCTCCCAGATCTTTCGACTTGACCGACTGGGCCATTTTCTCGATGAGCAGAATGTATTGATCGTTTGATTCAGACCATTTCCAATGCTTCTCCAGAATGATGGGAGCGACCAGTAAACGGGCCGAGGTAATGTTCTGGTCGTCGAGTACTTGATTATTCAACCAGGTATTCAATGAAAAACTGGCGGTAATTAAAACCATCAAACCACCACCAAACAGAAAGCGACACTTTCGTTCGAGGTTGGTTTCTCCCAGTAATTTTTTGAAGGCACGATACGACATGAAGTTCCAGCAACCAATGGATCAGAATGAGATTAACGGCTCAAGCCTCATTATAAACTGATCTTAAGCCAAATTCGTCAAAATAGAATAGTAAGATTCCCTTAATCTGAAGGCAATTCACTGAAATTTAGTGAGTTTTCATGAATCACTATCACCACAATCTGTAATCCGCCGACCCTGATTTCGTTTGATTCTGTCAAAACCCATCTTTATTTGCCTGACAACAAGGACAGAAAAAGGTGGAACGCTGTGCTTGAACAGTGCGTATGATGGAGGCCCCTTTGCAAGAAGGGCAACCTTTCCCTTCCCTGCCATAGACTCGATGTTCGTTTTGATAACTTCCCGATTGATTCAATGCATTACGATAAGTGCCATCTCCAAGTGTCGAACCTTCATAACGAATCGCCGTTTTCAATATCCGGTTCATCGCATGATGTATTGCCTGTATTTCTTCTGCCGTTAACTCATTCGCTTTGCGTTCGGGATGGATCTGACTCAAGTGCAGAATTTCACTGGCATAGAGGTTCCCAATACCGGCAATCATTTTTTGATCCAATAAAGCCACTTTGACAGCGCGGCTTGTCTCCGCGCAGCGTCGTTTTAGTTCTTTCAATGAGACCGCTAAAGCATCAGGACCTAATTTCAGTGGTCCTAAGTCATTGAGCAATTCAGATTTCCGATAGAGGCGAACGGTTCCCAGACCGCGACGATCCCAGAACCAGAGTGAATTCTGTGACCTCCCTTTTTTTAAAACCCATTCCAATCGCAGATGACCTGTAGAAGGAGGATCTGAAAGTAACATCAGTCCAGTCATTCGCGGTTCGATCACAAAGGAATTTTCGTTTTCCAGATCTAAAATGACTCGCTTGGCCAGACGCCTGACAGTGACAATCTTTTGATTTAAAACCCGTGATCGAATGGCTTTAATGCCGGGAGTCATTGTAATCGGCTTACAATGACAAGGACATTTCCGAAATTCGGAAATGCGACGCCCCTCAACCGAGCCTCGAATTCCCCGGACCATAGTTTCAACTTCTGGTAGCTCTGGCACGGATTTTCCTTTTGTATCACATATATTTATTGTAAAGTGAAAACAATATTCAACGATGTGTTTCTATTCTACTACTTGTAACTGTTCTTTCGATGTCAGAGCTGAGCTGAAATAGGAAGACCAAGAAATTTAAGATTACGCTTGACGTTGGGACGTTGTTGGACGATCCTAGATCATAAAGCCCATATATTTCCCAGCTTGTGAAATGTATACATACGAACCCGTTCATTAATCTGTTAGTCATCAGTGCGAATCGGAGAGCGTCCATGCGCCCTAATTACCCTCGAGTAGGCTCAAGTGTTGTACCAGTTCTGGCAACCATTGCCTGTTTATCTATCATACTGGCAGTCACTTATTTTCTGGCCATCAAATCAGATGAAGTGATTGTAGAGCAAGCACAGGAACAAATTCAGGTAGAACCTGAAGCCCCACTTGTTCTCGAAGAACAGAAGACAGTGACGGCCATTCCAGAAGTGCCTGCCAAAACAATTGTCGAAACACCACAAGCCTCTCCAAAAGAACTGATCTCAGCGCATCTGGAAGCAGGCGAATTTGGTAAAGCAATTGAAACTGCCGAAACCGTTTCTGACCTGCATCAACGAACGCAATTGTTAAAAATGGTTGTTCAGGCGCAGCTCAAATCGGGTGACTTTGTTGCCGCATTGGGAACAATTAAGCGCATTCCCCTTGCCGACGAACGAGCCAAAGTAATGGGCGAACGGGCGCAAGCCATGTCTTTGTCCGGGGGTGCTCAGTTAGCCGACTTCACACAGTTAATTGATCTGATCCAGACTCAGACATCAGGACTCTGGTTAGATAATGGTGATGGAGAAGGTTCCATCCGTCAGTTCGATAGTGGTGTCCGCGTTGATCCTAATGGATTACTTCACCACATCAGTAAAACGGAACTGAATGGACGATTGGCCGCTTTGGGAATTAAAGCCCGCGAAGCTGACTTGAATAACAACGTCTCCAAAAACAGCCAGTTAAGACTCATTTCGCTGACGCGACTTGAAAAAGAAGTTCAGCAATTGATTGAAGAGGGACGTTCTCCGGTTGAAACAATGAAGATGCTGGCCGGACTGACAAAAGTAGAATACATTTTTGTTTACCCGAAAGACCATGAAGTCGTGATTGCCGGTCCTGCAGAAGCCTGGACTTATAATGATCAGGGATTGGCTGTCGGTATTGAAAGCGGCCGCCCTGTACTGCAACTCGACGATTTAGTGACTGTCCTTCGAACGTTTTCTAATCAGGGAGAAGAAATTTTCGGTTGTTCGTTTGATCCTCGGGCTGAAGGGTTGGCTCGTGTCAAAGAATTCGTTGCAAAATCAAACGCTCGCGGACCTCTGCGTGCGGGAGCTGGTGTTCGCAACTGGACGAAACAACTCAAAGACAAATTAGGCGTGCAGGATATCACATTGTACGGCGTACCTGATACCTCGCGTGTGGCACGAGTCCTGATTGAAGCAGACTACCGGATGAAAATGATTGGCATTGGTAAAATGGACGCCGGGGACAATATCCCCAGCTACTTTGACCTGCTGGCAAATCATAACTCCAAAGACCCTCAAAACCTCGAAGCACTCCGCTGGTGGTTGACCATGAAATATGATTCCGTTCTGCACAATGCAGAGCGAACCGCTTATCAAGTCGTGGGTTCTTCGGTCTTGTGTCAGTCAGAAAACCAAATCGTGACGAAAGAAGGAGATCGGCTTCAAACAGGTAAAGCGGAAGAGTTGAACCGGGAATTTGCTGCCAACTTCACAAAGCATTATCAGGAATTGGCTCAACAAGATCTGGTCTACGCCGACCTGCAGAACATTTTTGACCTGGCTCTGGTGGCTGCTCTCATGCGAAATGAGCAACTGGCAAATCGGGCTGGTTGGGAAATGAATGCCTTTGCTGCCAACGGTGCATATGATCCTGCTCAGTTTGAACCAGCTCATACTGTCGAAACGGTAGTCAATCATCGAGTTTATAACGGCAAAGATGTCGTCGTGCAGGTCGCTGGCGGCGTTCGCGTTGATACACGTTCCGTTGTCAAAAATCAGGACAATCTGAAAGTCTCTGAAAAAGTCGGAGCACTATCCACGCAATCCAGGGCACCAGCATTACCCGTGGGTCGCTGGTGGTGGGATTTGGCAAACTGATATGAATTCCTGAAACATACTAAACGAAAAAAACCGCGGCCCGTATCTCTGGCCGCGGTTTTTTCTTTTGTCGGTCATTGGTTACTTCACATAACCTTTGATACCTACTGGCTTCATAGTTTGGGGAAAATCACGCTGAGGAACGCGTGCTTGTTTCATAACCTGAGTCAGCTCTTTTACTTTTTCCGGATGCTGTTTCGAAAGATCATTCGCTTCACCGACATCCTTCCCCAAATCATACAATTCAATTGAATTTTTCATTCGGTTCTGGACGGCTTTCCAATTCCCCATTCGAAGTCCACGCGAACGAATTTTGTCTTTGGAAGTGTATTCCCAATATAAATAAGGATGCTTCTTTTGATCCCCTTTTCCAAGTAATGTCGGCAAAAAAGATATCCCATCCACATCGACTCCTTCTGGAACTTGAGTTCCTGCAACCTGAGCAAAGGTCGGCAAAATATCCCAAAAACCAATCTGTAAATCCGAAGTCGTGCCAGCTTCAATTTTTCCAGGCCATTTGGCAATGAAAGGCACGCGTAACCCGCCTTCATACATGGAACCCTTATGACCTCTCAGCGGTGCATTCCCGTTAAAATAATCGGTCATGGCTTTCCAGTTGCCCCCCTGCCCGCCATTATCCGAGGTAAAAATGATAAGTGTATTATCACGAATCCCCAGTTCTTCGAGCATGGAAACAATTTCGCCGATATGCCCATCCATTCGTGAAACCATTCCGGCAAATGTGACAAGGCCATCTTCAGAGCCAATGTAACCGGGGCGCGGATCAAGGATTTGAGTCTTGGGAAATTTGCCACGATAGGGACGCTCAGACTCTTCAGGCACTACCAGTTCCACATGCGGAATGATGTAAGGTAGATACGCAAAAAAAGGCTGCTTGTGATTCTTGCGGATAAACTTTTTTGCATCTTCGTGGATTAAATCATGAATGTAGGTGCCCCTCTGATTATTTTCATTTTCGGGCAACATACGCCTTTCTTCATTATGCGAAATCCAGAAGGGATAATAAAAGTGAGCATGAACTTGCAGCAATTGTCCCGTAAACTCATCAAAGCCCTGTCGATTGGGATGCCCTTGACTACCTTCATAACCCAGGCCCCACTTTCCAAAGATCCCCGTTGCATAGCCGGCATCTTTAAGGACTTCGGCAACAGTCAGATCTTCATCGTACAACAGTTGATTCAGATCATTGGCGCGAACCGGAGTATGACCGGTATGCTGACCCGTCATCAAGACGCTGCGCGAAGGCTGACAGACCATCGAACCGGCATAGGCCTGAGTGAATTTCATACCTTCTGCAGCCAGATGATCAATGTGGGGTGTTTTGATTTTTGTCTGACCATAACAACCCAGCTCAGCGTAACCTAAATCATCTGCCATAATAAATATGATATTAGGTTTTTGCTTCGCTGAAGCCTCCGAAACAATGGGAGCTAACAAAAACACGCCGCATATCATTGTTAGAATCGAATAGAACCCTCGATACATTATGCCATAACCTTTCCAATTTGGTATTTCGATCTCTTTTTGAAATAATTACACAAAGCAGCCGACCCAGAAACTCAATTTTAAAAATCATTTTAAATTGGGGTTGACCGAATCTCATTCAATTTCTATTCTCCCCGCATCATCAGCAATCACGCTGGTTTTTTAATCTAAGTTCAAACAATTCCTGATTACATCACTCCTCAGAATGACGATTGTCATTCCCTTTTTCAACCTTCAAGCAAATACCGGTGTCCGTTGAGCGATTTTATTCTCTCAATGGAAAGATCGTGTGCCCAAGGCATGGAAGCCAAGGCTCCGATCTTTTTGAAATTGAAAAAGAAAGATTTTGTCTGAGTCGCGTTTTAAAAAATTGATACAAAAGGCGAACAATCGCCTCCCGGAAGTAGTACAAGTCCTTCCCCCCCCTGGGCTACTGCTTCCGGGAATTTTTATGCGCCCTCAATCAAATTTTGCTTCAACCAGAGAGTGGTTTTTTCAACACTCGAATCTTTCAAGCCTCTCCGGGAAATCCATCCATCTTGCCAATCACCACGATTCCTGATTCGGAAACGGTAAACCCACGACGCCTGTCGTTTTCCAGGTCATAACCTATCTCGCAATTCTTCGGGATGGAAACTCCTTTATCTACAATGGCATTTCGAATCCGGGCGTGTCTGCCAACATTGACACCGGAAAACAGGATTGAGTTATCGACCTCTGCCCAGCTGTTAACGCGTACGTTGGACGAAATGATCGATTGGCTGACGCGACCACCAGAGATAATCGACCCCGGACAAACCGTACTGTCCACAGCCTGACCAACGCGGGGCATCGATCCTTCACTTTGAGCAAAGACAAACTTTGGCGGAGGATCGGGTGGTTGATAAGATCTGATGGGCCAGGATTGATCATATAAGTTCAATTGTGGATGAACAGAGATCAAGTCCATGTTGGCTTCGTAATAAGAGTCGATGGTACCCACATCCCGCCAGTAATATCCGTCGCCTGTATTTTTATCCTGAAAGGGATAAGCACGTACAAGATGATCATCGATAATGGAAGGAATGATATTATTTCCGAAATCGTGAGAACTATCTAACTGTGTTGCATCGTAACAGAGTCGTTCAAACAGGAAATTTGTATTGAAAACATAGATTCCCATTGATGCTAGACTTTTCTCCGGATGGTTGGGCATTGCTGGAGGATTGGCTGGCTTTTCTTCGAACTTGACGACGCGCATATTCTCATCAACGCCCATCACTCCGAATTGGCTGGCTTCCTGCCGATCCACGGGAATACATCCAATCGTTGCCTCTGCTCCGGATTCCCGATGATCCCGAATCAGCTTGGAGTAATCCATTTTATAAATATGGTCACCGGACAGGATCAAAATATAATCGGATCTGGCACGCTCAATCGTGTAAATATTCTGATAAACGGCGTCAGCAGTTCCCTGATACCATTGTTCGTCAATTCGCTGTTGAGGTGGCAACACATCGATGAATTCATTTAATTCCCGACAGAGAAATCGCCAACCAAGATTGATATGACGGTCGAGACTGGCTGCTTTATACTGCGTCAGAATCAATATCCGACGTAAACCACTATTAATGCAGTTGGAAAGAGTGAAATCAATAATCCGATACCCACCTCCAAACGGAACTGCGGGTTTCGCTCGATCGCGGGTGAGAGGCTCCAGACGTGATCCCTTACCACCTGCCAGAACCAAAGCCAATATATTTCGCACGCTTGTTCCCTCCTTAACAATGGAACAGGACCTCAGTGGACTAATTCCTTTGTCCGTCATTGAGCTTCAATAAATGTTAGATCTATGTTGTAGCATCCTCCGACTATGAAGGGAATTCAAATAAACTCAGATTTGATGAACTTACATTTTCTTTCAAAATATTTTGGGATGAAATTTCGGATATGTAATTTTACTCATACAAATTCGTGAAGTTCGCATTGTTTACATCCTTCCGGCTTCACTCAGAGAAATGATCGTTTTATAATTTGAGGCAATACACTCTCACCAATCTGTCCGGAGACCACATCCATGAGTTCCACTGATGAAAAACTGACCAAATCATTTTATGATCGTATCAGTCATTCCTACGATTTACTTGCTGATTCCAACGAACATGTTGCCCGAGAAAAAGGACTGACGGCACTGGGAATTGATGAAGGCGAAAAAGTACTGGAAATTGGCTATGGAACCGGCCACTCTCTGGTCGCGATGGCTGTCGCCGCAGGCTCCACGGGCCTTGTTTATGGAGTAGACATCTCTGATGGAATGAAGAAAGTCTCCGAAAAACGCGTCACAGAAGCCGGCGTGGCAGATCGCGTGAAGCTCTCTGTGGCAAACACACCTCCTCTACCATTTAAAGATCATACCTTCGATGTCGTCTCGATGAGCTTCACTCTCGAACTCTTTCCTCTGGAAATAATTCCGGACGTTCTTCAGGAAATCAAACGCGTTCTGAAACCAGGTGGACGTCTGGGTGTTGTCTCGATGGCTCTGCCCAAAGAAGGGGAAAAAGACAGCTTCCTCGAAAAGACTTACAAATGGATGCACCAGCATTTCCCCCATATTGTCGATTGCCAGCCCATCAATGCTGCAGGCTTCCTGAATGACGCAGGATTTTCTATCAAAGAAGAAATCAATCTGGATATCTGGACCATGCCTGTCGCGGTTCTTGTAGGAATAACGCCTGAATGATCTTCACGTTCTCTTGACGTCTTCCAGAATCGGCTTTCATTGGGGATCAATATTCAAATGCCCGCAGATCAAGAACATCCAGAGCCGGGAGAACCACAGACCGCTTCTTCACAAACGGAACAATACCAGAAAAAACTGACGCTCTGGGATACCATCAACATCATCATCGGCATTGTGATTGGTGTTTCCATTTTTAAAGTTCCCAGTCTCGTATTTGCAAATGCAGGGTCAATAGAAGCGGGCGTAGTCATCTGGTGTCTGGGTGGCTTTTTGATGCTCGCTGGTGCACTCTGCTACGCCGAACTGGCATCCTCTTTACCTGAAACCGGCGGAGACTATGTCTTCCTCTCCAAAACTTATGGACGAGGAACCGGCTTCCTGTTTGGATGGGCACAATTCGTAGCCATCAATCCCGGCAATATCGGAATCATGTCTTACGTTTTCGCACATTACGCGGCCACGTTTCTCGAACTTTCCGAAGACTGGGCTGTGCTGCTCGCTGCCTTCTCAGCCTGTATCCTGATTTTTTTAAATCTGCTCGGCCTGCTTGTAGGAAAACGCGCACAAAACATACTCACCTTTGCCAAAGTCATCGGATTAGCAGCCATTGCCTTAACGGGATTTTATCTCGGGTTGCAAAATACAAACTCGATTCCAGAACTCCTTTCCACAAAATCACAGTCTGCCCCCAATTATGGTTTGGCGATGGTCTTTGTCCTCTATGCTTACGGCGGGTGGAATGATGCGGCCTTTGTCGCCGCGGAAGTCAAACAACCCGGAAAAAATATCCCCAAAGCTTTGATTTTCGGAAGCCTCGGCATCACTGCAATTTACCTTATCATCAACGCGGCCTACGTGTGGGGGTTGGGTTACGATGGTCTGCTGAACTCAGGAGCACCTGCCGCCGATCTACTTGGTAATGCCTGGGGACCGATGGGAGAAAAAGCCATCAGTCTGGTTATCATGATCTCCTCGTTAGGCGCCATCAACGGCCTGATCCTCACCGGCTCCCGTGTCAATGTGCGTCTGGGAATGGACCATCCACTCTTCGCCGCCCTCGCCCGCTGGAATTACCGGGTCAACGCACCCATTTTTTCGCTCGTCATACAAGGCCTGATTTCCGTTTGCATGATTGTTCTCGTCGGAACAGACATCGGACAACAGATCCTGGCGAAACCTTTCGAACTCATACAATGGGAAATCATTAACTGGAACCAATATGGAGGTGGTTTCGATACGCTGCTCGCAGCAACAGCTCCCCTCTTCTGGATCTTCTTTTTATTAACCGGACTCAGCCTCATCATCCTCCGATTCAAACTGCCCGATCTGGAACGCCCTTTTCGAGTCCCCTTCTATCCGATTACCCCCATCATTTTTTGTGCCACATCCTGTTACATGCTCTATTCCAGCCTCGACTATGCTCGCGGCCTGACAATCCTGGGTATCATTCCCGTATTGGTCGGCATTCCCCTTTATCTGAAAAACCATCAACCAAAAAAAGACCAACCCACGCCACCTGACTTACCCTCCGATTGACTTACTGGCATGCCCTCGTCAATTTGATTAATATGGAATGATTACCATAATCCATAACGCCACACGCGGGTCAACACCAATTTTCTACAGAATAAACACCTCGACCATGTAACTACGATTCCCACCGGAGTAACAAAATGAAATCATACGCGTCACTGATCTACATCGCTGCCATCATGGTCCTGCAGTTATTTATCATTCCCGTTTCTGCTGAAGAAACAATCCCGCCTCTGGAGCTGCCCCGAGTCGACGCATCCTTTAAAGCTCCCTGTTTTAGTACCGTCTACGAGCAACCAACCGATCCCAAAGAAGGACAACTTCAGATCGGCGTGACTTACACGTTGTGGATTCCCGAAGGCCTCAAACAGGTTCGTGGGATTATCGTGCATCAACACGGTTGTGGCTCGGGTTCCTGCACTGGCAGTGTCACCGCTGCCCACGATTTACATTGGCAGGAACTGGCAAGAAAAAACAATTGTGCCCTGCTCGGCCCCAGTTTCCATCAGGCAAAAGCACAGAACTGTCGTCTCTGGTGTGATCCACGAAATAGCTCAGACAAAGTCTTTTTGAGCTCCTTGAAGAAACTCGCAAAGGCATCAGGACATCCTGAAGTTGCAACCGTTCCCTGGTGTCTCTGGGGGCATTCTGGCGGCGGGTTCTGGGCGAGCCTGATGCAGATGAAATACCCCGAGCGAATTGTGGCGATCTGGTTTCAATCGGGAACTGCCTTCGGCTATTGGACCAAAGGGGAAATCCCTGCTCCCACGATCCCCGATGCAGCGATGAAAATTCCCATGATGGCGAACCCCGGACAGAAAGAAAAAGGGCACGAGCGTTTCCGCCGCGCCTGGGATGGAAACATCGCCATGTTTAAAGCCTACCGGGCCAAGGGAGCCCCCATCGCATTCACACCCGACCCCCAGACCGGCCACGAAACAGGTGACTCTCGCTACCTGGCTATTCCGTTTTTCGATGCGTGTCTCAAACTACGCTTGCCCGATCAAGTTGGTGAACCGTTGAAAGATGTGAATATCAAACAAGGCTGGTTGGCCCCCGCACTCAGCACAGATACTCCCCAACCAGCCAGTCAGTTCAAAGGGGATGTCGCAAACGCTTCCTGGCTTCCGAACAAAAAAGTAGCCCTCGCATGGCAGGACTTTGTCAAAACAGGTGCTGTCAGTGACACCACTCCCCCGCCCACACCAACCAATGTCAAAGTTGACAAATCCACTGGCACCATCACCTGGAACGCACCCATCGATTTCGAAAGCGGCATCCAGACGTTTCTCATCAAACGTGATGGCAAAGTCATCGGCCAGCTTCCAGAAAAACCGAAAAAGAATCGTTACGGCCGCCAGCTCTTCCAGGGAATGAGTTACGGCGATACACCAGTCCTGCCGCTACAAAATTTCCAGTTCGTCGATACCACTGCCGAAAAGGGAAAACCCTACAATTATCAGATTATCGCCGTCAACACTGTCGGCCTGCATTCGAAGTAAGCCTTAATCGCTTTCTTCCTGATTCACCCTTCGCCATAACGCCGTCGGCTGATGCCCGGCGCATGGCGGGCCATGTTGTCGGGACGGTTCGGGAGATCATAATCGATCTTCTGTGTATTCAAACTACGAAAAAACGGACGCACATGTTCGGGCAAGGCATTGACTTTGTCGGCTTCATAATCGGTCACCTCACCAATCGGCCCTGCCCACGCCGGTCGATAGGCAATGGCGAGCATATGCCGATCGCTATCACTATAATTGGGATAGTTGGCGTGGAATACTTTCTGATTAATAATCACCGCCGACCCCGCCCGGCACGTCACCATCTCTTCATCCTCATGCGAAAGAAATCGGTGGTAGGGATTGGCATCTGCGTGCAGTGAAAGATGCGAGCCGGGAATCACTTTGAACGGACTGTGTTCGGGAGTCAGATCATCCAGATAATACAACACGCGCACCAGACAGGGCGAACTGGCGCCCAGGCCGAATATTTTCGAACCGTAAGGCTGTGCATCGGTATGAATGGCAATCCCCGGATGCCCCGATTGAGAAACGGCGTAAGCACAGGATGTGCAAATCAACTCATCACCAAACAGTGTCTCCAGAAACTCGATCATCACAGGCAAAGCAATCACATCGATGGCCGTCGGCGAATCGCTCCATTGCACGTTTGAAAAGCCCCGTTGGTGCGCGCTGTAATCCGTGCCTGTCGTCGGCAGCTGTTTCAACTCGTCACGAATTAAAGCCAACTGATCCGCCGTTAACAGATCAGGAATCACCACATAACCGTCGACTTCAAGTGAACGAATTCGCTGACCCAGACTCAATGAATCCCAGTCTGTCTCCACACGCTTAGCCGCTGAAACGTCCTCGCGCGAATTGGTAAACGACACATCCATCTTGACAACCTCTCTATGATGATTTTCTGTTTTGTTACAATCTCACATCTATCGCAAGAATCAAAAATTGTACGAAAAGATTCTCAGCCGTCAACAACGAAATGCTTCGCGCCATTCCCTGATTGAAGTCAAAAGTATCTTGACAGATACATGACATTTGCACGCTTTTTTCCTCCTGGAAATAAATATTAATTCACCTCTTGACCCCGCCGCGCCGCTGAATATAAGCGTTATACGCGTCGCGCGCGAGAAAGAGAGATTTGCTCACTGCATCTCCGCACGAAGTTCCACTTTAACACTATAAAAAGCACTGGTTTCAGAACGATTTGTAAAACACCTGCTCAATCCCTCACCACTTATCGACGCGTATGGGCACGCGTTCAACGCAGTTCGGCCACGCTTCAACCCACTATCGACTGCGTTCAACCACCATTCGCACCGCATCAAATTCATTCCCCTTGACCTCCCCACGCCCTTCAACATGATAGCACTCTCACACAACCAACCTGCGTCATCAATCATTCAAAAATCTCGTCAGATTCCCGTTTGGCCCTGTCACTGATAATCTACGTTCTGATAAACGAAGTTCAGCGTCCATGTTGCATTCTACCAGATATGACCTCAACCACAGACATGAACAACGGGAAGTCATTTCTGTTTGTATGTGTTGGATCCCTGTCAGTTTTCTGTATCTGAAACCTCAGTATTCTTTGCCTCTTCTTTGGGCATTGGTGAAGATAATGTCGCATAGAGACAGAGCACAACCAGCAGCATCGCGGCGACCAGACTGCGTTCGTAGTGCAGCCATTCAAACCACGTTGGTTGCGTCATACCAGGTAAATGATTCAACCGATCGAGGGTTACGGCGGCGATCCATTTTTCACTGGAATGTCTAAAAGACAATGGACGCAGATATGATCGCACCCAGTTCAAATCGAGGTTCTCCGGAATACCATAGATCTGCATCAGCTCGATCGCTTGGGAGGTCGCCAGCATTGACGCTGAAATGCCCTTGTACTTTTCGAAACCACCGGCGATCTGGAATGAGTGAGTCTGTTTACTGTGGAACTCGCGTAGCCAATGATGCACTTGTTTACGGTATTTGTCACGGTCAATGGGGCGATCGATCACCTCCAGCAATTGTGTTATCACCAGGGCATCTTCCAGCATATCTGCTGTTTGTGAGACAGGATTTTCGAGAGTTGCCAAAAGCCGCTGCTCCAGGAAGTCCCGATCTTCTGGTGATAGTTGGTCACTTTGAACCAGGGCATAGAAGACCCACGCGTATTGGTTCAAGCTGGAGATTGGCTGTGGTGGCAAAAAACGTTGTTCGGGAAGAAGTGATTGACGTTTTTGTTCAAGATCGGGAAGCGTTTCAATCTGGGCGGGGCGCACCAGACCCACTCGGAATGCACTGCCCAGAGTAAAGGTTAACATTTTTTGATCAGTGGCGATTTCGTTGTCCAAAACCCTGCGGGCACGGGACAGATCCGGATCGAGCCCCTGTTCGATCGTCCAACTCGCGGGGATCTCCCAGTCACGAAAGGTGATCGAAGGGAATCGCCCTTTTTCGAACGATTCCACGTGCTGCAGAATCCGTACTGGCGTAGCAGGCCACCAGATCTGGTTTGTGAACCACAACATCAACGGAATAGTAATACATGCATAGAGTACCCCCGGGATCCATTGAGGTAGTGCCACGGGGTGCGCAACAACAGCCTTTCGGGAGCGACGAACAAATGCCCCAATCACAGCAGATACTGCAACACCAATCATGATCGCAAAAAACCACCATCCATACCCGCCGAAAATCGCTGGCTGGTTATCAGTCGGCTTGCGAAACGACGACAGAGTAAGATAGAAGAGTACAATAGGGATCAGGAATGTACCGAGTATCACGAGCCAATGAGGGGATTTCTCTTTCGACTTGAATGCCTCTCTCCCCCCCAGACGTGCCATGCTGAGGATCACAAACGGCATGAGAATCAACGTGCCTATATAAAATGCTACCGCAATCAGCTTTTGATCAACGAAGTGAATCTCGCTCCGTCCTACAAAGGGATTTGACATCGCCTGGGCAAGAAAGACTAAGCCCATCAAACAGGACTGACCGACCAGATAGCGATTTCCCACACCGATCCTGGCAAAGCTTGAGAGGAAATAAAGCAATAAACCGAACGAAGCCAACAAAAACAGGAAGAGCAACCACGTCGCTCCAATCATCGGCAGTATGAGCACAGCTGCAAAAACGAATGCAGCACCCAACCTGTGGGATCGCCACCATTGTCGAACGGCTGCCTGCATCTCCTCTGCATCGCTGAGGTCGGATTGATTCTCTTTCTGCACATTATGAATTTTCCTGGCACTGAAAAAGGTCGCACCGACTAACAGAAATAAGCTGATCGCCGGTAAGGCGGCATATCCCAGTAACTTCTGAGACAGCGTCAGAGAAGAGAGCTTAGCACCACTGCCGGAAATCTTGCCGGCAGAGATCAACGGGCACGGAATGAAAGTCGCGGCGACAGTCAGCAGCGGATCATCCACTCCCTGTGACTGGTCCTGGAGTGGTACGACACCCGCTTCGATTCGGGCGCGGATACCGGCTTCGAATTCGTCTTTTTCGACACGGTAGGTACGAAGTGCCGCATGTAGATCTGATTCGGGAACAAGCTCTAGAGACATAGCAACATCCTTCCAATTTGTGTCGTGGATATCTTGTTGTCCAGCATGCGACGCAACGCCCGTCGTGCCTGATAGAGACGCCCTTCAACGGTTTTCGGTTTAATAGACAGTAATGTCGCCACTTCCTTGATGCTGGTTTCTTCCAGATAGTGCATCAATACGACCTGCCGCTGTTTGGTCGGCAAACGGAAAATTGCGGTCCGCAGTCTTTCCAGTTGCAAAGGCAGCTCAGGACCGGAGGGGGCCGCGATCCCTTCAAGCACCGCTGGCTCGACAGTCACAACATGATTTCGTCGTCGTTTGCGACTTCTTACCCAGTTGCGATGCCGATTGCGGGCGATTCCACGCAACCAGGCACCAAAGACTTCAGGCTGCTCCCAGTCACCACGACAGGATTCGCGATTCATGTACGCTTCCGCGAAGCTATCCTGCGCAATTTCCGTCGCATCACCCCAGGGAGCACCCCAGGAAGCAATCAGGCCCACAAGAGGCCCGCGATAGAGTTCAATTAGTTGTTTCAGGTCCATTTTGATCCTTTCCCTAACAGAGTAGTGTCCGGACCCAAATGAAATCACACAAAATAGGGAATAAAATGTTCTATTTTCTGAATATCAGCGAAAAACATGAGTGATATAACCTGTCTCTCAAGGCGGGAATGGCTGTTGTGTACACGAATTAAATGACTTGGAAGTGTGACAAGCCCGCAAAGATGAGTAACAGGATCCCGACACCCCAGATCGGAATAAACCAGATATGTCCACCAGCCTCGGGATTGATACCCGGGTTTTCTGTCTCATCGTTGGTGAAGCGTAAAAACAGGTCAAACAGCATTGCGCCAACGATGGCGACAATCACTGCCAGATCACGGTTGTCACTCCACTTGATCGACACAAAGAACAGTGAAATTCCAGCAGCACCACAAATCAGAGCATTGGTATTGAAAATCCACATCTGATTATGACGTCCTTCTGAATCTGATTAATTCTTCCAGGTGCAAATCAGAACAATTCCGTCAGCGGCTTTGAATTTTCGAGAAGCTCATAAGGGCGGCCTAACTTGTCGTAGGCGGTCAAGTCATTAATCCCCATCGCATGATAGACGGTATGCGTGACGTCCGCCGGTTTAACCGGTTTGTCGAGAGGGTATTCGCCATAACGGTCGCTGGCGCCGTAGGTCTGGCCCCCCTGAATTCCACCGCCGGCCAGTACATCGGTCAGACAGTGCGTCCAGTGATCACGGCCCGCTCCTGCAATTCCGCCGGAACGTGGATCGCCGATTTTTGGTTTGCGACCCATTTCACTGGTGATCATCACCAGTGTTTCATCGATGAGACCGCGGTCAGCCAGATCTTCAATCAACGCAGAGTAGGCCCGGTCGAATTCCGGCAGCAGATTTGTTTCGAGGCACTTGAAATTATTCCCGTGCGTGTCCCAGCTACCGGCACTCTTACACTTCTTGCCAAGCTTGTTGAGATCCCCTTTCCAGAAGACGGTAATGAAGGGAACCTCAGCTTCCACCAGCCGACGGGCAACCAGCAGGCTCATCCCATTAATCGTTTTCCCGTAACGTTCTATCGTAGCAGGTTTTTCCTGCTTCAAGTCGAAGGCAGACGTTGACTGTGAGGAAAGTAGCAGCGACAGAGCGCGCTCCTGATTCTGGTTCATCGCCGCGACATTGGGGAAACCATCAAAGTGACGGCGGGTCGAATCCAGTTCTTTCAGTAACGACATCCGCTCGGTCAGTCGGTCGGCTGTGACATCTCCTTCCAGAGAAAGTGCCGGCCCGCGAAGCTTGAGTGGCTCTTCGCTGGTTCCGTGGATATACATCGGATCGTGTTCCACACCCAGCCGCGCCGCAAACTGGCCCGGTCGCGTGTAAGGGGCACGACTTGGCATATGAGGCAGCGTGATCGCGTTTGGCAGATTCGGATGCGTCGGACGACGAGAAGCAACCACCGAACCCATATAAGGCCAGTCACCCGGCAGAGGCGTCCGATTGTTTCCCCGCGTGACGAACGTCTGGTCTGGTACATGCCCCGTCAGATTATGATAATAACCGGCGTGATGGTCGTTCGTGTTAACCGTCCCTGCCACCGAATTGATGAGTGCTAAATGATGCCCCTGTTTTGCCGTCATCGGTAGATGCTCAGAGATGCGAACTCCCGGAGCCGTCGTGGCAATCGGTTGAAACAGACCACGATAATCCGAAGGAGCGTCCGGCTTGAGGTCCCACATATCAATGTGAGAGGAACCGCCGCATAGAAAAAACAGAATCGTCGATTTTGCACGCTTCTGTGCTGGAACCGTTTTTTCCTTAGGGGCTGCAGGAACCGGTGACCCAAATTGCATACCGGCAAAGCCGAGTCCCGATGCCACTAAAAATTGCCGCCGATGCATAACCTGTTCTCCCGTTGTGAACCTCATGCAGGGGAAAGCCCCACTTCTGTTTTCTGTAGTCTGCTCTGTATCTCTCTTTTCCGCCTCGTCGCGTATCTCAGATTTCTCATTTGGGTTGAGCCTGAAAGCAGCTCCCATATTAACATCAAATCTCACTTATGTCTATGACAGATGTCATTTTTGTTCAGTCGTCTCAGCGAGACCAATCCCCATGAATCGGGAATATCACATGAGTTCCGGCAGCGGAGTATAACCGCTGTCGACCAGATACTGAGGTCGACCCGCGTGATCGGGAAGTGTCAGTTGTTCTACGTCGATCCCCATATTGTGATAAAGTGTCGCAAAGATTTCCTGGAAATGAACAGGGCGTCGGTCCGCGTCGCCACCCAATCGGTCAGTGGTGCCAATGACCTGACCCGTTTTCATGCCGCCACCCGCCAGCAACGCATTACAAACGCGCGGCCAGTGGTCGCGGCCACCATTTTTATTCACCTGCGGAGTGCGCCCAAACTCACCCCACGCAATGACTGTTGTGTCCTCAGCCATCCCACGTTGATGCAAGTCCTCGATCAGGGCGGTAATCGCCTGATCGAAATCAGGGAAGTTTTCTTTTGCTCGTTTGAAGTTGCTACTATGCCAGTCCCAGAAGCTGTAACTCAGAGTCACAACGCGTGCTCCCGCTTCGACCAGTCGCCGCGCCAGAAGGAATTGTTCATTGAGTCGCGGGGCAGCATCCCCCTGTTCTTTCACTGTCCCTTTCCCATAACGTGCACGTATCGCGGGATCTTCCTTTGACACATCGAGCGCCTCAATCAACCCCTTCGAAGTCAGCACACCGAAGGCCTGTTCGTTGAAAGAATCAAGTCCTAACATCGTGCCGCTATTGTCGGCATCTCGTCGAAACTGATCAAAACTTTGCAGCAAACTTTTACGATCGTTCAAACGATCTAACGTAATGCCGTTCAGCGTCATATCCCCCTTCATTTCTCCATTCGGGTTGAAAGGTGTATGCGCCATTCCCAGGAAGCTGTTCTTCCCAAAGTTATATGGGGTGTGCCTCATCTTCGGTGAGAGATTCACATAAGCAGGTGAGGTCGCCCTTGGATCACCTTTCAAGCGGGACAGAGTAGAACCCAACTCAGGCCAGCCACCCGAGGGTTGATTTCGATTGCTGTGTCCGGTCATACATTGAAACGAAGCATGCTGCCCGATTGAACCGACGAGCGAATTCACAAACACACATTTGTCTGCCATCTTTGCCAACCGTGGCAGGTGTTCGCAAATGTGAATGTCAGAAACGTTCGTAGAGATCGGATTGAACTCACCACGTATCTCAGCCGGTGCATCCATTTTAAGGTCATACATGTCCTGATGCGGCGGCCCGCCCGGCAGATAAACCATGATAATCGATTTGTGAGAATTGACTTTTCCCGACTGCGCTTCAGCACGAAGTAGTTGAGGCAGACTAAGACCGCCCAGACCCAGCGAACCAACTTTGATAAAATTCCGCCGCGAGACCTGATTGCAGAACTTGCTGGAAGACGCATCAAATAGATTCAGCATAATCAATTCCAGGGTGGGACAACGGGAGAGATTTATAGTGTGGGTCAAAATAATATACAATCCGCATTCTACCTCTAAACATCGGTAAAGTCTACGGTGTTCATCCAGTAAAAGTGCCTGTTTATGAGGCCTGATTCGATCACCAGACTGTTGATCACGTTTCTTTTCTCAGCTGTACGAAGTAAACTCATCGTTGAAAGGAAAGTGGAGACTATGAGCAAAAATTCGGAAAAAACAGGCTGGCGGATCAAGATAGGATTTGCTCTCTTCATCGTGAGCATCGGCTGGCCACTGATGATACCGCTTTTACCTTTAGTCGGCGTCTCAAATGCCATGACGGCAACGTTTACGGGAGTCATGCTCTTTGCAGCAGAGTTATTACTTGTCGCTGCCGTCGCCATTTCAGGTAAAGATGGTTTCGCTTTTATCAAGAACGCTGTGTTCGGCTTTTTGAAATCATATGGTCCTCCCGAAGAAGTCAGCCCTATCCGCTACAGGATTGGACTGGTTATGTTTGGGATACCCTTACTACTTGGTTGGTTGTCACCCTACCTGGGCCACCTGCTTCCCGGGATGGAGACGCGAGGGCAGAGCTACGCCATTGCGTCCGATGTGCTGCTGTTGATCAGCCTGTTTGTGCTGGGTGGTACTTTCTGGGACAAGCTACATTCGCTGTTTCGACATAATGCGTATGTCGTTTTTCCCGACAAGGTTAACACTTTAGACACACAGGACTGAGATGATAATTCTGACAAGATTGCTTTGCTTTCGAACTACCACGAAACAAAATAAAAACGTTCACACGACCCGTTGGAGTGCACATTCGGAAATTCCGAAATAAAATCAAGTTTTCGTTTCGATGATGATCAGATCTCAAAATCGGACATAATTCTAACCCTGCTCAACGTGGCCTTGTTGCCTGAAACATCAGGTGTGCTTTCACCGTGGGCCATTCGCTGGCAATGATGGAATAGACACACGTATCGCGGAGTGTGCCGTTCGGTGCGATTTGATGGCTGCGTAGAATCCCATCAAGCTTCGCGCCAAGACGCTCGATACCAGCGCGGCTTTGTTGATTGAAAAAATGCGTTCGAAACTCAACGGCAATGCAATCCAGCAATTCAAACGCATACGTCAGTAATAACAGTTTGCACTGTGTATTCAAGCCAGTCCCTTGCACCGATTTTCGCAACCAGGTTGACCCGATTTCAAGTCGTCGATTTGTGGCATCCACATTCATGAAAGTCGTCATACCAACGGCCTTGCCTGACGCCTTTTCGATGACCGTGAAGGGCAGCATTAATTGTTGTGCAAACAAATCAAGGCGTCTTTGGATCTCTGCGCCAACCATCTCTGGTTCAGGAACGGAAGTGTACCACAGCGTCCATAATTTTCCATCCTTAGTAGCCTCTACGAGATCGTCGAGGTGCCGCTCATCTAAAAGTTCAAGTCGAACACCCGCACCTTCAAGAGTAACAGGTTTTAACCAGGCCATCGTTTAAGCTTTCTTAGAAATCTCCCCAATTGCTGACACTCGCAAAGAGGCAGAAGAAGCAGATCTGAACTGCCAATACGAATTCATTATCGGTCGTTGTGTTGACACAAAATTGATGACACGATTCTTTAAACAGGGTTCACTAAGGCATACCAATAATACCAGGATTGCTCTCATATTTCTAACAACACGAAAAAAACCGCACTCTTGTGCGAGTAACTCGATATCATGGAAAAGATTGGTTATTTTATTCATTGGCCTCAACCCAGGATGTGGGGCGGCATTGTCACTTACTGTGATCAGGATTGAATGATTCAAAACATGAAACACCTAACCTTCTTCATCACTCTCATCGTATTCCCGGCAATGGTTTCCTTCGCAGAAGACAAACCGAAGCAAACCGCGAACCAGCCTGCTCTCAAACAGGACATCGTTGGCTTGTGGCTGATGGGGCAATCTCTGTGTGAAGGTGCCGAGTCTTTACCGCTCGTCACACCCACTGATGAAGGCTGGGGAAACTTGATGTTCCAACGCGGAGTGCGCACTTGGTCTTACGGCAAGCTTGGTAACAAACCGCAAGCTCGACCTGCAGAGCAGTTTACCTTCGTGCCTCTCTCCGCAACAAAAAATGGCGGACTGGGTGAAACTATCGCTAATGGGCTGGCCGATCATCTGAAAGCCCGTTGGCTCCTTTTTCTAGAAAACCGAAGCCAGCGGAAGAACGAAGCCCCCCATTTCCTGGCCGCTTATGCCGGTCAGGGTGGACGTCTCATTGACGAGCTTTCCAGCGTCGATCAATCGACCGACCCACGCACTCCCAAATCACGCCAACATGGTGGCGGCTATTACAAAACCAGTCTCGACGATGCACGTCGCGCCAAAGCGCAAGCGGAAGCGATGGGAAAAGACTTTGCCATCGCCGCTTTGATCTGGATGCAGGGCGAAGCGAATGCCGGCCCCACCGGCGGCATCAATCCCAGTCGCTGGGGAAAGGAACTCACGCGACCCGCTGGACAAGAATGGTATCGCGATCGGCTCATCCATTATCGAAAGCAATGGTCGCGCGACCTGCAGAAGATCACGGGACAAACCGACGAAATCCCCATGTTTACTTACCAGACCCTGAGTCCGGCTGGCGAGGCGCAACTCATGGCTGCCGACCTTGACCCGCACATCACGATGGTCGGCCCCCACTACATGGTGCCGAGCGCCGTCAACAGTCGCTATGCGGGCAGGTACGGAGATCCGATTCACCTGTCAGCAGATGGCGAACGCTGGTTCGGCGAGCAGATTGCCAAGGTCGTGCACCGCGTCCTTAAAGAAGGCGAAGCATGGCAACCCCTGCGTCCGCGAAAGTCATGGATCGCCCCCGATCGAACGAGTCTGCTGGTAGAGTTTCAGGTACCAAGACCGCCACTGGTTTTGGATGAGACATTTCTTCCACGCGAACAGTATTCATCGAGAAACAGCTTCCAATCGCTCTATGGATTCCAAATCCGAGACGCAGCCCGCGCTGTCGCAGGAATCAAGTCTGCTGAAGTCGAAGCGCCCAACCGCATTCGTATCCGGCTGGCCTCCCCCTTGAAAGCAGACACTACATTTACACTCAGCTATGGCCTGCCATATGCCGGTCAGATCGGGAAAATCGCAAGCATTCGAAAAGGTCCTTCCGTTGCCAAACAGCCCACAACTGAATTGCTCATCAAGGGAAATCTCAAGCAACAATTGAAATCACTGATAGCTGAAGGAGCCTTCTACGTCACCAACATGCTCACCGGCGACGCCTATGCGCGCGTCCCCATCCGCCACGTTGAAGAAGAGGAGAATATCACCGTGCTCCGCTTCGAAAATCGTGAACGCCGCAACCAGACCGACTTTGAGACAGGCCAGACACTCACTGCAATGCGTGGTTTTTCCTACGGGAACCTGCGGGATTCCGACTCCGAACAGGCCATCTATCAGTTCGCCGACTCAGCCTATGGAACCCGCGCCGGACAAGCCTACCCACTCTGGAACTGGTGCGTACTCTTCAAGCAATTTCCCATTTCGGAAAAATGAATTGTTCGCGTACGATTCGGTTTCGAATTCACTCCCCGGGGTAACGATCCCAGCGGTAGGCGAGTTTTGAATTTTTCCAAAAGACTTTGTCGAGGGCCGACTGTCCTTTATCCTGCAGATACTCAACCAGAATTTTTTGCAGCGTCACATAGTCGGCTGCGCGTTCCGAAACGGGCCAGTTACTGCCGAAGACCATGCGATCGACGCCAATGTTTTTCCAGATCACATCCAGCGTAGGACGATAATAGGATACGTCGTCGGGAACCTTTTTGGGATTTTTACGTGAGGCGCCTTCTACCAATGCGGAGATCTTAATAAAGACCTGCCTTTGGTCAGATAGTGCTTCCATAGATCGCTTCCATTGCGGGTCAATCTCATCCCCGTTAACGGCTGTGTTGCCAATATGATCCACGACGATTCGTAAATCGGGAACCAGCTTTGCAACCTGCTGTGCACTTTCGAGCGTGGCTGGCGGACCGTTCAAATCGATCTCCAGTCCCGCATCAGCCAGCATTTTCAAATCGTCGACAAATCGTTGATTTGGTAATCCCGCCTGAATCACATTATGCAACACGCGAATGCCTTTATAGAGCGGATTTTTGGAAAATCGTTTGAGGTGTTTGCGAAAGTCTTCTTCGCCGGGTGTCAATCTTCCCACAAAACCAATAATGACCGGATTCTCTTTCGCCTGATCCAAAATCCACTGATTGTCTTCTACCCATTTACTGGCTTCCACAACCACCGTGGCATTCACGGGCTGATATTTTTTCAGTTCGACAAAATCTTTCGGCAAGACCCTGCGATAGAGTGAAGAACCTTTGGGAGGCCAGGGTACGCCTTCGGGACGCGTGGGATCATAAAAATGTGTATGGGTATCGACCACTTTCGTCGGCAGAAGTACGCGGGATTTACTATCCGCACTCAAGCCAGCCCCGGTCTGAGCCGCCATCACTCCGGCTGATGCAGTCTTCAAAAATGTACGACGATTGATCTGTCCCATGATGCTGTTCCTCTGTGTTGGTTTCATTCAGTGTGAACATGTTGACTATATCAGAATACCAAATATTTCTCAGTCTGCCATATCTCTCTACCTTGACAATAATATACGTAATCGTCGCTCAGATTTGAATCGCACTTCCCTTTGACGGTTGTTTTTGCTAATTTTCACGTTCTGCGTATCTTCACTACCTCATTATGAGAAAATTGTTGCCAGGATCGGCTGCAAGCATATTCAACGGACTTGATACTGTCATGCCCGAGTCAGATGACCATAACTCGAGTTGGAATCGTCGTGAACCACAGTCGTTTGAGACTGAGGATTCAGGGACTGGTCAATGGGAAAATTCCGGCACGGAAAGCCCGCGCGAGTGGGATGCAAGTGACTTTGATCTCTCTCTCAAATTTGAAGATTACGCCCCACTCTGGATGCAGAAAGTGAAATCGTTTTTTGGTAAAGATCCGGAATGGTCTCTAGCTTCCAGCGTTGGTGCGATCGCCATCATCCTTACGGTTTTACTTTTATTGGCCATGCCCGATCACAGGCCTATGGATGTTGCCGCCGACTTTGCCGAACCTGTTATCCTGGGAAGCCTGCCCGATTCGAAGCCCATCGATTCACGCATTGAATTCGTTACCCCCGACTCGTTTCTCCTGGTCGATTTTGAAACAGAGCCGCTCTATGTCTCGTTTGGGAATGAGCATCATCCTTTCTCAGGGATTGCAGCCCGAGAAGAAAAACCGACTCGACTCAAATTGCCCGATTTTAATCTGACGCCAGAGCCCGCATCATCACTGGTATTGAATGTCCAGAAAATCAGAGTCATCGAACGGGAAATGCTGGACCCGAATATCGACGCGCAGTTTTTAGTCGAAGCAAAATCTGATTCAGTTGAACTTCATAGTCAACTGGAGCCCGCTGATCGATTCCTGTTTAATCAAAACTGGAAACTCATTGATCTTGCCAGAGTTGATCTGATAGAACCTCAAATCATTCGCCCTACGCTGTACCACGAACGATATCCCGGTAGTCAACCCAGTAGACAACATCTACAGGTGGGACAGGAACAAGCCTTTGAACGCAGCCGACTCGATCATCTGACTAGTGTGACTGCGCCGCAGCAGGAAGCGAAATTGAATCTGGATATTCGCAAGCAGTTTCCCGAATCGGGAACTACGAATCAATTGTTAACGTATTCCATTCTTGTGAAAAATAGTGGCACCTCTCCTGCCTACGATGTTCACGTTGATGAAACTCTCTCGCCTCTGACCAGTCTGGTTGATTTTTCTCCTAGAGGGGAAGTCAAAGAGAATCACCTGCACTGGAAAATTTCCCGGCTGGATCCCAAGGAAGAACGCGAACTCCGTGTCAAAGTATTTCTGAATCAGACTGGGAATGTAAAAACAAATTCGAAGATCAAACTGGTTTCGAATGTAGCAGCCTCGACTCAAATCACTGCCCTGAATCTGGATGTACAAATCAAAGGCCCTGAAACGGTGACCGAGGGAGACATCTTCGGAATTGATTTTGTGATCACCAATCAGGGAGAGCGAAATCAGAAAGAAGTCAGTCTGGATCTGGACCTGCCCGCAGGGCTGGAACATCAACAGGGGCGACAACTCACATTGAAAATTGATCAACTGGATTCAAAACAGTCACGCACGTTTCGTGCCCGCGTCAAAGCGACAAAAACAGGTATCGTCAGCTCGCAGGCCACTCTCATGGCAGAAGGTCTCGCGCTAGGCGAAGCAGCGCTAGATCAAAAAGTCGTAAAAAGAATAACCGAACGCAAGCCAGCGCCTGCAAAACAGGTAACACCTGCACGATCCCCTTCTGCAGGATCTCCCTCGGCTCCGGCGCAAAGCTGCCCTTGCCAGCCGATCACACTGCCTGTGTTCTACTTTGTGCCTTAGAGGCGATCTGAGTTGATTCGCTCTCCCCCCTTCGGGTACCATCAAAGGTAGAAATGCGACACTTGAGTTCCGAGTCCCTCAATTCACAGAGAGCGCACCCGTATGAGATTTTCAAGGCAATCAAAACAAAACTGCTTATGCCTGACTTTACTTACAAGCATTGTTTTCCTGAGTACTATCATTCCCGTTAACGCATCAGAGCCCCAGCGCAGACAGGGTGAAATGGCGGGAGAAGTGACTACCAACTCTGTCATTCTTCAGTCCCGGCTGACGGCTGCGAACTTAGATGAATCGGGTGACTTGCCAGGACACGCTGGTGTCGCCCGTTTCGAACTTTCCACGAACAACGATTTTGCAAACTCCTTTTTCACCGAATGGATCACCGCGGAACCAGACTATGATTTTCTGATCAAGACGCTCGTTTCCAAATTGAAGCCGGGAACGCGCTATTTTTATCGACTCCAATATGGTTCAGAAAAAACATCGACCAAAACAGGACCAGCGAATACGTTTAAAACATTACCAGCAGCCGCACAACCTGCAGAAATCAGTTTCGCGGTTGTCACAGGTATGAACTATGAGGGATTTTATAACGGCATCGGAAAAAAGCGTCCCGCATATCAGGGACCGGACAAACATTTAGGATTCCCGGCGCTGGTCAGTATTTTAAAATTGAAGCCCGATTTCTTTGTTGGCACCGGCGATAACGTCTATTACGATCATCCCCGAAAAAACTCAGCGCAAACCACCGACGCTCTGAGAAAAAAATGGCATGAACAATTTGCGCAACAACGTTATGTTGATCTCTTCGCACAGGTTCCCACTTACTGGGAAAAAGACGATCACGATTTTCGGTATAACGATTGTGATCTCACTGGTAACAAAGCGCCCTCCAATGAACTGGGACTACGCATGTTTCGCGAGCAGGTGCCCATCGTTGATCCAAAAAAGAAAAACCCGATTACGTACCGCACCTATCGCATGGGAAAATTACTTCAGGTCTGGTTTACAGAAAATCGCGATTACCGCAGCCCGAACCGCTCTCCCGATGGACCGGAAAAAACCATCTGGGGTGTCAAACAACGTAACTGGCTCAAACAGACACTCAAAGATTCAGATGCCACATTCAAACTGATCATCTCACCCACTCCCCTGATTGGACCGGATGATAAATCGAAAACTGACAACCATACCAACGTCGGTGGCTTCCAGCATGAACGTGATGAATTCTTCAACTGGATCAAGCAGGAAAAGCTGGAGCAACGCGGATTGTATCTGATCTGTGGAGACCGTCATTGGCAATATCATTCAATTGCCCCTTCCGGCATTGAAGAATTTTCAACGGGTGCACTCGTTGATGCCAACTCCAGACTGGGTATCAAGCCCGGATCAAAACGGGGAACTGATCCTCTCGCAGAAATGAAACAACCCTATACATCAAACCCTGCCTCAGGGGGCTTTCTGCTGGTCAAAGTCAAACCGGCTGAAGCAGGAAAATCGGGAACCGTTTCCTTTCTATTCTATGATGAGAACGGCGTGCTGTTGCATCAGGTACAAAAAACACGTCCTGTAGATCAATGATTGAGCACGTTTTCTGGCCAATCTTCTATATTCGCTGAACTTCGATATTCAATCGGCAGAATATTGCAACCGATTAATGAAAGCGGGTAGCATAGAGTCTGTCCATTTGACTGAGTTTTGGGAAAGCAGTCTCTCACCCTGGAAAGAATGAGATGAAACAAGTCGCGCACTTTTTTAGTTTCGCATTTCCGATTCTGATCTGCTTTCTGTTCGGAATCACTGATTCCATACAAGCAGAAAATCCCACCATTGGACATATCACCCTCATAGCCGGTAAATATCCCATTGAGAATGAACCGGTTTTTGCAACGCTGCCTGAATCCGGATTCTCTCATCAGGGAGTCTACCTTATCGAAAAAAGGGACACAGGTCCCAATACCATCGCCGCTCAAATTGAAAACAGGGGCCATGCAGCAGACCGGCTCTGGTTCATACCGCTCGGAAAAACGACAGCCGGGACCACTCGCGTATTTGAGATCAAGGCAGGTCGCACAACACTTGAAAACCGGGTTTCGATCAAAGACACAGGAAAGGCTTATCAGTTTCGTGTTGGAAACCAGCCCGTCTTGAATTATAACTACAAACATATTCCCGCACCGAAACCATTGGATTTCCTTTATGGGCGCAGTGCCCATATCCATCCGATCTGGACCCCCGGTGGTAAAATTGTTTCCGATGAATTTCCCCCCGATCATGCCCATCAGAGTGGACAGTTTCTCGCCTATACCAAAGCAGTGTTCGAAGGACGGAACCCCAATTTCTGGGAAATCAAAAACAAAAAAGGACGCGTGCGTTTTCATAAATTAATCTCGCAACAACAGGGACCCGTCTTTGCGGAATTAAAAGTGGCACAGGAACACGTCGATCTGACAGGACCTGAAGAAAAAGTGGCTCTCAACGAAACCTGGACGATTCGTGTCTGGAATCAGACTGAAAAACAGCCAGCCTTCTGGGTGTATGATCTTTCATCAGAAGCCCAGTGTGCCACGAACAGCACTTTGCATCTTCCCAAATATCATTATGGTGGCATGGCCATTCGCGGCGGTCGTGGCTGGACTAAAGAGACTTGTCGCTTTTTAACCTCAAATGGGAAAACCAGAAAAAACGGTAACCATGATCGATCTCGCTGGTGTGACATCTCTGGCAAAAAAGTGGCTGAAGACACTCTGAGTGGTTTTACGATCCTGAGTCATCCAGATAATTTTCGTCACCCGGAACCGGTGCGCATTCATCCTTCCATGCCTTATATGGTGTTTACTCCCTGTGCCTTGGGAGACTGGAAAATCGAACCGGGCAAACCCAACATCAGCCGCTATCGATGTCTGGTTCACGATGGAGGGGCCTCTCAACGAACCGAACAAAACTGGCAGAACTATGCCAATCCACCACAAGTTATATTACAGTTAGTCACAAAAAACTAATTTGATTGCTGAAAGAGACGCGCATGATTTGGGACTTACATTGCCATCTGTCCGGGGTGGATGGAAAAACGGTTGACGAACGCATTGCCAAATTGATGGAGTACGCCGACCGGATGGGCGTCGAACGACTTGTCTTTTTTATGGGTTTTCCCTGGTCTAAAGATCCGACTCCTGAAAACTTTCGAAAACAGAACGATCAGGTCATGCAGGCTATCAGCCATTGGCATGATCGCGCCTTTGGCTTTGTTTATCTCAACGCCAAATACGTTGACGAAAGTATCAAAGAACTGGATCGTTGCGTCAAAAATGGGCCGATGGTCGGTGTCAAATTATGGGTTGCTACCCGGTGTAATGATCCGAAAATCGATCCGATCATTCAGCGGGCAGGGGAATTAAACGCGTTAATTTATCAACATACCTGGTTTAAGGCCGGTGGAAACCTGGTCGGGGAATCCACCCCCAGCGATCTGGCGATTATGGCAAAACGACATCCCAAAACTCCCCTCATCTCCGGCCATATCGGCGGCGACTGGGAACTGGGACTCCGCGCCATAGAAAACAGTCCCAATGTGTATGCGGGTATCGGCGGGTTTGATCCCACAGCCGGGATCACTGAAATGGCAGTCCGCACGCTGGGAGCAGACCGTGTGATCTACGGCAGCGATATCGGAGGACGCAGTTTCTCATCACAACTTGCCAAAGTTCAGGGTGCAGACATTCCTGAAGTTTCCAAACGTTTAATTCTGGGCGGTAACCTCAAACGACTGTTGACTCCCATTTTGAAAGATAAGGGGATCAAAGTATGATTTTCGATTCGAATCTGTATCTCTCGCGCTGGCCCTTCAGACGATTACCCAACGATGAAACACCTCAGCTCGTTAAAAAATTAAAACAGAATCAGATCAGCAAAGCACTCGCCGGCAGCTTTGATGGTCTGCTGCATAAAGATATCAGAGCCGTCAATCAGAGACTGGCTGAGGAATGCCAGTCATCGGGTCCCGGGTTGCTGATTCCCGTGGGAAGTGTCAACCTGAGCCTGCCAGGCTGGGAAGCAGATGTCGTCGCCTGTCATGAAGAGTTCCACATGCCCGGCCTGCGCCTGCATCCCAATTATCATGGCTATCAGCTAAGTGATTCGAAAGTGAAAAAACTGTTCGCCCTGGCAGCAGAACGCGACATGTTTATTCAGATCGCCATGCGCATGGAAGATGATCGCACTCAGCATCCTCTGGTGAAAGTGCCCGATGTTAACTTTGAAGCGTTACCGGAACTGATGAAACAACACCCTGCAATCCAAGTCACAATTCTCAATGGGTTGAAAACACTCAGAGGAGCCAACATCACCAGGCTGACCGAAAACCCCAACCTCACAATTGAAATTGCGATGCTCGAAGGAGTCGGCGGGATTGAGAAGCTCATCAAACAGGTGCCCTATCAGCAAATACTCTTCGGTTCTTATTTTCCCTTTTTCTACCTGGAATCCAGTTTGAACAAACTGAAGGAATCCGATCTGGGAATGAAAATTGAAAAGCAAATTACGTGGGAGAATGCACAAAAGCGATTTCTGAAATGAGACCGGAACTAAATGAAATTATTCCGTCCATTCCAGATACGGATCGAGGCCCATTTTGTGAAACATTTCAATGCGGTGCTTTTCATGCTTCAACATATCACGACGTTGTTTGAGATGCAGCTTTTCAAGAAAGCTCTGCGTATTTTTAAAGAAGGAAAGCCAGTTCGCAGGTAACTCACCCTTCTCGTCCGCTTTAGCAGATTGAATAATTTTCTCGACTTGAGACGTCTCCAGACAACGTAACAGTTCATCTTCCAGAGAGAGAAAAAACTGATAGTGTCCCGGGTCTCCCTGTCGAGCAGCACGGCCCACCAACTGACGATCGATTCGTGCGGATGTATGCATCTCAGTGGCAATGACATGCAAACCACCATTTTCACGTACCAGATCATTCAGCAGGATATCCGTACCACGTCCGGCCATATTAGTCGCAATCGTGACACGCGAAGGTTCGCCTGCCTTCTTCACGATTTCTCCTTCTTGTTCGTGATATTTTGCATTCAAAATCTGGTGCGGTATCGCCTTCATCGATAATAAATCGCCCAATAGTTCTGAGGCTTCTACGGAAGGAGTTCCCACCAGAACCGGACATTGTTTTTGCCGGATCTGTTCAATTTCTTCTACGACTGCCAGACGCTTGGCCTGCATGCTCTTGAAGATACGAGGCGTGCTGCCTTCTCGAATACAGGGACGGTTCGTGGGGATCTGTGTCACCGAAACTTTATAGGTTTTCCGAATTTCCTTTTCAGCCAGAGCAGCGGTACCTGTCATTCCCGCCAGATGAGAATAGTTCTGGAAGAAACTTTGAACGGTAATCCTGGCTGCTTGTCCGGTCGCTGCGGTCACTGGAATGTGCTCTTGCGCTTCAATCGACTGATGAAGTCCGTCCTGCCATTTTCTTCCTTCCATCATGCGACCCGTTGATTCGTCGACGATGACGACCTCCTCATCGATAACCACGTAATCACGGTCTTTTAAAAATCCGAAACGGGCCACTAGTGACTGTTCAACCTGTTTATAGATCCGCTCGGTATCAATCGAATCCAGTAGAGACGGCTTGGGCATTAATAATACTTTTCGACACCCATCATCTGTCAGGTAAGCGGAACGTTTTTTGGGCTCATAAACAAAATCAACTTCCGATTCCAATTGATGTGTCGCACGATTACTCCAGCGAAACAGATTGACCGAGGCCGCGTCATTTGGCTGGATGAGTCCGATAATCAAAGGAGTACGTGCTTCATCAATCAAAATACTATCGGCTTCATCAATTAACGCAAAATAATTTCCACGCTGAACAAGGGGCTCTTTACCGGATGTTTTATGGTTGGTGATGGCCTGCTCTAACTGACCCGGAGCACTGGCCCCAATCCGAATGCGATCGCGCAGGAAATCAAATCCCATCTCATTCGCAGTTCCATAGGTCACATCCAGACCATAGGCAATACGGCGATCTTCATCTTCCATGTCGGATGTGATGCAACCCACAGAGAGTCCAAGTTTATTGAAGACAGGACCCATCGTTTCCGAGTCACGTTGCGCCAGATAATCATTGACGGTTATCACATGACAGCCTTTTCCCATCAGCGCGCGGAGATAAGCGGGTAGAACTGCAGTCAGAGTTTTTCCTTCACCGGTCTGCATTTCAGCAATACCACCTTCGAACAGTGCAATCCCACCCATCAGTTGAACGGGAAAATGCTCCATCTTCAAGGTGCGCCACGCCGCTTCTCGCACCAAGGCATATGCTTCGGGAAGAATTTTCTTTAACGACTCGCCCGATTTCGCACGCCAGCGCAATTCCAGAGAATAACGCTCCAGACGATCATCACTCTCTTTTTTGAGGGCTTCACTCCGCTTGATAATCTGGTTTGCGTCTGTTTCCCAACGAGAAATACGTGATTTCGCAGGTCGAAATCCAGACTTCATCCAATGATAGCTATGAGATGCGACGCTCAATCTGCCTCCCGAACGGTTGATAAATCGTGAAAGAGAAAATCTGAACCCAATTCAAAACGAAAGCGTTAAAAGAATACGATACTGGCTTATTAATTATGACGGACAAACGTCGGAAACGTAACGCATGGAACTTGGGAATTCACATGGTACCCAAGTCAGCATCCTCTCAATATTCCACCTCAGGCATATTATTCATAAACCATTACTATGATTGTGTTTAAATTGATTAAAACACATGAGAACACCTCTGATGTAGTTTAATTTTAACCAATGAACGCACTTTCAACAAAAACTATTTTCGGAATTGATACAGCCACACGTAAAAAGGTTCTTCGATAGTAAGTTGTTACAGTTTGTTGATTTAAGACAACATGCGACCCTGAACTCCTGATCAAAATGTTAGATTAATCTCAACCAATCGTCATTTTTGTTGCAGATTGTTTTTTGCTTATGTCAAACAGAAACAGACCACCCATGCCATGCAATTCTGCTAAACATCGAAAACATTCCAATTTACCTGTTCTTTTACGTATGAGAGTTCCTTTAAAATCAATAACTGAACAGCCGGGCGGACTGGGGACAAAAAAGACTTGCCCGAAGACTGAAGTCGATCAAATTGATGTTAATTCAATATAAAAGACACCCGCAAAATGATCTCAAAATTCATTGACAACCTGTGGCGACCTCGACGAAACAAGCATCACCGTCGATTAAAACGAGCCACAACTCCCATAGTGGCAACTGAAAAACTAGAAGAACGAACACTCCTCAGTGGTCAGGATCTGGTTGCTTTCGCGCAAGCGCTCACAGCAGCGAATGTGACTCTGTATGGCGCTGCCTGGGATGCTGATACGACCGCTCAAAAAGCCTTACTGGAGGATGGCGCACAATTTCTACAGTTCGTTGAAGTCACCAATGCCAATCGGGGTTTAAACGCCGAAGCTGCCAATGCTGGAATTGGAGACATTGCTAACTTAAGACCTATCTGGAAACTGAATGATGGATCATTAATCGAAGGCAGTCTGGTCAACACTCTGCAAGACTTATCCACTGCTACCGGCGTGGCCATTCCCATGTCAAACGGTCCGTTCCTCAAAGAAATTTCCGATCAGAACCTGATTTCGGGAACCGGCTTGCATGTGGCCCTCGATGGTTTCGACCCAGAGAATGGCCCTCTGACTTATACCGTGGAGAGCAGTAACCCGAATGTTTCCGCGCGAATCCTGAGTGGAAACCGCAGTCTGCGGATCTCCGTTGAAGGTTATGGTGATATGGTCTTCGAACTCTTTGAAGGCAGAGCATCGCGGGCAGCTGAACGTATTATCGAACTGGCGCAAAGTGATTTTTATAGTGATGTCATTTTCCATCGCATTGTCAACAACTTCGCCATACAAGGAGGTGACCCAACAGGTACCGGAACTGGAGGCTCTATCCTGGGCTTCTTTGATGACCAGTTTCACCCGGAACTGCAACACGTTCAAACTGGCCTGCTCGCCATGGCCAAAGCCTTTGATGATACAAACGATTCCCAGTTTTTCATCACCGAAGGGGCGTCCAGATCTCTTGATTTTCAGCATACAATCTTTGGTTATCTGATTGAAGGAGAAGACGTTCGGGAAGCCATCAGTAATCTGTCGGTAACCGGTGAAACTCCTAATTTTACAATCTCAATGGAAAGCGTTGAAGTCTTCACAGATCTCGAAAATGCGACGCTATTTTTGACAGCCCCTGAAGGTTCCAGCGGATCTTCAACCATTACTGTCACCGTTGAAAACCAGAATGGCTTAACACAGCAACGCCAATTTCTGGTAAACGTCACACCAGACACAATTTCCAATGTCTTTAGCACTACTAATGCCAACCCCTATTTGGCAGATATCCCGGATTTGCACGTGAGACCCGGGGCATCAGTTCAATATCAACTGCAGGCAACAGATATCGATTTGGGATTTCAAGATGGAAATAATGTCTTTTTCTATTACGGCGAAGAGGACTTGATCGCACGTCAATTGCCCGTTCCTGTATTAGCGCCGGCAGATTTGGTTTATAGTGTTGATCCTATGACAGGATTACTCACGATCAGTCCGGAAGTCGATCTGACTCCCGGCGTCTACGGAATCACCGTTGCTGTCGGGTTTCAGCAAACGAATCCTTTATTCCCACAGTTCTTTCGAGATCTTCAAGACTACCAGGTCATCAACATCATAGTCAGCGATCCACCGATCGCCAATGATGACTTCTATGCGTTGCAAGGTGATACACCTGAGGCGATGTTTGTGGCCGAGGATGATCAACTTTTTGGTGGCTCGTCGATCATTGACAACATTACCGGAGAATTACTCCCAGGCTATATATATGAAGTGGTAGACCAACCAACTAACGGAACTGTCACAATCGATGAGGAGGGCAAGGCTCACTTTGTCTCCGATGGTTCAGGTTACATCGGAATGGATCATTTTACGTATCGAATTAAAGACAGTTTTGGTGCCTACTCCAATGTCGCCACTGTTAATTTCTCTCTAGCACCTGAGGGAGTGATCCTGGTCACACTGTTGAGCGATGAGACACTGGCTGATGAAAGAGTCACGCTGAGAGAGGCCATTTTTGCTGCCAATACCGACCTGGCTTTCGACGCAGCGCCTGCAGGTAATGGTTCCGATACGATCATGTTTGATCCGAGCCTGGACTTTTCTGAAGCTCTGATACTCGCAAATAATCTCCCTACTATCACTGATTCATTGTCGATAATCGCCCCCACATCAGTAGAAGGTGACATTCTACTGACTATCGATGCCGGTCAGAATTATCGACATTTTTCAATCAACGATGGTCTTGCCAATACACTCCAGGTCAGCCTGCAGAACCTCAAATTAATTAACGGTAAAATTAGTGATAACGGGGGGTCTATTTTTAATTCGGAACTCCTGGTGATCACAAACAGCGAGCTGCTCAATAATCAATCGAGCACCGGTCTGGGCGGGGCCATTTATAACACAGGTTCGCTGACTATTTTAAATTCGTTGATCCAAAACAATCAATCACTACTTGCATCGGGTGGTGCGATAGCCAGCATCTCCGGATCTGTTTCGCTCGACCAGACAACCCTGGATGATAACGATTCTGAGGGACATGGAGGCGCCATATATGGCATAAATGCCAATATCTCTTTAACGAACAGTGTTGTCTCCAATAATTCAGGCGCCAGTGGAAATGGAGGCGGACTCTATCAAGACAATGGCCAACTCACAATTACGAACTCCTCTTTCATAAGTAATAGTACGGCGTTTGCGTCTACAACGGGTGGGGGTATTTCTGCCACCAACACAACGTCCACTATTACTGGATCGACATTCCACGATAACCAGAGTTCCGGTTCGGGTGGCGGCTTATATCAACTCGCGGGTACTCTATCTGTTCGAAACAGTACGTTCTCTGAAAATTCTGCCCAGCTGGAAAATGGCGGGGGAATATATACCGGCGCAGATACCATCTCCGTTGTGAACTCAACCATTTCAGGTAATTCCGCATTCAGCAACGGCGGGGGAATTTATTTTGCCGATGTTCTTAATTTTACTAGTGGTACTGTCAACAACAGCACCATTGCTAAAAACAACGCCTTCCTGAACGGCGGAGGCCTTCACTCAGAATTCAATGTAATCACTGTCAACAATACCATTATTGCAGACAACACTGCATCCAGTTCAGGAGCCGATTTTCTGGGCTTTGCTGGTGGCAAAAACAGCCTGATCGAAAACATAAACGGCTTAAACATTCAGGGTGGTGTCAACTTCATTACCGGGCAGGATCCGGGTTTACTGCCTCTGGCTGATAATGGTGGACTGACTCAAACACATGCACTCAGTTCTGGTAGTATCGCTATTGACGCAGGCGATTCTGCTTTTGACCCCAATTCATTTACACCAGCGTTAACACTGGACCAGAGAGGTTCAGCACGTGTTGCTGACGGGAACAATGATTCAACAATTCAGATCGACATCGGTGCCTACGAAGCAGAGTCCGTGCTTGGTAGTAGTCAGCTGACGGTTAAGTGGGAGCCCACGAATGTCGGAGCTTCAGGAATTGCGAACTCGCTGCCAGCAAATGCGGATTTTATTGATGAATGGAATCCCGTTGTCGTCGAAATCTGGGTGAGTGTCACCAATTCATCCGAGAATGGTTTGACATCTGCGAATGTTGATTTCCAGTTTGATGCCCAGTATCTGACTGCCGATGCCATCGAATATGGTCCTGGATTTACTGAAAATCAAACTGGTACGATCGATAATCAAGCCGGTACGATTTCCGGGCTGGGAGCATCAACCAACCTGACCGGTCATGGAGCAGAAACTCTTGTCCTGCTGGCCCGCGTTCAATTATCCGTCAATCCTGTGCCCTTGAATGCTAACGGACAGCATATCCAAGCCGTTGCCAATCTGAATTTTCAAATTGCAAATAGTAACCTGACTTCGTCGCTGGGCGATGTCACCGTAACAGAAGGAGCTGCCACCAACCTGACATTAGTTCCTGCATTGTATGATTTGAATGATAATGGTTCTATTGACTTCCGAGATCTAATACTCTTTGCTGCCGTTTATACGAAATCTACAGGAGACCCAGAATCGCCAGATGCCTGGGCTGCTGATTTCGATCGTTCAGGAAAAGTAAACTTCCGCGACTTGATTTTGCTTGCGACTAACTACTCTAAAGTAAAAGGCAGCGGTGACTTCTTTGTTTATCCATCTAACTTTTCAGATGTCTGGCAACAAAACAATCTTGTGACATCGCAAATCAATCTACTAGAATCTCATGCTCAAAATCTGACTCAAGAAAATATTGAACCCGTTCTGAAAGCTGCCAAAAATCATCTGGCAATAGTTCATGACGATACCGTCCATGAAAAACTTGCTGATGTCGAAATCAAATTAGTAGAACTTCCCGGCACACAATTAGCAAAAGCTGAACCTGAAACAAATACCATCTATCTGGATATCAATGCCGCAGGCTGGGGATGGTTCGTTGACTCCACTCCGCTGTTAAATGAAGAATTTAACCAAACGGCATTTGGTATTTTTGACGCTGACTTATTCAGCACTGCTGACGGACATATCGATTTATTAACAGTCCTGATTCATGAGTTAAACCATCTTTTAGGGCAGGACCATACGCATGAAAGCCCCGCTCTGGAGTCAGAGCTGGATCCAGGAGTCCGAAAACTAGCCTCTCAAGAGAAAATTCCGGAAACAGATGATTTCTTTGGTCATTATCTGGACCCGGAATTCCAGGGGATCATTTGAACAGAAATCAGCCAGAACCACTTTTTTCCCATGAATTAGACCACACAAATGTGAGAAATTTCAGTCTCAGACGTCCACAAGGTAATAGTCAGACTCGGATTGTTCCGCAAAACTATAAGCAGCACTCCTTTTTCGGGTCATCTTTTTTATCTTTTACTTGACATCCGTTGTTTTGCTGCTGCACAATCAGTATTTGCTTTGCCTATTTTAACATTGAATCATATATTTAAGTTGATTTGACCAGAGAACTTGATGGACTTCCGAGTCCTTCTCCCTTCGAAACAAACATGTAAGTCATTATAAAAATAAGAGTTAACTCAAAAAGCTTAATAAAAAGCTACTCGCGTAAAACAGCGTTTCCTGTTTTTTGCATGATATGGAAAGATACAAATGATGTTTACGAGAACTAAACGTCGTCACCAGCCAGGTCGAATTGGTTCATTTCTCAGCTTCCTCCGCAAGGGCCGAGATAAAAGGCTGAGAAACCTGCGTCTGCACTCGTTATCCAGGACTGTTTCCTCTGTGGAACTACTGGAAGACAGGACGTTACTTTCAGCAGCAAATGCATTATTTAATCCCAACGTCTATAGTTCCTCTGCTGATGTCTCACCCGCACTGCCAAGCACGGAGATCTCACCCCAGTCCATCATTATGCTGTCGTCTGAAACGCAGGCTGAACAACAAGCGGCGAATCCCACCACTGCAGAAGATAAAGAGAGAAATCAGAATGATCTGGGACAAGTCGAAAATCCTCTCGACTATCTTGCGTTTTCTACCAATGAGAACGAAGGAGTAGGTACGGCAGGAGATAATGATACTATTGTCGATGCACAGAATATTGCCAACTTTGGTACAGGCCTCAGTGACGACCCGGAAGTCGACATTGCAGGCTATCTGGCAAACGCAAATTCGGTGAGGTTATCTCCCTTTGCTGAAGACGATGGCTCTATCACACTGGCAAATAATGTGTTTTTGACATTTTTTGATCAGATTGAAATCCTGGGAGCTACGATTGGAAATGGGCCACATGGGAGCGGGGGAACCGGAACTGGTGACTTCGATTATTACGAACTTTCTGGACTTCAAGAAGGTCAGAGACTCACGATTTCAGTTGAAGATGCCACTCAATTTAATGGTCTGGATCCGATCGTAGCCCTTTATTCCGATACAGGACTTTTAATAGCATCTGGTGACGATGGTGGAAATTTTCTGGACAGTTTTCTTAACATATCCGTTCCTTTGAGTGGTGATTACTATGTGATGGTGGGGGGATATAGCGCAGATGCATTTGATATCGGACTGCCAACTGATCCATTTGATGAAACGAGCGGCACCGGTGTCGGGTCCAACTCCAGCTCTGAGGGAGCGTATAATCTTACCATTGGTTTAAATGCGACAGATATTGATTATTACTCAGTCGATCTGGAAGCGGGTGACATACTGGGTGCCAATGTGTTTGGTGCAGGTCAAACACTCTCAATTTTTAATCCTTCGGGAACTTTAATGTTCGAATCTTCCCGATTTCTGGATGACCTGTACCCTGGTACTTCTCCTCTCCCTGGGGACGGTAATGCTTCGGCTTCAATTGTGGCACCGGATGCGGGTCAATACTTTGTAGCAGTTACCGGAGGCCTGGGAACATACGATCTTCAAATGAGAGCTTTCCGCCCTGTCCTGGAAACCGAACTGATCGATTCTAATGCTGTCCAGACTCTGTATATTGACTTTGATGGTGCCACCGTTGACCCATCTACATTCGATAACTTTTTGCCTTCCAGCTCAGCAAATCTTTCACCTCTAAGCGCGTTTCTCAGCAACTGGGGACTTACAGCGGCAGATGAAGATGCTGTGATTGACGCGATTCTGACTACTGTTGTAGAAAATTTTGCTGATATTGGAGCCTTGGGTAATAACGGTCAATTCTTTGACCCTTCCACAGGTGATATCTTCGGAAATCCTGGTGACATCATTGGTAATCCCGGTGACTATGGCATTCAGATTTTAAATAGTCGTGATAATCCCGGATTGGATGAGTTTAACACACCACACCTCAGCCGCGTCATTGTTGGTGGTACCATTAATGAACTCGGAATTCCTACCATCGGAATTGCTGAATCAATCGATGTCGGAAACTTTGACACCACGGAGTCAGCGGTTGTTCTGCTCGATTTGCTCAGCAGTACGAATGCGGCAGACCCTAATTCATTGAATAATATTGCCAGGAATATCGGAAGCTCGATCATTGATTTAATTGGTGTAGCGGTCGGAAATATTGTGGCACATGAAGCAGGGCACTTCTTCGGCTTGTGGCACACATTCAACTTTAATTCCGCCTCTCAAATTATTGACCAGGGTGGTAATCTTTCAAACCTGATTGGAATAGGCCCTGATGGCTTCTTTGGTACTGGCGATGATATTGATGTCGATTTCGGAACCGATTCGCTGACAGCATCATTTAGAGGTCTCCAGGATAGTATTAACACACTGGCATTCGGACTCTCAACCAGTGCCAACTTTGGTCTCGATTTTGGAGACGCTCCAACCCCGTACCCTACACTATTGGCTGATGATGGAGCACGTCACAGCCTGGAAGGCGGACTGACTCTGGGCGCCTCAATCGATCTGGAACTGGATGGACTACCCAGTGCGGACGCTTCGGGAGATGGTGCTGATGACGATGGCATTATCTTCCTCTCAAACGGCATTGCCGAAAGTGATGCTTTCTCTCGAATCGAAGTAGAAGTTTCAGGTGACGGTTTACTATCTGGCTGGATCGACTTCAATCGTGATGGTGTCTGGGATGCCAGTGAGCAAATCGTTACCGATGCTGTAGTTTCTGCCGGTATACAGACCATTCAGTTCGCCGTACCAGTCGGAGCCGCTTTCAGTGTCGGAGACACCTTCGCTCGATTCCGGCTCAGTACACAAGCGGGACTCGGCGTTACCGGATTTGCTCCCGATGGAGAAGTCGAAGACTATCAAGTCAGTCTCAGCGCGTCACGTTTCGGCACCATTATGTTTGACAGGGCCACTTACGACACCGGCGATTTAGTGACGATCACTGTCACCGATGGAGATTTACTGGGAGCGGGTACAGTAAACATTCTGGTCACATCTTCCGGAGGCGATTCTGAAACGGTCATATTGACAGAGATCCCAGGCACCGGCGGAAGCTTTGTCGGCACCATACTCTCCTCACCAGGTACGCTTGTCGTCGGCAATGGAACTCTGGAAACGGTGTTCGACGATATTATCACAGCTGCTTATGCAGATGCCGACACAGGCCAGGGGCAACCTGGAAACTTCCTGGGTAATTTTGTGGCATCCGGTTTGAACAGTCCACGCGATCTCATCTTTGGTCCGGATGGTGACCTCTATGTCAGCAACGGTTTTGAAAATTCAGGTGGCTCCGATCATACTGTAGAACGGTTCGATGGCCAGACAGGGGCTTCGAAAGGTTCCTTCGTGATTCCCGGTTCCGGGGGAATTGATGTTCCCAGTGGATTGGCATTTGGTCCTGATGGCAACCTGTATGTCGCCAGCGCCGATTCCGGACAAATACTGCGTTATGATGGTCAAACCGGATCGATCATCGGGTCAGGGATCTTTGCTTCGGGTGGTGGACTGGTTGAACCAAGATTCATTGCATTCGGACCGGGTTCTGCTCCGGGTATCCCCGACTTGTATGTCGCCGACACCGGATTTCTGCGTGACCGGATTCTACGATTTGATGGTTTGACTGGTGCTTACATCGAAGATTTTGTTGATCGATTTGAAGGTGGCATGGGTGTTCCCTCAGGCATCGCCTTTGATCCCAGCGGAAATCTTTATGTTGCCAGCTTCAGCACGAATGAAATCCTGAAGTTTGATTCCAACGGTGATGTTGTTCCTGGCGGCCCTTTCATTGCCGCTGGTACCGGTGGTCTTGCCAACCCGCGCGGCGTGACAGTTGGTCCCGATGGTTTACTCTACGTTGCGAATGGAGCAACCGAGAGTGTCCTCCGGTTTGATCCCGTGACAGGCGCGTTTATTGACAATTACACTTTTAACGCCACGATTCAACTTCCCAATGGTATCACCTTCGGACCTGATAATAATCTCTATATTGTTGATACAGACCTGGGCACCGTTCTCAAATTTGCAGGCCCCTTCGGAACGACAACGCCTCAATTGATTACGGACACTGCACTCATCGTAGCCAGTAACGGCCTTGATTTTGGTGACGCGCCTGCTTCATTCCCCAACCTGCTTGTGGATCCGGATGGACAAGGCCCACGCCACGCGATCAATAATAATGGTCTCTACCTGGGCAACGGAGTCACTGCTGAGGCGAACGGGCAGGAATCTCCGACTGCTACTCTCGACAACGATGATGGCGTCCTGCTGAACACAATCATCGCCGGTGATACATCCTCTACCATTACAATTCTTTCCTCGGGAACCGGATTCGTTGATGCCTGGATCGATTTCAATGGAAACGGTACATGGGAAGCGAACGAGAAGGTATTAAGCAGTGAAGCTGTCGTTGCCGGTGCGAACTCTGTTTCAGTTGTCCTGCCACCAGGAGTTGTTTTCGGTGAAGTCGCCGCCCGCTTCCGTCTCAGTTCTGCGGGTGGCCTCGCCACAACAGGTAACGCCGCTGACGGTGAAGTCGAAGATTATCTCGTCTCAATTTTACCAGAAAACTTCATCGGCTTACTGCCAGACCCCAACCGTCCTGGAAAAACGGCTCTGTTTATAACAGGAACTCAAGCAAGCGACACCATACTACTCTCCGAGCAGCATGAAACAGACCTGATTCAAGTGCGGATCAACGGAGTGATCATTGGCTCATATGCTCCAACAGGTGGTGTGTATGTCTGGGGACTGGATGGAGATGACCAGATCATCGCCGACGATACCTTCTATAATACCGAATCCATGTTCTTTGGTGGTCTAGGAAATGACTTGCTCATAGGCGGATTTGGCAATGATGTCCTTGTTGGTGGTGCCGGGAATGATGTGCTCGAAGGGGGCCCTGATGGATTTGATATTCTGATTGGTGGAACGGGAAGAGACTTTATCCGCGGCCATAACGAAGCGATCTATACGAACTACGGCCAGAACGGTGACATCATGATTGGTGGCTCCACTGTTTACGATAATGGCATCACACAACTCTTTGGAATTTTAACGGAATGGTCTTCTGCCACACCGTTTGGAGACCGTATTGGAAATATTCGCACACGCGTTTCTAATACGGCCGCTGGTGTGAACAATATCAGACTCGACAGCACCACTGTCTTCAACGATAACGAGCTGGATGAGCTTTATGGAGCGGTTGCACGAGGCGATGACTGGTTCCTGCTCGATCTGGGACTGGACATTAATAATGCAGGCGCTCATGACCAAGTCAACTAACCACCTTCATAAAACAAAACAGGTCACCTGATAATTGATTTCAGGTGGCCTGTTTTGTTTTCCGGAAGGAATCATTGAGAAGCGCTGGCTGGCATTACCAGCGTTCAACCGGTCCGTTGGGTGTCTTAATTAATGCGGTCGGCACTGACGATTCCCGTTCTCCATGTCGCAGCCGAATTTGTGCTACGATTTCATGGAACTCGTCGATCGATTCAAAACGTCGCAAACGGTCTTCCAGATCTTCGGGAATTCCCAGTCTGACACCATACCAGGCGGCGAATTTTCGGATCAGCAAACAACCATAGTCCTCGTACTGATCGATCATCAAACTGAAGTGCCTGATCAAAAATTGAATCTGTTCTTCTCTGGTAGGTTCTGACACAGGATCAGTGCCCTGAATTGTTTCTGAAATCTTGCGAAAGATCCAGGGATCAAGCATAGCCCCCCGACCGATAGAGACCGCTTCACATCCGGTTTCCTTTCGCATATGGAAAGCCTCTTCCACCGTACAAACATCGCCATTACCTATTACGGGAATCTGCTGGACCGCATCCACCGTTTTCCTGATTCCCTGCAAGTCAACCCGGCCTCCAAATCCCTGACTGCGTGTGCGACCGTGAATCGTAATCGCTGCCACGCCTGCTTTTTCGAATTCTCTTGCCAGAAATGGAGCGGTAATGGATTCTCGGTCCCAGCCCAGTCGCATTTTCACACTCACCGGTATCGATACCGCATCGACTACATCTGCCACCATCTGGCAGGCAGCATCTGGCGCGCACATGATCCGGGCACCCCCTCCATTCCCGTTGATCTTGGCCATCGGACAGCCCATATTGAGGTCGACCGCTGCATAACCACGCTCTTCCAACCAGCGCGCACCCGTTACCAACTCTGAAGTAATACCGCTAAAAATCTGTACGGTGAGAGGCTGATCTGCTTCAGACGTTTTTAACAGCGCTTTTGCTTTTCGACTGCCGGCCATCATCTGTGATGCGAGTACCAGATCAGTCGTACATAATCCGACGCCACCCAATTCACGCAACGCCACCCGGAAAGCATACTGAGTATATCCGGCCAAAGGCGATAGAAAATAGCGAGAGCTGAGTACGCGATTCCCAATTTCAATTTCCGGAGATTCGGTTGACGTCCATTTTATCACTGACATGAGACTCTTTAAAATTTCAAACAAGAAAATAACAACACAGAAACAACCGTATTTAATCCAACAAGCGAATTACCAGCTCCAAAGGTAATCCTACAACATTCGACAGACTCCCTTCAATGCGTTGAACAAATAGACTGCCTGCCCCCTGCACGGCATAGCCACCGGCTTTGCCGATTGACTCTTGAGAAGAGAGATACCAGTCCAAATGTCGTTTGACGAAGTCAATGTCATGAAAAGTCACCAGAGTCTGCGCAATTTCTGTGATGATCTGATCTCCTGTCCGAAAGCAGAGCCCCGTCAGCACCTGATGAGTTTTTCCGGCATACTCCTCAACAAACCAGTCTCGAACCGTCTGTTCCCACTCAGGCCCTGCCGGTGGTTGCCCTAAGACGCGATGTCCTGTCTGTTCCCCCTTGACCACAACAATCGTATCTGCCGTTAAGATGGGGTCTCCAGAACCCGATGTAGATTTTACTTGCGCAAAAACATCGTTGTTTTTTGTCGTGCAGATCGAAAGCAATTGTGCTGAGATCGATTCCAAATCGGAAAAATCATCAAAGCCTGCCTCTTCAGAATTTACCGGCGGTAATACACAAATGGCTGACGGGGGAATCAGTAGAGACAGCAACTCTTTCCGACGAGGTGATCTGGAACCCAGAATGATCTTATCAAACCTCATCCGCGCCTCTTCCTCTTCTGTTTCAAGCTAAAAATATGAGACACAATATCGTGACAATGCTTCCCAGCACTCCCAGTGCAACCCACCAGCGCGGGCGATCACTGAAAGGATGCGTATTCACTCCAAGATATTCACCACACGCAGGGCAACTTACGGCATCCTCATACACGTCTGCACCACAGTTTGAACAGGCTACCGTCTCGGTTTCATATTCATCATCGGTTTCATAAACTTCTTCGAAGTCGTCATCGCTGTCCCAGTTTTCATCCATGCCACTTTACTTTCTGGAAAAACGCTCCCATCAATTCGTTTTGGTACAAAACACAAAAATTCAATCCCCTTGACGTGGCCCCCAGTAAGTGACTACATCAGCGCTATAGAATGAACTTACTGAGATCTTCATCCTCAACAATCGCGTGGAGTTTTTGTTGCACATAAGCGGCATCAATCTTGATTTTCTTTACCGTGAGATCAGGTGCATCATAGCTGACCTCTTCCAATAATCGTTCTAAAATCGTATGCAGTCGACGGGCACCAATATTCTGCGTCGTCTGATTCACCTGAAACGCGATTTCCGCCAGTTCTTCCAGACCATCTTTTTCAAATTTGATCTTGATGCCTTCTGTTTTCAATAAAGCCTGATACTGCATTGTAATGGAACTGGTAGGCTCGGTCAGAATTCTCAAGAAGTCATCACGTGTCAGCTCCTTCAGCTCCACGCGAATGGGAAACCGTCCCTGTAGTTCGGGCATTAAATCTGAAGGTTTCGTGCGATGAAAGGCACCGGCTGCGATAAACAACATGTAGTCTGTTTTCACGGAGCCGCTACGTGTTTGAACTGTCGTGCCTTCCACAATCGGAAGCAAATCGCGTTGCACACCCTGACGACTGACATCGCCGCCACGACCCCCGCCCCCTTCCTCGGACGTACAGATTTTATCAAGCTCATCGATAAAAACAATTCCGTTCCGCTCCGCAAGCTCGATCGCCTCTTCGGCTATGGCATCTTTATCCATTAGCCCTTCCACTTCCTGTTCGAGCAAAACCTTGCGCGCTTCTTTGACGGTCAGTTTGCGACTCTTACTCTGGCTGGGCATCATTTTCTCTAACATTCCCTGCAGATCAACATCCATTTGATCCATGCCCATATTCGAAAACACCTGCACCGGAGAACTTTTCTGATCTATCGATATCTCAACTTCTTTGTCTTCCAGATCTCCCCGACTCAACATTTTTCGAAATTTGTCCCGCGTGCGTTCGTAGCGTTCTTTCGAATCTTCTTTCTGATCCTCTTCTGTCGAGTCAAGATGAGAGGGTTCCCAATCCGGAGGAGGTACCAGCAGATCAAGCAGACGTTCTTCAACACGTACCTTTGCCTTATCAACCAGCTCCACACGCTTCTTTTCACGTACCAGATTCTTGGCAGAATCGACCAGATCTCGAACCATGCTCTCGACATCGCGGCCGTAATAACCCACTTCCGTGTATTTGGTCGCTTCCACTTTAATGAACGGAGCCTCAATCAACTGAGCCAGGCGACGGGTAATTTCCGTCTTCCCGACCCCCGTGGGCCCGATCATGATGATATTTTTCGGAGTGATTTCTTTACGGATCTCTTCCGGCAATTGCTGCCAGCGCCAGCGATTTCTCAGTGCAATTGCCACCGCACGCTTTGCGTCATCCTGACCGACAATATGTTTATCCAGCTCTGCGACAATCTGTCGAGGCGTTAACTCTTGCACTGAAGCTCCTCCACGATGATATTATTATTCGTATAGATATCGATTTCTGAAGCGATGCCTAATGATGTTTTCACAATTTCTGCAGCCGATAACTGAGAATGCGCAGTCAGCGCCCGCGCCGCTGCGGTTGCGTAATTTCCGCCGGATCCGATACCGATGACACCATCCGAGGGAACGACCACATCTCCCTGACCGGTGATGAGCAAACTATGCTCCTGGTTGACAACGATAATCAGAGCTTCCAGCTTTCGTAAAATGCGGTCGGTTCGCCAGTCGCGCGCCAGTTCTGTCGCCGCGCGTGGCATATTCCCGGGATAGTCCTTGGCTTTGACTTCAAACCGCTCCAGGAGTGCAAAGGCATCAGCCGTAGAACCCGCAAAACCACAGATAACCTGACCATCAAGGATTTTTCGGATCTTACGTGTATCGCTTTTCATGACGGTATCGCCATGAGTCACTTGCCCATCGCCGCCGATGGCAACCGCCCCCTCATGACGTACTGTTAAAATCGTCGTGGAACGCCATTTCTTTTTCTTATAGGAACTCATAACGGATTCACATTTCATAAACAAACGCTGATACAAAGGCCAGACTCAGGCCTGCGTGGGAACAACATAGAAAAGAGACTCAACACATGCAAGCTCTCGGAACGTGCATCATAGTCTGCCAGACTCGCGTTTTTCAATCTCAGCAGACCCGCTCCTGTTTTATTTCGCTTAATGCGAAGTGATCATTCATCTCAATCATTCGCACGATGGAAATACAGGACGGTGATTTGCTGTTTGCGGCTCACTGCGCAGCAAGAACCCTCCATGTCTGTGAAAGAGGGTTTTGGGAGTCACTGAATGTGAGCTGCTCCGATTCGTCAATTACGCCAGAACACCATGAGCCACATGGCCGGCGACATCGGTCAGACGGAAATCTCGACCGGCATAACGATACGTCAACTTTTCATGATTCATACCCAATAGATGCAGGATCGTGGCGTGAAAATCATGAATGTGCATTTTATCTTTGGTCGCGTAGTAACCGAATTCATCAGTGGCACCATATTGGAAACCGGCTTTCACACCGCCTCCCGCCATCCACATGGTAAATCCTTCGGGATTATGATCGCGACCATTTTTTCCCTGTGCAGTTGGTGTGCGGCCGAATTCTCCACCCCAGACAACCAAGGTATCTTTCAATAAACCACGCTGTTTCAAATCTTTCAGCAGGCCGGCGATTGGTTTATCGACTTCTTTTGCATTTTTGCCGTGCCCTTCCAATAGATTCCCATGCTGATCCCATTGCACTTTCTGGTCACTATGAGATACCTGAATAAAGCGTACGCCCCGTTCTGCAAAACGACGAGCCATCAGACATTGACGACCAAAATCAGCCGTCTTCTCTTCATCGAGACCATACATCTTACGGGTGGCTTCGGTTTCTCCAGAGATATCCTGAACCTGGGGAACTTCTTCCTGCATACGAAATGCTAATTCAAAGGTACCAATTCGGTCCTCCAGAACCTGATTCGGACCAGTCTGCTGTTGATGCTGACGATTGAGTTCGTTCAGAAAATCAATCTGTTTTCGTTGCACTTTACGAGACAGAAAACCATTTTTGATAAATTCAATCTGCGCCTGTTCGGCCGCAACCGCGGCATTCCCCAATGGAGTCCCCTGATAAGGAGCCGGCAAAAAGGCAGAGCTCCAGTTCTTCACTCCCCCATGCGCCAGGGTCGGACAAATTGTAATGAAGCCGGGCAAATTCTGGTTCTCGGTTCCCAGACCATAGGTCACCCATGAGCCCATACTCGGCCGAACAAAGGCATCGCTGCCGGTGTGCAACTTAAGTAACGCGCCCCCATGCGCGGCGTTCGTTCCATGCAATGAATTGATAATACACAGATCGTCAACACATTCTGCCACATTGGGAAATAATTCACTGACATGAATTCCACTCTCGCCGTACTGCTTAAACTTCCAGGGCGATTTCAACAAGTTTCCAGTGGGCGCAAATTGAACCCGGGGTTTGTCAAAAGGCAAAGGCTTTCCGTCATACTTCTGGAGTTGCGGTTTGTAATCAAACGTATCCATGTGGGACGGGCCGCCCTTCATGAACAGGAAGATCACACGTTTGGCCCGCGGCGTAAAATGAGGCTCCTTAGGTGCCAGCGGATCTTGTCCCTTAGACGCCTTTGCTTCATCATTGAGCATCGACAGTAAGGCAAGATTTCCAAATCCGACTGCTGACTTTTTTAACAGGTCACGTCGGGAAAATAGTGATTGAGGTAGGATACTCATGACAGGTCTCTATTAAAAATGATTTTTGATTTAGATGGTTTTGATTCTGATCAACGTTTATCGGAGATAGATAAATTCACTCGACCCAAAAATGGACTGACAGAAAACCTGCCAGCTACGATTCATCCGTTTTTGAGAATCAGATTCCTCACTCTGTAATTCCTGTTCCAGTTCTTCCAGAAACTGCAGCGATTTTTTGACCTCCCGCTCCGAAGGCAAACGCCCATATGCTTTCAACATCAGTTGTTCTATTTTTTGTTCCGGTGAGAGGGCCGTTTGACTTAAGATCGTATCCGCCAAACGTTGCGAGGCACCTTCGACAAGATGGCTGTTCAACATAAACAGAGCCTGTGGCGCGACCGTCGTTGAAGATCGATCTCCATTCAGCACGCTGGCATCCGCATAATCAAACAGCATAAACATCCCGAACAGATGATTACGGATCACCGGGAGATAAATGGACCGTCTGTTAAAATCGTATGTCACACCATCTTTTGATTCATGATTAAAAACGAATTCACGGTTATTGACATTAAGTAACGAGCCTCCCAATTTTGCGTCCAGCCCATCACTGACAACCAGGATCGAATCACGTATGGATTCCGCATCCAGACGACGCAAGTCAGCACGCCACATTAAAAGATTGTCGGGATCAATGGTGGCGGCTTTCTCATCCCATTCACTGCTCATCTGCCAGGTATTGGAAAGTAGAATCATGCGGTGTAATTTTTTGAGCGACCAGCCCTCCTCCATCAGGTTGGCAGCCATCCAGTCCAGCAAGGGCTGGTTGGTCGGTTTTGCTCCCAATCTTCCAAAGTTATCGGGGGTTGACACAATGCCTTTCCCGAAATGCCAGCGCCAGACCCGATTCGCAATCACGCGGGAAACCAATGGGTGGTCTCGACTCACTAGCCATTCTGCGAATTCCAGACGCCCACTCTGTTTCTTGGAAAACGGTTTCTGCTGCTGATGATTCAGAACAACGGGAACGTGTCGCGGAACAGTTTCTCCCAATGTCAAATGACTGCCGCGAATGTGAATGGGCAAATCGATAGTTTCCCGTTCGGCGGCTCCCAATGCAGTCGGAATTTCAGGGCGTGCTTTTTTCAGGGACGCAACCTTCGCCCGAAATTTCTTTAATTCCGCCTGAGCCTCTTTAGAATAAGTGGGCTCCGGCTTGGCAGGCAGTTTGAAATCTTTGCCACCCTCTTTCTGCAAGCGTTCATTTTCCGATTTTACCAGGGCGGCGACTTTTGCTTCCTCTGCTTTGATCTTCTGATCATATTCCGCCTGAACTTTCAACTCGGCATCGGTCCCCAGCGAATTTTCATGCCAACGGGCAACCTTCTTGTAATGCTCCATGATCTTGGTACTTTTCAGGATTCCCGCGATCCCGTAATAATCATACGCTGAAATTGGATCGAATTTGTGATCGTGGCAGCGGGCACATCCCAGTGTCATCCCCATCAGGGAAACACCAATGGTATTGATCTGCTCGTCGATGATATCCATCTCCATTTTGGTTTCATCAACTTCTGCCAGAACTTTCGGACCTAATGACAAAAATCCGGTCGCAATGAGACGCTCATTCCGTTCAGCGACATCTTTGGCTGGTTCGAGTAAATCGCCGGCCAGTTGCTCTTTCAGGAACAGGTCATACGGTTTGTCTTTGTTAAGTGCATTCACGACATAATCGCGATATTTCCACGCGGTACCATAGGCGACATTTTCATCTAACCCGTTCGAATCCGCATACCGCGCGATGTCCAGCCAGTGACGTGCCCAGTGTTCGCCATAATGGGGCGAAGCCAACAGACGGTCTACCACTTTTTCGAATGCCTGTGGCGACTGATCATTCAAGAAATCATCAATCTCCTGCGGAGTCGGAGGTAGCCCGGTTAAGTCAAATGTCGTTCGACGAATGAGCGTGCGTTTATCAGCCGGTTTGGCAGGCGTGATTTTGGCCTGCTCCAGATCGTGTAATATAAACTGATCAATGGGATTCTTAACCCATGACCGGTTTTTGACAGCAGGCACCGCTGGCTTTTTCACTGGTTGAAAGGACCAGAACTCCCGCTCCTTCTTGATATCAAATTTCCCTTTGTTTTTTGACGCTCTGAGGAGACTCATATCGGCATTGGGATAGGGGGCCCCGATTTTGACCCAGGTGGTCAGGTCGGCAATTTCCTGCTTGCTCAGCTTTTCTTCGGGAGGCATCTTCAGATCGGCAGACTGATAATTGACAGCCGTGATCAAGATACTCTGTTCCGGCTTTCCGGGAACGAGCAACGCCCCTGCTTTGCCACCCTTGACGATGTGTTTAAAGGTATCAACGCGTAGCCCGGATTCCTGTTCATCCGAACCATGACAGTCATAACAGTGCTTGATTAACAAGGGCCGAATCTTCGATTCAAAAAATTGAATCTGCTTCTGGTTCGGCTGTTTCTCCGCGGCAGGCAGACAGGTTGCACTCAACAGAACGAATGCCACCATTAACCCTGTGGAGAATGGTTTTGCGAATGATATGAACTGATCTCGAAAATTAGCATGCATAGCCATTATCATTTCCAGCATTTAACAGGTAGGAACCACTGGCGAACCAGATTGAGCGACTGCTTCTCAAACCAGAAACCCGCGGCTGATGCGTGAAGGTAAGAACGTTCAAATAATGAAGTTATGCTTACACTCTTATTATATTCCATTCGCATCAAAAATCAGCAAAAATACAACATTAAAACGATTTGATCTCGATATTTTTAACATCCAGCGGCCTGATCACCGCTTTATTCCCAATAATAAATCTTTAAGACAACGCCTGTTTCAATTCTCGCAGGAAAGTCTCTACGTCTGCCATCGTATTGTAACCATGCAGGGCAACACGAATACGCCCCGCATGATACATGGGATGAATTTGTTTACTGTGTAAGTGTTGATAAACGCGTTCTGCATCCGGATGCCGAAACGCGACGATACCCGCCAGATTTTCAGCCTGTTTGGGAGAAATCAGCTCGACAGGTAACTCTTTGAGTCCTTCCAGGCACGCTTCCACCAGAGGCAGGGTGGCCCGATTGATATTTTCCACGCCGGTATCGACAATATATTTCAAGCCCGCACGAATGGCATAAACCGCAGGATAGTTGGGCATGCCCACAGTAAAACTCGCGGCACCCGGCAGACTTTCCGCTTTTTCAAATCGCTGATCACCGAACGCATCTTTCAGATTGAACCAGCCTCCCGCGGGAACCGTCCAGTCATTCGCCTTCGAAGCAGGCACGCCGACCAGTCCGCCACCATGTGATGCCAGAATCCATTTATGAGTGCTGCTGACCACAAGATCGATGCCTTCCAGATCAAGTGGAATGCGACCCAGCGCCTGAGTCACATCCAGGGCAATCAGAGCCGACGAATGTTGGCGAATGGTCTGGATCACTTCCTGCAAAGGAATTTTAAAACCGTTGAAAAAACTGACCAGAGAAATACTCACAACGCGTGTTTTCTCACTCAGTAATGACTGCAGATCTTCAAGGTGCAATTGCCAGTCATCGCGCGATTTCCAGACCTTCACGGTCGCAGGGCAACTCTGCTGTAACCCGAATGTGTAACTGGCGGGAAAGTCCAGATCACTCACGATCAGTTCATCGCCGTCATTGAACTGCAATGCCTGATAAGCCAGATTGTAGGCTTCCGAACTGCAGGAACAAATACTGACTTCATCGGAACTCAGACCATACATCTGCCCTGTTAACGCTTTGGCATCATCCCAGACCGCTTCATGCAGGATGCGCCCATCCATGCCCTCTAGTTTGTCTTGAAAATATTGCTGAAACGCGGCATTCACGGTTAAAGGGGGAATCCCTTCCGCGGCCGTGTTCAGATAAACGCGGTCCTGTAGACTGGGAAAATCGTGTTCTCGAGATTGTTGATCCAGCATGAAAACTCCGTTTGTATTACGCGTCTGATTCAGTTGACTGTATTGCCTTCGATATCTGGTCTATTCAACATCGTCGGACCAAATTCACTCGAGATCGCCTGCGAGCATTGTAACATGGCAGAAGAAATCCGGGAACTGTCTCTCGATTCTCCGACGCGTCGAATATGAGACACACACAACACAGCCAGCAACCGTCCGTCGGCTCCCAGAATGGGCGTCGCCGTATCCTGAACTCCCACAATTAACAAACTGTCAATGGTTCGAAAACCAGCCTTGCGAATCGCGGCAAATTCCGACTCCCATTTTTTAATCTGAGCGGGCGGCTGGTCTGATTGCTCCCAGTACTTATGTCGCTCTTCTTCGGGCAGAAACGAAAGCGCCACTTGCCCGCTGTTTCGGTCATGCAGCTTAAAACTGGCACCGATTCTAACGGCTAACGAAACGTCGGCGTCGCAATCCACGCGGGCCACCACCAGCATTTTATTACGAACAACAATATTCAGATGGCACGACTCATTCAGTTCGTGAGTCAATGTTTCCATATGAGGCGTGGCACGCGCAATTAATGCTTCCGTACTCGCATGCTTGGCTCCCAGTTCGAAGAGTTTCGTACTCATTCGATAGCCCTGATTGGAATCTCGAATCAGATACCCCTGCTCGTTCAGGCAGGCCATTACCCGAAACAGTTCCTGTTTCGTGCGCCCCAGTCGGTCTGCAATATCCGTCAAAGAGAGCGGAAAAGAGATTCCGGACAGTAATTCCAGGACCTCCAGCCCCTTCTCCAGAGCAGGTACCCGATACGAGATTCTTGTTTCATTTCGCTCTAATGTTTTACTCATAAAATATGATTTTACATATAAAACACCATCCGTCAAGAACGAATCCCAACTTTACCGGATTTACCTTAACTATAAATCAAAGAAAGCCTTAGGCACGTTCGCACACCCGGCGTTGATCAATGAAACTGGTCGGTTTCCCAGAACGGGAGCTGACCTGCGGACGTACCAAATGATCTACTGCTACGTCTTGTGTGTATCTATGCATCTCTTTCTGCTGCCTGTTTATGGCTATCGGGAAGAATCTCTATTCGTGGGTTGATGAAACTGATGTGATTGTAGATTCTTTTCTACCACGAAAAGCACAAATGATACGAAACGTCAGGCTCCACTATCAGTTTCCTGATCGCTGCGCTCGGGCCAATTTAATTCTGACTTTTCTAGGGTGTGGTGATGGAGCAATTGTAATTGGACGTTTTTACTCTGGTGGTCGGACACATGGTTTGATCCTACGCAAAAGAAAATAATCTGCCCGGTCCGAACAACAAGGAACCGGATACTTTACGGAAATCGAAATTCTGCTTCGTGATCAGAAATTTGTTTAACTGTTTAAACAAATCTGGTATAATGCTTTTTCTATAGAAGTGAACCTGTCTTTTTTCCCCTGTTCTGGGGGTTTTATATTTTTCATTTCTTGAGAGGAGGCTGTTATGACTGCTTCTACTTCTCGCCGCTCGGTATTGAGTTACCTCTACAACCACAACCCGTTCTATGTCATTAGTGCGGTATTGATGTTGTTCGCTGTGCGGTCTGCTTACGGAACCATTGAGATTGGGACCATCAATTGCTGGGTCATGATGGGAGTGCTCGCCTTATATACCTTGTTACTGGCGGGGATTGGTGTATTGATTGTGCGTTGGGGCAAGGTCTGGGAAGACGCGCGCTCGATTCTGTTGTTGTTGCTGCTGCTGTTTCTCGGGGTCTCGGTCAGTATGGATGATCTGTTTTCCCGCATTTCTGCTGAGCAGGGAATGACTCTGATGATCGCCGGCTTTCTGTTTTCGGCGATGGTTTCCGAAGCCGTCTTATGGGGGGCCGGCATTCGCCTGGGTTTACGGTATCGCATTCCGTATCACCTGTTTCTGGCACTGTTTTATGTGGCTCCCTGGTGGTGTTCTCCCGAGATGCACCCGCGTTCGTCTGCTTCGCTGGAATGGATGCTGTTTCTTTTTCCGGTCGCCGCCTCAATCCTGTTTTTGTGCCTGCTGCCCGCCATACGCGGCGGCGTTTCGTATGCCAAAGGGAACGGCACTCCCTGGAGCTGGCCCTGGTTTCCCTGGATTGCGTTTGGCGTGATCGCGGCGTGTGTCAGTCTACGATCGTTTGCACTTTGCCTTACGTTCGGACCTGCGGGGCCGATGTGGATCACGAGCGGAAGTGGGCCCCGCCTCATTTCCTTTGATACCTTGTGGGGATTCTATTTTTTAATTCCGCTCGGCTTCGTCTTACTCCTGTTGTTATTGGAAGGAGGGTTGGTGACGAAAAACAGAGCCTTTCAGGCACGCGTGATCCGATTTTCTCCGCTGTTACTTTTGATGGCGATGCCTGCGGTCACCGGATCGGTACACCTTCGTTTTCTTTTCAAAGTGACTGATGTGATGGGATCGCCCATCTGGATCACACTCTGGTTGCTGGTGGGCTTTTACCTCTGGGCAGCGTTTCGTCGTGTGCCTGGCGCGATCTGGGCAGGGCTGGGAGCCGTTGCACTGCTCTCCATCGTCGGCCCACAGACGCTTGGTTCGCGGACGCTCATCGATCCCACCCCTTGGCCTTTACTCCTTGATGGAGTCCTGATTCTGGCGCTGGGAATTCGCAAACGTTCCTCAGGAATCTGCACTGTGGGTGTCCTGGCGGCGACATTGGGAATCTGGCTTGGGATTCCGGACACGATATTGTTCCAGTATCGATTTACGACCTGTTTTCACATCTTGTGGATTTCAGCGCTGGTATTGGGACTGACTATAAATGATACTTTCAGTCGTGTACTGCAATTTGCGAGTGCTCTCTTGGTCCCACTGGTATCGATGGTCGTCATCTTTAGTGAGCGCGCTTTTGAGATTCCCCTTCTCTGGCGACTGTCTTATGTGGGCGCGTGGGCCGTGGGTTGTTTATTAATCGCCCGACTCTGGTCCCATCGCTGGTTTCTCTATTCCTTTGGCGCCACGATGAGTATTTTATTTTATTCAAGTGCCGCTTATGGATTTCGGCTGGCGTCTCAGTCGCTCAGTCGCCCGGCGGTGACCGCATTTGTCTGGTCTGTGGGCGCATTATTGATCGCGTTTCTGATCAGCGCGCATAAAGCCCGCTGGCTGCCGGAGTATGCCTGGCTCTCCACAAGGAAAGGAACTCAACCGGAAGAGATTCCTCCGCCGCAACAGCCAGAGAAATCGCCTGTTGATGAGGAGTGATTAAAAACGGTTTTATTTTCGCTTTACTATAACCCTCTCTCCAAAGTGGAGAGAGGGTGTTTTCGAGGGTCAGGACACGGTTCTTGTGTCGCTGGCCCTTTTTTATTCGCCTAGAATGATGTCTTCATAGTTTGACAAATCATTAGGCATTATAACATGATAAGGTGTCTGGTCTCGATAATAATGGAATCGCCCCCCTATGATCTTTCGACGACTGACAAACCCTGCATCAATAATAAATAGAAATCACCAACTCCTTTATTAAACGGTAAAAATATGATCTATCGAATTCTGATCGTGGCGTTATTTCTGCCTGCGGCAGCCATGGCACAATCGGATCAACCGAAAGTTTTTCGTGCTGGCGCGGCGACGAGTAATATCACCCCCTTTCTGGGAACAGACCTGATCGGCGGCTTTAATCCGCGTGGCTCAGTCCATATCCATGATGAACTGCATGCACGCTGCCTTGTCCTCGATGATGGGAACAAACAACTGGCGATTGTTATCATCGATAATGTCAAGTTTCCCAGCGAACTTCACGACCCGACGAAGAAACGCATCCAAGAGACAACGGGCCTCGCTCCCGAAAATGTGCTGATCGCTGCCACACATACGCACTCAGCACCGAGCCTGCGGGGGACCAGCTATCTCAAACTCAGAGAACCACTGGATGACTACCAGAAGTTTGTCATTCGGCGCATAGCAGATGGCGTGCAGCGGGCGTTTCATAATTTAGAACCGGCCCGCATCGGCTGGGGCGAAGGTGAAGTGCCTCAGCATGTGTTTAACCGGCGCTGGCTTTTGAAAGATCGACAGACTGCTACCAGTCCGTTTGGTGAGGAAGAGTTCGCCGCTACAAACCCGGGCGGCTATCTGAAAGTCCTCGACAAACCAGCGGGGCCTGTCAATCCTAAGGTCTACGTGCTGTCTGTTGAATCGACTTCGGGCCGTCCGATTGCCCTGCTGGCCAACTACTGGCTGCACTATGTCGGCGGCGTAGGCAAGGGACATATTTCGGCGGATTACTTTGGCATGTTTGCCAGCCAACTCGCACGGCTGCATGCAGAGCCGAACCAGGATCCTCCGTTTGTCGGCATCCTCAGCAATGGGGCCAGCGGCGATGTGAACAACAATGACTATGCAAATTACAACAAGCCTGGAAAGAAACGCTACGCGCGTTATGAGAAAATGCGCGAAGTGGCAGGCGATGTCGCACGGGAAGTGCTCCGCGTCGAGAAATCGATTCAATATCAGAACTGGGTTCCCCTGGATGCGGCAGCAGAGAGGCTGACATTGAAACGTCGTCGTCCCACCCAGGCGCAGGTGTGGCGTGCCAAGGAATTGCTCAAGAACGTCCCTCCCGAAGCCGAGCAGGATCGCGGTTTCGCGCGACGCGTCACCTTTGCTCGTCGGGCCATTGAAGCCGCGGAATGGCCGGAAACGGATGAGGCGTTTGTGCAGACCCTTCGCATTGGTGATTTGTGTCTGGCGGCACTGCCCTTTGAAGTGTTTGTCGAAATCGGTTTCGATATTCAAAAGCAAAGCCCCTTTAAAGAGACGTTCGTATTTGGCCTGGCCAACGGAGATCTCGGCTATTTGCCCTCGCCACGTCAGCATGAACTGGGCGGATATGAAACATGGCTCACCGTCTCACACGCCGAGGTTGGTGCCTCACCCAAACTGGTCAAGAAGCTGATCGAACTATCTCGTCGCATTCATCCCGAGTCGGCGAAGAAGTAATTTTAAAATTCAGGGCAGAAATCTGTCTTGTCTTTATGATTCTGGCCTTGCTCCTTTTGTCTTTTCGTACTCTTGCTTACAACGATTCCATTTAGAATGAACTAGGTGTGTCGTTCATTCTCGCATTGCTGTCGATATCTTTCCCGCGCCGTTTCGTCATCGAGTGAATCAATCATTGATTGTTTGAAATTCGCTATGTTTTGAATGTTTTTCAAATTCAAAGTAGATTCGTTCATACCGGTTCTAAATATTACCAGTTCGATATTGTCGATGACTGCTTTGTATTCATCATTCTGTGAAGAGATTAAACGCCCGAGAAGTTCAACTTCCTCGACTGATACCATTGGTCTACCGCTCGTCGTTCTGGATAACTCAGATTCCAATACCTCAGCGCCAAGCCCGGGAAGTATGACTAATATTCCGTGTTTTTTTGAATCCATAGATCGTTTTGTATTCGGAGGAACTAACCAACATACAAAATCATGCGAATACAGCATGCCTTTGATTCGTATTGTTTTTCCACGATGTCGTTCGGCGATATCATTTACATTCAATATGAGATCATCCATTTTAAAATCACCTCAATTCGTTGAGAATAGAGAATAATTGAAACATTTCAGCCGTCAGACCCCCATACCATCCTTAAAGTTTTAGAGAACCTTGGACTAAATTTTGTAGATGATATATGGAGTCAGGACCAGAAAAATCGAGTCCCTGACTTTTTTAGTATTTCCTAAACATCGGCGTCACAATCAACGTGGGCCACCACCAGCATCTTATTCCGAACGACAATATTCAGATGGCACGACTCAGTCAGTTCATGAGCCAATGATTCCGGACAGTAAACCCATATTTTTATCAATGAGATTGATGTGCCAGAGTTAAGGCGGGTTTCCAACTCCACGATTGAAGGCGACACATCTGGCAGATGTTGCGTCCCTCAAAGCCTTTTGGATAACGATCTTTAGTGAGCGTTTTCTCCATGAAAAAAGGCTCGTTAGCGATCACTGGCAGGTTGGGGCCTGCGAGAGCCAGAGTTTGAGGCGACTGCTTCTTCCTTATCGCCATGTAGAGACTTCGCAGCCCATTCAGGAACTGACCGGGACCGACCTTGATACCTTCAATCTCAATCGATGATGGAACCGACTGCTCATTATCGATGGCACGATCGATGAGTCGCAAAGATTTGAGCATCGCAGTGGAATTAGCACTACCTTGCCCAGGTTTCACGGGGAGAGGCGAAGTCGGACCGATCACGTTTCGCATGAAGACCTTCTCAGGCAACACACCATCTTCATGATAGATTCTTAGAACTCGGACAAGCATGCCGAACGCCTCCGCCGGTGATACCGATAACGTGTCACTTACGTAGGCATCCAGACGATTACTGAGCAATGCACAAACATCGTCGAGTTCGTGCATGCTCAGCCACTGTCCCTGGTTATTACGGAAGCCCTTGCGATACTCCGAAAACGATGTGAATGTAGCTCGCTCGGCGTAGTATTTCATGATGCGTTTGAATAAGTCAAAACCCTTCTGGTATTTCGCCTCGGAAAGCAGTTCGAGATAGTGGGGAAAATCCTCGTAATAGAGGTCGTCCTCGCGGTAGATATTCGGCTTCGGAAGTTCGAATGGAAACAGTGCATAGGTTTTGTAAGAGTGCTGAAACGCTCTGATCAGTGTGCTTTTCTGCCCCCCGAGTTTCTTCGATAATCTATCGAACTTGATCCGGTAGTACTTTTCTTTTTCCTCATAGTGACCTTCCGCTTCCGGCTTATGCCCTGCGCTGAAGAAACGTTCCAGACCAGTGGCGTTCTCACAGCTGGGAACAAAACTGTTGCAGTACCATACCGCCCCGTGGCCTCGAGTCGGCACAGTTAAATAGCCAATCGTCGGCAGGCCGGCCTGGCTGCTGGCGAAGATTGACTGCGGAGCTTTGTTAAACTCCGTAGTGTAATAAACGGGACGTCGCCCAAAAAGCTCTTCGACAACTCTGAGTCCCGGCAATTCGTTTCTGGTCCATTCAGATGTGCCATCCTGCCAATCCATCTTTTCAAGATAGCCAGCCATGAATGGCGCTGCCCCATGATGGTTGCAGTGAAAGCCAATCTCGTGGTCCATAAGTGCTTGGACCACGTCCAGACGACCGTGGTGTTTTAGCGCGCGGGCGTAATCACCGGTCAGGTGAAAGTTGCCAGTCAATCCTTCTTTCGTCAAGAACTCAGCGAGCGCTTTGATGTGGTCAAAATCCTTCGGCTCATCTGCTACTTCAGTCGCGAACGAGAGGATGACCTGCGTACTCGAGCGCTGATCCGTAGTTGGCTTTGTCACCTCATCTGCACCCAGAAAATTGGACTGGAAGTTATGGAGCACAGGTAAAGTTGCCGACGACATCAGAAATTGTCTGCGTGTAATCATAGTGTTACCTAAATCATTCTGTTGGCCAGTTGTGTGACAACTATTCGCCAAGCAGTTTGCATAGTTTTGATTCGATCGACTCAGCCCAGATCTCGTACCCTTGCTGGCTAAGGTGCAACTGATCCGGCATCATCCCGCGCGTCAATACGCCATTATCATTCATGAACTTTGAGCCGATATCGAGATAGTGTACGTGGTTGCCATCTGCAAGTTTAGAAATTTTTGCGTTGGTCTTCTGAGTTACTTGTCGCCGCGTGTCGTCGTTGTTTTCGCCGCGTGGAAAAATTGCCAACAACAGCACTTTGGTATCTGGTAGTTTATTTCTAAGTTGTTCGACAATGCCCTTCACTCCTTCGGCGATTTGCTCGGAGGTATTGTCCCGTGAGTTATTCGTGCCAATCATCACGACTGCAGCTTTAGGCGAGATGCCTTTGATGTTACCGTTGTCCAGACGCCAGATTACGTGCTGAGTACGGTCTCCACCGATTCCAAGATTAACCGCATTTCGTTTGCTATAAAATTTCTCCCAGACTTTCGCACCGCGATTTTCCCAACCACTGGTAATGGAATCACCAATAAAAACCAAGTCGACGTTTCCCTCGCTGACGCGTTTGTTGATCTTCTTGTGTCGTCCCATTTTTCCGCTCGAACGTGGAACTGCTGGTATAATCGCAGCGTGCGTGCCGTCAGGATTAACAGCGCCATTGACTGTCAGCTGATCTCCAAGTAATTGACGAAGCATCGGAAGGTCGTATTCGCGCAGTGCGCCGAAGACCAGATTCGACTGCTGGTTCCGCGCGAGGGACGATTCAACCACGGCCGTCCATGAATCAATCGCGCCTGAAATCCGTACTTCTCCAAACAGGTCAGGCTCTAATGCTGCCGCGTGCAGTGTGGGAATCGCGGCTTCCCCAATGGCAATGAGGTGGGGTTTCAAGGTTTCATTCCCAGTCTCCTTACGCATCGCCCGGACAATTTGCCAGATATCTTCGGCTCGCATACCGACGTAAGTTTTTCCCAACAGACTCGCTGTGGTCGTATCTTTCCAATCCGAGCCAAACATATCATCAAAACTTCGGACCCGACCTGTCTTTTTCGTCTCTCCCAGACCACGAAGGTCTACCGCCAGAACTTGTGATTTCAATTCGTTGGCGACTCGTTTTACCTCGCCCGACTTGATTGCCTCATGCTTGCCTGCACCATGCAGAAGAATCGTAAAACGCTCTGAGTTCACGTCACCCACGAGTTTGGCTGGCAGCTGAATTCCGGTCTCAGAGGTGATAACATGGCCATCAGCCACTTTCTTCACGGTCGGTTCTGGCAAGTCCGCCAGCTTCCGCGCCCCAATCAATTCTCGCACTTTCACCCGTAGCCGATCGCGATGTTCCGGCTTCGCGTTCTCTGCCCTGCGCGAGGCGAAAGTCTTGTTCCAGTCCGCGTTGAGTTCGAATATCGTTCGCGCGCCCTTCAAATCCAACACTCGCCCATTTGGCGTTGCATTGAGTTTTTCTTCAGATAGCGGCTTAAGAGTACCCTCGACTATCGGCGAATCCAAATCCAGTAGCCAACGTCGCATCCAGTTCGCCGCAGCGACACGCATCTCTGTAGGAAACCCATGCTTGGTGTTTGGCTCTACCAAATCAATCCGTTCAGGAAAGCCCTGTCGAGTGGCGAAGCGTTTGCCGGCGCGAAATATATTCCACGCACCGTTGATGTCGAAATAATCCTGCGTTGCGGCCATGATCAGAGTTGGCTTGGGTAACCGCATCAGGACGTAATCGGTATGGTCCATTCCAAAGGCAATCTGGCCGTGAATGTTTTGCTCAGCGTCTTGCGGACCGATTGTCTTGTACAGACTTCTAAAGCCTGTGAGATAACAACCGGGCGCAGCAGCGGTAATCCGATCGTCCAAAGCCATGAGGTAACTCGTGTTGGTCCCACCGCCCGAAATCCCAGTGCAACCGATTTTGTCAGCCATGATGTCAGGGCGGCTTTTCAGGTAGTCAATTGCCCGCATGCCATCCCAAACCATGGTCTGGGCAACATTGCTGCCTAGCAGATGACTCGCCTGGTTAATCAACGTATGTTGGACAGTGCTTGCATAGGGTTTACCATCCTTTTTGAACAATTGTTTGCGTTCACCTTGACCAATTGGGTCGTAGCAGAGAACTGCGCAACCACCTTTTACGATGACAATCGACGCCTGTTGATACAATTCGCGGTTTTTTGCGCTCGCGCTGTGTCCCGTCGGGTGAAGTACTACCGGAAACGGGCCATTACCTTGCGGCAGGTAAAGCGTCGCGGTCACGTGCAGGCCGGGCTGCGATTCGAAGTAGAGTTTCTCAATACGGTAGTCATCGATCTCCAGTCGGCCTGTGACTTTCGCGTTGAGAGGGGTGCGCTCGGGAAATCCCCCAAGTTGATGCAGGAAAAAATCGCGACGTTTTTTCTGCCAGGTCGTAAATTTTTCGTTCGTAAGCGTCTCAAAAGCGGCATCGCGACGATCGAGCGCATCCAATACTCGCTTTTTCAGCCACACGGACATCATTTCGGTCTTTGGAACTCCGGGAGCGAGCTCATCAGGAAGGACATCTGGGGATTCCCCAATGCAAATATTGAAAGGCAAAAGGAAAGTGAAAATCGCGAAACCCAGAATCAAGCGTGTCATTCTTCCTCCAGTTGTTATATTATTTTTTCAGCGGCTCTCTTATGGCTACAAGTTTCGGCTGCCGGATTAATCCAAGCATCGACTTGTAATCGGCTCTGGTGACTTTTCGAGACGCTCGGTGAAGTTCCATTTGTCTTTTCTACTGTAGCGGTAATGAATTAACCCTGTGAATGACACCAACCATAAAACCTGGTATTTGAATGTATCATAGCCCTTTTTGTTTGTCTACTGGAGCGAAAATGGGGTGCAGATAATGATTTGATTTAGCAAAAATCTTTTTCTCAATCTACCAGATGGTCGAACGTGATTAAAATCCGCAGGAGTGCGGTCGATGCTTCTGCTTCTTCACTTACGACCTTATCGGCACCAACTTGTTGTAGCTTTCCTACGTTGATCTGAAAGCGACATCTGACAATCAAAGTTCCGGTTCGATTTAATTTGCGAATCGCACGAACGATGCGTATTGCTGCGTCATCATCAGGAACACAAACTGCTGTGAGCTCCGAATTCTCAACTTCAGCAAGCTCTAAAGTTCTATTTTGCGTCGCATCGCCCACCACGGTACGAAATCCTTCCTGGGCAAAAGGATGCAGATTGATAGGACTCAAGTCAATCAAACATACGTCTTTCCCTTTAATTTCCAGCTGTGAAGAAAGTTGACGCCCGATCGGGCCTGCTCCGATGACAGTCGCACGAGCGTTCTTATGCGGTGCAGATACTAAGACGAGTTCTTTCTCTTTCTCTATCTCTATCTCTTCAGAGTGCACCAATCGCAATCCTGCTTTCATCAATGGTGGAGTAAGAATCAGGGATCCGACTGCGATTGCAACAACACTTTGATAGGCGGCTTCAGTCAATACGCCAGATTCGTATCCAAGCAACACCAGGACAAACGCAAATTCGCCAATATGAGCCAGCCCGATACCCATCCCAAACGCACGTCGTAAAGAGAGCCCGGTCAGACGTAGTGCAATAGTAGCCGCTAACGCTTTGATGATGATCACACCAACCAACATTAGTAACATTTCAATTGGCTTATTCAAAAACAATTGCAGATCGAAAATCAGTCCCAAACCGACAAAGAAAATAGCAGCGAAAGTTTCTCTAAATGGCAACACCAGGGCATCAATCTGTTTTGTCCAACGGTTACCGTTAAAAATCAGACCTGCAGCAAACGCCCCCACAGCTGGAGGCAATCCGACTGAGAATGCTGCCAGTGTAACACCACCCAGTGAAACGATTGTGAACAGGATGACGAGTTCGGGGCTACGATATCCGACAAACATCGGAATCAACCACTTCGAGAGCAGATATCGCAGTACTACAATAAACACGACGAACAATACCGAAGTCAGCGCCAGAATGGCATAGGTGGTAAAATCAGCTTTCTGCCCTGCTCCAGTCAATAAGGGAACCAGTAGCAGGAGTGGAACGAGCGCAGCGTCCTGGAATAAGAGAATGCCGATGGCTCGTCGACCATGAGGTTGCTCCGACTGTCCCCATTCTGAAAGTCCCTTGAATACAAGCACGGTCGAACTAAAAGTTATTGCTGACGCGATTAACACTGCGGATTGCCAATTGATCCCCAACCAAATCAATACTGCAGCAACCGGTAACGCAACCAACGTCATTTGCACCGCACCACCAATGATTAAATTGAAGCCGAGTCGTTTCAAATCATTGAGCAAAAACTCTAAACCGATCGAAAAGAGCAACAAAAACACACCCACTTCAGCAAAATGCTCTAACTCTTTCCCTTCATTTAATACCCAACCAAGAACGCTTTGCCCAATGAGCGCTCCCACAATCAGGTAACCAATCAAGATGGATGTCTGCAACCAACGACAGATCAAATTTGCGAATAGACCCGCACTCAAAATGATCAGGATGTCGTATATGAGTGTTTGGGTCATTTGTCTCTTATTCTAATTGAAATACCAGCCGATATCGCGATGGGATGCAGGCTTACTTAACGCGACACATCAATTCGACTTGTATCAGATTCAACGAATCAATGAAACGACTACCCATCCAAAATCGATGCTGGAAATGCATTTGCTTAGACAAGATGCGAGAAGTTTCAGGAGTTTGGTCTCGATGATTCTGGACCAGACCTCTTTTCTCTTCCCGACCCCTTTGATCTTTTCAGATTTCAACGCGTGGTTTGTGGGTCAGTGTACTTGACGTTGTGATAGCTTGGGAGACGGTTTAGAATCAGGAGAAAGAAGTTGGGCATTAAGTAGTGGGATTAAAAGGATCAGGTTTCCCTTTTAAATCAAGTGGCAATGCGATGAATGATACCTCAACACATTCTTCAATCGATGATCACTCATCCGAGTCACCCGCGCCTCCCAGGTCCAAGATTCTATGGTTTTTCATAGGCATGACGATTGGCGCGGTACCTCCATTGCTGCTGGCTGGTTATTTTCTTCAGCAATTCTCGGCGTACAGAGCAACCTTACCCCCCGATGTTGGAGTGTGTGGTACCCCTTTACTCCTGCCCATTGGCCTGGTCCTTTTTGTCGCTCCGATAACGGGACTTTATGGTGGCAGTGTTGGCCTGCTTTTCGTTGTGATTACACAGCAGAGGGGCTAGAATCAGGCAACACATCTCAACCAATGGTTTCGATTATGCGAAAAGGGTTATCCCATGTTGCGTGCAATGCTGTCTGTGATCGTATTCCTACTGCTGGGTTCGCCTGTTGTTTCTGCTGAGCGCAAACAGCCGAACATCTTATTCATCCTGGTTGATGATCTGGGTAAGGAGTGGATCAGTGGCTACGGCGCAGAGGGGATCAATACACCCGCCATCGACAAGCTCGCTGCAACCGGGATGAAATTCAACAATGCCTGGTGTATGCCTCAATGCACGCCCACCCGCGTCACTCTGCTGACCGGGCAGTACCCGTTTCGGCATGGCTGGACGAACCACTGGGATGTGCCTCGCTAGGGAGCAGGGGCACATTTCGATGCGAACAAAAATACAACTTATGCCAACGTACTGCGTAAGGCCGGTTATAAAACGTGTGCCGCGGGCAAGTGGCAGATCGACGACTTCCGCGTCGAACCAAACGCGATGAATGAGGCTGGCTTTGATGAGTGGTGCATGTGGACCGGCTACGAAGCACACAACCCTCCCAGTGCCAATCGCTACTGGGACCCTTACATCAACATCAAAGGGAAAGGCAGCAAGGCTTACACCGATCAGTTCGGCCCCGATCTCTACTGCAACTACCTCGTTGACTTCATCGGCAAGCACAAGGACCAGCCGATGTTGTTGTACTATCCAATGGTACTGACTCACGGCCCTTTAACAACGACGCCCGATAACAAGGACGAAACAAATAAGCGGCGTTTGTTTGCAGGGATGGTACGCTACACCGATAAACTCGTCGGCAGACTGGTCGCGGCACTCGACGATGCAGGTATCCGCGAGAACACGCTGATTATCTTCACAACGGACAATGGCACCGGCGGCCAGAGCAATAAACGCATGGGACATCTCGTGCGGGGTGGAAAGGCGAAAATGACCGAGCAGAACGGGACCGCCATGCCCTTCATTGTTAACTGCCCCGGCTCGGTGCCTTCCGGAATGGAAACCGACGCGCTGATCGACTTTACGGATCTCCTCCCGACATTCGCAGAAATTGGGAACGCCATGTTGCCAGCTGGTCGCGTCGTAGATGGAAAGTCGTTTGCGCCGCTGATACTCGGCAAGACCAAAGAGGGACAGCGCGAGTGGATTCTGTCCATGGGGGGCGGCCCCGCTACATTACGTGAGGGACGTGTGGTGCCCAAACTGAATTACGATGATCGTGTAATCCGCGACAAGGATTATAAGTTGTGGATCGACTCGGACCGGAAACCGATTAAGCTGTTTCGAATCAGTTCTGATCCTTGGGAAGAGCGGAACCTGGTTGACTCGAAAGCCCCTGAAGCCAGGGCAGCCTTGGAACGGTTAACTGCAGTGGTCGCTTCATTTCCCAAACAGGATGGAGCCCCCGTTTATCACAAAAACCCACCACAGAAATGGGATAAGAAGCCGGGCACCTCAGGAAAGCGCAAAAAGAAAAAGAAATCCTAGGTTTCTCTCTTTTTTGAACACCGCATCATAGTCCGGTCTCGATGATTCTGGACCTGACCACTTTTCTGTTCGGCTATAACTGGCTGAGGTCGAGTTGCAGTTTGCGCCCATCTAGCCAGAGTTGCTCGATCCATGCCAGACTCTCTGTTACAGATGGCTGCGGGTTGCCTAGTGCGATCTGCCAATGTTCCACAGCCGGCGCCATCACGTTGTAGTTGAGAATAGTGTGCAGTAAGATCATGTCTCCCACTGTCTCTACCTGTTCGCGGTCAAGGGTGTATTCTTCGCGGTATCCTTTTACCATCATTGCCAGGACATGCCCGGCCAACTCGGAACTCGCATTCGGCACGAGGAGACTGGGATAGTAGTAGTTCGAAAAAAGCAGTACGGCAAAATCCATCGTCCGCCAGCCGTAACAGCCCAGATCGAAATCGATGATCTGCACCTTGCCATCCTCTACAAGAAAATTACCCTCATGCAGATCGCGATGGACCAGTCCATAATGACGAGACGGCGTCGGTCGCTTGCGCAATTCAGCGATAAAGGTTCGCATTGCATCAGCGACATGCGGGTTGAAGGCTTCGGGAAGTGGATCTGGAAACTGCGTGAGCTTGCTCTCGTACCAAGGCCAGCGATCACGGTCGGCAGGTAATTTCAGCTCGTCCGAAACGCGATGGATGCGACCGATCTCGCGGCCTAATTTCTGAAAGAGTTCGTCATTCCACTCTGCATCAGTTGCCGGGTCGAGTTGCCGACCTCCGAAACGTTCGAAACAGGAGACGTGCATTATGCCGCCGTCCAGTTGAATTGTCTCAAGCAGTTCACCGCCGCGTGAAGGGATCGGTGTAGTGACCGTGCAGCCATTGCGGATCAAATGATCGAGCCAGAGCAACTCTCCCAACACCTCACCTCGCCCGCGGAACGCACCGTCGCTGATGCGGATAATGACCGGATCACCGTTCACGAACTCAGTGGCAAATACATGATTGACGCCATCACGGACTAACTCTGTCTTCTCGGGAACGAGTCCCCAGTGATCGACACATTGTGCGAGAGTATTGTGATAGGGGGAAGAATCATCTAAGGGTAAGTGATTCGGATCCACGATTTGCTCTCCAAGTACCTCTGTTGAAATATCTCCTGATCCTTTTATCCCTACAGAGAGATGTTAATTCAATGAGTCTGTCATCAAATGTCAATTATTTGTCGTGTTTTGTAATATTTCCGTAAGAGGCCACTGTTTAGATTCATGGAATCTAAGAATTCGTGAACTCCTCAGGAAAACGCAAAAAGAAAAAGAGATTCTAGGTTTCCCTCTTTTTTGAATTCCGCACCATAGTCCGGTCTCCTTAATTTCTAAATTTCAGATAACGTTTGGAGTCCCAAAACGAATATCCCTATAATCAGGGATTGTAAAGGGGGCGGGTCTCGATGATTCTGGACCAGACCTTTTTTCGGTTCGCGGCTCATGTCCATCATCTTCTATTATTTAGAGACCATGTCCGAGGATATTCAATACTTCATTCCGAATTTCTTCAATACTCAGTCCAAGGTCCTCTAAAACTTTAACTGCTAAACAGTCTTTTTCCCGCAAAAGCCCCAGGAGTAAATGCTCAGTGCCCACGTAATTATGTTTAAGAAGTTGGGCTTCTTCCATCGCGTTTTCGATCACTTTTTCAGCGTGCGATGTGAGAGGCAGCATGCCCAGTCTTACCGGTAAAGATACCGCTGGTCTGTTTTTTTCAACTTCCAGTCGTATACGACGGAAATTAAGATTCAAGTTTTTAAGAACGTGGGCAGCAACTCCTGCCCCCTCATTAATCAGGCCTAACAAAATATGTTCGGTATCAAGGTGTCCGTGATTGAACAGCTGGGCTTCCTGATTGGCTAACTGCATCACTTTTCTTGACCGGTCAGTAAATCGTTCGTACTTAGCTAAGCTCATCACTTTTTTTGCCCCGTCGGAAACTTATTCGGACACCGTCCACTTCCGCTTTAATAATTCATCCCGAATGTCTTTAATCTTCAGCCCAAGGTCCTTTAAAACTTTGACTGCTAAACTCTCCTCTTCTCGCAAAATCCCTAAGAGTAAATGCTCAGTCCCCACGTAATTATGTTTAAGAAGTCGGGCTTCTTCCATCGCGTTCACGATTACGTTCTTCGCGTACGACGAATGAGGCAGCTTGCCCTTTGTGACCATTTCAGGTACCGCTGGTATGTTTTTTTCAACTTCCAGACGGATACTACGGACATTAAGATTAAAGTGTTTAAGAACGTGGGCAGCGACTCCTGATCCCTCTTGAATCAGTCCTATCAAAAGATGTTCGGCACCAATGTAATCGAGATTGAGCAGTTGGCATTCCTGATTTGCTAACTGCATCACTTTTCTTGCTCGGTCGGTAAATCGCTCGTACACAGTTCGCCTCCCCTTTAAAATCTCATACGAGGATCGATTCAGGCTTAGATCGAAGATCGGTTTGAGTCAGTATTTATCAGCCTCAAAACTCGACAGTGTCAGTAATCAGAGCGATTCCCATTTTCAATCTCAACCGCCTTTGCCCAATCAGTCTCGGAATTTGATTTTATTGCTAGCGCAAATGCTTGGTACATTTTCTTTTTTGTGGGCATCTTTTTCATTTCTCGATTAAAAGCAGGCTCATCTGACACACGATACATTGTGTGGTGTTGTTTAAAATTTTCTCTTGCTTCCGTTAATGAGTAATTTGAATTTGGACCACCACGTATAATATCAGCGTCATCGGAGTCTTGCCCATCATCCTCCCAGAAGCAGATCGGACAAATATCATAGTCTGCTCTTTCATCAAGAGTCGGCATATAACAGCAGGGACAAAGAAACCTTTCACGGTACTTTGGCCATTTTTTTTCTTTACTAACTTGATTCACATACCAGTGGAACCATTCTTCACTCATCTTCGATCTCTTTAAGAACAAGTAACTGGTTATTATACCACAGATAGTATGGGGAACTGAGCCCTTTACCATCTTCCAAATGGATCAATGTTAAATGATTGTTGACAAAAGGTCTGCGGTAGACGGCTACACTTAGATGGACAAATCGAGTTGCCATTCGCTTTTGATGTGTGCTTTTAAATCATCGGTTATCTTGATTACGAATTTTTTGGGGCGAATATCATTATTTGATAGTATCGCATTTGATTTGACCAATGTGTTTCCTTCAACGTCCTCTTGCTGGTACTCAATGCTCCCTGTCGTCTTCAAATCAGGTGCAGTGTATTTGTTTTTCGAAATGATTCCTGTTGAATCACTGACAAAAATTTGCTGATCTTCATACATAAATCCTAAGGGGACGGATGACTCCAGTGTTGAATAAGATCCTATACTTCCAAATTCGTAAGTCGTATTTCCACGCACTCCTATAATTCCAATTTGTTCAATGGCAACGCCAGACTGGTTTATAATTTGAACAGGAAATCTCACCCTTCCAAGATTCTCAAGAGATGATATCCTCCAGCCCACCAGTATGCAGCCTAACAAAGCAATGGCCGAGCATGTCAGCATCGTATATTGGGTTCGGCTCATACTATTTCTCTCACAAAACTCTTATAGCGCCAAGTCGCTATAAGGACGACAAAAAAAGCTCAACGACAGAAACATCGATTCCTGAGATTATAACACTCTTATTTTTTCGAAATCAATCTTGCGATAATATTCGAAGTAAATAAACGCGACCAGGGAGGCTTGTTTGTCACTGGCCAGACTGGTTTCTTTTCTTTAGATTCGTTGGGAGTCAAACCAATGAATCCCGTTTCATAGGCTCTCATCGTCCATTGCTCACCGATTAACGACGCAGGTTTTTGATAATCTGCATAGGCATCAAAATACTCTTTTCCCACGGCGATTGGCAATCGTTTCGTTGTGGCGTGTATCTGACCTTTGTAAAAAACAACTGGCTGATCGAGCTTCACTCCATCGACTTGCGTGATCGACAATCGTGGCGGTGCTCCTTTCACTTTGTCTGCGACCCATGTTCCCTTAATTTGCATCGTCCTGGCGAGCGGCTTCCCGAGTCTACCAATCAGAGTGACGGAGCTTCCGATCTTGCTCGCATCAATCTGGAACGCTTTGTCAGCCGCCTGATCAACTTGCTTTACGCTTTCATCATTCGAAATCACCACACCAACGAGTATTGGCGTAAAGGGGCGAGACCAGTATGGCATAGAGGGGTGAACCTCTTCCTTTGGATTGAAGTCGCTGTGTGTTATGCTAATGTATCCCGTTTCGTAGGCCATCATCGTCCATTTCTTACCGATTAACGAGGAATACGAATAATTTGGATCATAATCTGAAAACGCATTGAAAGATTTAGATCTTCCGAAGGGATTTCCCATTGAGTGGGGCACTCCTTTCGTTGTGGCCAGTATCTGTTGTTTGTAAAAAAGAACCGGCTTACCGAGCTGCACTCCATCGACTTGCGTGATCGTAAATTGTGGAGGCTCTCCATCCGCTTCGTATGCAACCCATGTCCCCTTAATTTTCATTTTCGTGCCGAGCGGCCTCCCAAGTTTGCCAATCAGAGAGACGGAACTTCCGATCTTGCTCACATCAACCTGGCACGGTTTGTCGGCTGCCTTACCAGCAACTGCAAAGGAATGTTCAATCAGAAGGCACGCCAAGATTAGCTTAATGGAAGATCGCATTGTGAACGTCCTCAGATTACGAGCAGACAAAGAAAGATTGGAATAAGCGACGGACGATAACACTTCCTGTCATACGTCGAAATAGAGAGCCATATCATAATTTTTCAATGTTATTAATATGAGATGCCAGCGTAATTAGCAAAGAAAAAAAGGGTTCAGGGACAGAAAATACAATGCTTGCCCCCTTAAAATAATTTCGCTGAAATTAGTTTTTTTCTACCACGAAAGACACGTAAAGTGCCAACTAAAATTGACATCGGTGATCTCATTCACAACGCTGCTCGTGCAGGCGGTCAAAACTTGCTCTCTCACTCAATCTTCACACTGAGCAATGCTGCTTTTAAGGTCGAAAGTTGCTCTTGAGTGATCCCTTTACAGTCGGCAAATACAATCTTTCTGAGGTTCTGAAATTTTGCAAGCTCAGTCATTAATTGATCCGATATAAAAACAGAATCAAAAAAGATTACCTTGAGCTCACGATGGCCTCGAAGAAGCGACAAGCTCTTAGGCTCCAGCTTACATTGTACAATGTCGAGCCGCTCAAGCTGATGTATTTGAGAAAGGCAAGCCATAGCAAATTCATCAATGGCGCATGTGTCGACATAAAAAGACTCTAGAGTTGGAACGTGAGTCAACATTTCGAAATGTCTGCTTTCGAATTTATCGCCTATAAAAGAGACAAGTTTAGGTTTCTCTCCTGACTCCCAGTCTCCACCTAGTCGAACGATTTCTCGCCGAATCAGATCTTCGGTCACAGTCAGTTTTCCATAAGGAGGCAGTGCATCAGCTGCATAAGCACAATTGGCAATCACCATGACAGTGACAAATGAAATCGCGTGTAACATCGTTATCTCCTTTTAAACCGAATCAAGGTATCTGGAAACAAAGCCGTTCTATTGGGACTTCCGCTTGGTGTTACAGTGCTTTCAAATCCGGTTTTTTTCGATGTGTGCTGTCTACTCTGTTTAGCAGAAGGGGCGACGTTGTCGTTTCAATATAAAGGATTCCGATGGTTTTATCTATTCATTTATTATTGCTTTGCTCTAATCATTCGTGGTGGATATTTATGTCTGTCGCTACTTTTTAGACAGGACTGTGTTGACATGATTGTGTTGCTTGACAACTCTTCAAAACAGGTCGTAGCCAGTGACGCTTGCCCAGAGTAGATTCGCTCGTCAAACGCGTCTCCTAACCTCTGGTGGGAAATTGTCTCATTTTAGTACTCGTTTTCTGTTTTGGGATTTAAGAAATCATTCATCTTGTGTACTTTGTACAACATGATCCTATTCTAGAAGCGTAGCATATTTAATATACTCTGGTGACCTTCCGTTATTCGCGAACCAGAGAGAGTGGGATCAAACGCAGGATTGATCAATGAAATCATATCTGAAAAAATATCTGATCATTTTCGGTTCGGTAACCTGCTATCTGCTGCTAATGAAGGCAGCCGTCTATAATAAGCACAGTCCACATCATGTCATTTCACCACTTGAGGCTAAGGTGGCTCGGGTCCACCTGGGGAGTACCACGACCGAAGTGGACGCACTGATGGGGTCTTCCCCCGATACCATTTCGAAGTCGCAGGTGGTGATCGTCAATTCGACTACGATGCTCTCGGTGTCGAACGAACAGGCAGAGAAGTACGGGGCTCCGCAGAAATGCGATTTTCGCACCTGGAAGCGGGATGATGTGAGAGCGACGGTTGTATTTGATCAAACGGGGAAGGTCGTCTGTCGCTGGGCCGGGTCAGTAAACGTACCGAGTTATCATCGCTACAGTCCTTATCAGGTTTTCAAACGCGTGGGTTTGTTCTGATTTATTGCTACCACGAAAAGCATGAGATATTTTCTGTCGGGAGAATGAAGGGTGCGAACTTAGATTTCCCCGAAGCGAAATGATTGTTTTCTCAAACAGAACCGCTCGCCATTCATAACACCCTCGAATTAAGACGGGCTCATCGTTGTGATTTTCGTCGATCTCACGCTAAGCGTCTATCGCACAACAAAAAGGTTTGGTGCTATTATTGAGTCTGAATTGCGTATATAATCGACCTGCGGAGTGACACATTCACACGTCGATTAAGAATCTGTTGAAGCGATCGAATGTGAGGAGAACTTTAAATGCGGCCGCAGGCCACTGAGGAAAACACGATGAGAATTAGATTATTCATTCTGGCCTGCTGGTTGTTGCTGTCGCCACTTATCGCACAGCAAGAGGTTTTGGCGGCGCCTGATAAGCCGAACCGGCCCAATGTCGTGATCATCCTGACCGATGACATGGGTTACGGTGATGCTGCCGCTCTCAACCGTGACAGCAGAATTCCTACTCCGAACCTGGACCGGCTGGCAAAAGAAAGTCTGACTTTCACTGATGCCCATGCCGCAGGATCTTACTGTGTCCCCTCCCGTTATGGTCTGTTGACGGGTCGCTATATGTGGCGGACCCGATTGGGATCGGGGGGCAATCTGGCTAATCTTGCTGGTACACTGATCGAACCGGGGCGCAAGACAGTAGCAAATCTTCTAAAAGATGCGGGCTATCAGACCGCGCTGGTTGGTAAATGGCATCAGGGCATCGACTGGAAACTGCACGATGAAAGTGCGCGGGAGAATATTCGCGTCAATCGCAATTACCAGGATTTTGGAAATATCGACTTCGCCTCTCCCGCTCTGAAAGGCCCCAATGACTTTGGATTCGACTACTCTTTCGGCACTGCTGGCTCCGCGGAGATGAACCCGGCGGCTTTCATCGAGAACAATCGGACGACGATCATTCCCAACCTCTCTTCGCTGGAAGCCAAGAAAAAGAACGGCGAATGGTATGGCCGGGACGATAATATTATTGCAGAAGGCTACACCATGGACCGTCTGGTTCCGACCCTTTCAAATAAGGCGTGTGAATTCGTCGAGACGGCAACCCGCACGCACCCCGATCAGCCGTTCTTCCTGTATTACGCGATGACAACACCGCACAACCCAATTGTTCCTAACAAGGAATTCGTCGGGACCAGCCGGGCCGGGACTTACGGAGATTTTGTTGTTGAACTCGACCACCATGTCGGAAGGCTTTTACGCAAACTGACCGAACTTGGTATCGAAAAAAACACGCTGGTCATCTTCACCAGCGATAATGGGCCAGTCAATCGAACCAAGGGGTACTCGACCAAGTGGGTTAGGGGCGACACCGCCATTTATGGACACGACAGTACCGGACCTTTCGAGGGCTGGAAGGGAGGCCTGCTGGAGGGCGGACACCGTGTACCTTTCTTCGTTCGCTGGCCAGAAACAATCAAGCCCGGCGCGCGTTGTTCCACGACGATTGTGTTTAATGACGTCCTCCCCACTCTGGCGGAGATGTTGAAGATCAATCTGGATCACAACACTGCGGAAGATGGTCAAAGTTTCTACAAGGCGTTGACGGGAACAGCACGACCCGAATCGTTTCACGAGGCGATCGTACACAATCACAGCAATGGGACATTTTCCATCCGCAAGGGTGCTTTCAAGCTGACGGTCAACGGACCAAAAACCAACACACAGGTTTTGGATGACGCCTTTCCGGTCTCTTTCGTACTTTATGATCTGGGCAAAGACATCAAAGAAACCACCAATGTATCCCGTAATCATCCGGAGAAGGTAAAAAAGATGCACGCCCTGCTCAAAAAATATGTACGAGAGGGCAGAAGCAATCGGAGACGATGAAGGTGCGATTGAATCGGTTCCCGCGTTGCGAAGACGAAGTCCAACAGAACGACAGACTTTACTTGGCCACTCGGGGACTTGGCATCACTCGTCCTGCCTGATGCAGGGTCACTTTCGGGCTCTTGCCCGTCTTCGGTAATTCAAATTTCAATGTCGCATCAACGGCCTGATACTTCCACTCGGTTTCACTTTTGGGAATCAATGCCAGAAATTGCTGACCTGTGAGCTGAGCCATCATTCGGCCCTCTTTCACCTGCACCGTGATCAAAATTCCGGGGGCAAGTTGGTATTTACCTTCGAGTCGCTTTGCAACCTTGGGGTCAACCTTAAACTCCTTTTCGAATGTTCTTGGCTTCACCTTCATACCGACGCTTGTCTGAAATATCTGTTGAGCCAGCGCGTCAACGTCCATCACTGCTGTGTTGCAAAGTAACACCGTCGCGCTTTTCAATGACCGGTTTACAAGGATCATGCAATGATAGCCGCCGGTCTGTCCATTGTGCCATCGCGTTGAACGATCGCCTGCAATCATCCACCCCAGCCCCATTGCCAGATTTGCCTCTGCAGGCGGTTTATGTTGTTTCCAGGCCAGCTCAATCGTCTTCCCGAGTTGACCGTCCGGCGGATCGAGCGATGCTTTCGCGAACAATAACATGTCGTCAAGATTGCTTCGAATTGCGCCGCAGCCGGCAAGTGAATCAAAGTCCCATGACTTCTCGAGCAGCAGTGCCGCATTGTGTGGCGGGGCTAAGTGTTTGGCCTGTGCCGAAGAAAGAGTAATCGTCGTGTCAGACATCTTCAAGGGTTCCGTCAGTTTCTGATTCAACAGTGCTTCGTAACTCATTCCCGCCTGGCGAGACAGTAAATCACCCAGGAGCCCCGCACCAAGGTTCGAGTATTCATACCCTTCCCCTGGTTTTCGAACCGGTTTTGCTGCCAGCAGGTAATCCGTTAGCAGCTTGCGATTGTATCCGGCGAAGGGATTGGTCGAATCCGCTGGTTTGAAATTGGTGGGCATGACTGGAAGACCAGAGACATGATGCGACAGTTGTGCGAATGTAATATTGGCCAGCTTCGGATTCGTAGCACTTAATTCTTTCATAATGACGCTGATCGGATCGTCCAGTTTGATTTGTCCCGAAACGACGGCGTCTGCCAGAAGTAGTGATGTGAACACTTTGGAGATCGAACCAATTTCATAAATGGTCTTGTCATTCGGAGCGGGTGTTCCGTTTTCACCGAGCACGCCGAAATGCTTCTTCCAGACGACACCATTGGAGATCACTCCCACAGAAATGGCGTTTACCTTATTGTTCGTCAGATACGGTGCGACCAGCGCCGCAATTTTCTTTTCGTGCTTGAAGCCTTGCTCAGCAAATAATTGAACTGTTCCGAAAGCAACAAACAAAACCAACAATAAAAGCTGTCGCATTTCGGTCCTCATCTTTGTAAAAATGTGATTTGGAAGCCTCGCGAACCTGATGAATGAAAGTGGACGGGCTCATGCTTTAGCAGACATCGTATACCACACAATTCTGCGTTGCCAGTAAATTCTCTGACTTGAGACGATCCCGGTCACCAAAGCGCGCAGGCGGACCTTGTTTCCCTTTAGAGTTAGTACCAACTGGGGCAAGTCAGTACGGTTACCCGAACAATTCCTTAATCGGCTCACCTGTTGTCAGTGAGCGTAAAATGCCACTGGGGTCCTGTGGATCATTGATGGGTATGTCAAGCGCGTGATAGATGGTCGCCGCCAGTTCCTCGGGTCGGACCGGGTTGTCGGTAGGATACTGACCATATTTGTTGGACTTACCGTAGACTTGCCCTCCAGCGATGCCCGCGCCGGCTAAGATCGAGGAAAAACACTTCGGCCAGTGCTGGCGTCCGGGTGGGTTTTGCTTCAGAACGTGTGGTGTGCGTCCAAACTCGCCTGTTACAACAACGAGTGTGTTGTCCAACATACCGCGATCGCTCAGGTCAGAGAGCAGCCCGGAAAGTGCCTGATCCAGTCGAGGCAAACAAAAACCCATGCCGTAAGAACCGTTACCGAAGGCATCGCCCATACCCATGTTTCCCCCGTGCATGTCCCAGCTGCTGCTGGGTGGGCCTTGTTTGTCATAGTCGGCCTGTCCCGTCCAACCGTTGACTGTCACAAAGCGGACACCAGATTCCACCATGCGGCGTGCAAGCAGCAGATTCTGCCCGAGCGGATGCATCCCATAACGTTCACGAACACTGTCGGGTTCGCGGTGCATCTCAAACGCCTGTCGGCCTTCGGCACGCGTCAAAGCCTCATAGGTTTTTTCACGCAGGTCAGACCAGTCCTTAACAACTTTGTCTTTATCCAGTCTGTTGGATTCAAGGCCACGGAGCACAGACTTGCGCTTTTCGAATCGCTTCTCATCGTAAGGGTCATAAATCTGCGGCGGTTTGAAGTCTTTCATCGCCGGATGATTATTCGCAGAGCCGACAAAGACGGGGGCATATGCCGAGCCAAGGTAGCCGCCGATGCCAATATTGGGGGCACAGAAGACGGGGGGCCCCACACATTTGATGATCCATGCATTAGAAACAAAATTGCGTTTGCTGGGTTTGTGTTTGGCGACAAAGGAACCCAGGTAAGGTTGTTCGTTCGCCATCCCCTGCTGAACACGCTTCGCCGATTGTCCGCTCAGCAGATTGTGCATCGCATCGAAGTGATTGCTGATCGCACCCGGATGTGACATGGAATTGATCAGCGTGAATTTGTCGGTCAACTTTGACAGTCCCGTGTGCATTTCATTGATGCGCATGCCCGGCACCTTTGTAGAAATAGGCATGTACGGTCCGCGATATTCCACGGGCGCATTCGGCTTCATATCCCAGGTATCAAGGTGACTCGGTCCGCCACAAAGCAGAACGAAGATGCAGGACTTTTCAGACTTGACGGCTTTGCCCGAGGCGTCCACCTTGTCAGTCCCCAGCACCATCCCCGGCATGCCGAGACTCATCGTTCCTAAACCACTCGCGATGAGAGCTTGACGTCGGTTTAATTGGAAATCGTTCATGCAAAGCCTCATATCCAAATTGACGAATTGAGAGCAAATTTCTCTGATCGACAGAGAAGGCGGGCAAGTCAGCCGACTGTCATGGATGATGACTCAATTACGCCAAAACCCACTGTGTTTTTTAAGTGTTCACTGATAGAGATCCTAGCCGATTCAATACCCCGAGTCAATCATTTGTTCATTTGTCGCTAGAACGAGAGCGACAATTATCTGATCATGGCCGGTATCCGCGACGCCTTTTGTTGATTCTGAAATATCCTGCAAGCAATCGTAAGATTACTGTTTGAAATACGTTCGAATAGATCTCTGGTACACACTGTCGACTTGCCTATCTAATCGGCGGGAACGGGCGGCGCGCTTCTGCCCGTCAACGCGCCACCTAGCCAGACTCCAGCAATAGCAGCCGGGATGTAGAGAGCCACGTCCGTAACGGCAAACCAGATTGGGGAGGGAAGCATCATCAGCATGGCGATGCCTCCACAGGTCCACAGAATACCCAGTCCTATCGCGGCGGCATACCAGGCTCGCTTTGCAATGAGACCGCAGACAAAACCGCTCACGAAACTGCCACCTGCATGCGCAAGCAGCACCATGATCAAGGCACCCGTGGGCATTCCGTGCGCCTCGACATGAGCTTTGAACGCGTCGAAATCGTTAGGATCAATTCCTTCAGGCAACGGATACATACCATGTGAAACCGTCACAATTGCCATGTTGAATGCACTACCAGCTATAATTCCGATAACAACGGCCATTATGTTGCGGATCATAGTAACTCAGTCTCCTCGCGATTGATGATAAACCTGATTAGAGCGAATTTCTCAATTCCGCACCGGTTCGACACTCCCGACCTATTCAGGCCCATCCGGTAATTCATTTCTTAAAAATGATTGTAACATTAACGAAGAGTTTCGCGAACAAAATCCTGTAAATAAATCGTGCATGTGTTGGTTAGCTGTCGAGCAGCTATTGTCATCACTTTTGTCGATGCCTGTTGAAAACTTGGGCAAACAACCAAATGAATAATGTCAAGATTCCTGATTTAATTTCGATTCGCCAATTTGTTAAAGGCCATTCTCTACACGTGGCTCTACTCCCAGACTTATTGATCACATACTTTCGGTGCTTCATTCCATCTACTTTTCATGATCACCGATAAAGTGTGGTTCCGATGGATCGGACGACACGTCAGGTTGTGTAGCGAACGATTCTACGTTCCCGATTTCCAGCAACCAAAAGTGATCGCCTCGATTCGCGTTTAACGAATATTCATGAAGCTTGCCATCAATTGCTGTGCCGTACCAACTAATAGAGTCAAAGCCAGTTGGAACGTTTTTGTGGAGCATGCCCTCCCACGTCACGCCCATGTCTGGAACCAGGTTTTGATAGAGAGGGTTGTGGCGTCGTTCTGGAATGCAATATGTGTTGATGGCTTCCAGCGGCCAACGTTCTTCAAGTGCTGCTGTTACTTCATCGGCGGAAGCGAAATTCAGCTTTGTACTCGTAGTCAAATCGGGGGCGGTCCCAGTCGGCGTGTCGTGAACAGTCGGTGTGCAGCCCAATACTGTCATTAAGATTACCGTATTAAATATGAGAGTACGCATGATTTGATGGCAGAACTGGTTATTCACCTGCATTGACTCGTTCTTAGATGAAGCTGATTTGGAACATATACACGCAAAATATCCGATTTTTGTTCAGATATAATTCCACAGATGCTTCATATCACACATAGATATTGGCCATAGTTTCAGCATGCTGTATATCATACCAGCATCTAAAAGCATATCAAAAAAATTTATACTGCCGGATCGATCCAATCGTTGCAGTCGTTTTATAACAACGAGTGAACCAGGAATTCTCCTAAAATTTAAATTGACCACTTGAAAAAAAAACATAGATTTTTGATGGTCACTCAATCGGCAACACTGCTGAGAGGGTCAACGAGATACGGGATCTGATACGTGCTATTTAATATCACGAATATCAAATCATATTCTAAAGCATCCAGGGGTCTCATGCTTTCAAGCCTTTGCCCAAGTTTACTGTAGCGTCTCCAAGACCATTCGAAACAAGTAGAAAAAATGAAAGACGCTATGGTTAAATGGGATGCTTTCCAGAGGGAAAGATAAATTGAATAATCCCGATTCACTAAAAATATGACAATGTGAAAGTACCTGTCATATTTGTAAATCTCGGAGAAGAATCATGATGAAAACAAAACAACAAAAAGGGAAACGTGCAGGTTTCACCCTCGTCGAAGTCCTGATTGTCGTCGTAGTATTGGGTATTCTGGCTGCTACAGTCTTGCCACAATTTACATCAACGAATGATGACGCCAAAGAGTCTGTACTCGCTCAAGACTTACAGATAATGCGAAGTCAGATCCATTTCTATATGATTCAACATAACTTTAAATATCCTGCAAGTGGCTCTACAAAAACGGATGATTTCCGAAATGCGTTGCTGCTTTCCAGCGACAAAGATGGCAGCACAGGCGCTATTGGTACCAAACCACTGGGCCCTTACCTGTTAGGAACGATTCCTGCCAATCCTTATACGGGTGGTCGTGGTATTATGATTGTGACAGACGTCCCAGGTACGGCTCCCGATGAAACCGCCAAAGATGGTACGGAAATTGTCGGATGGATTTATAATCCTGCCACAGGCGAGATCAAAGGAAATAATGCCGGTACCGGCACAGATGGCGTTAAACTGGACTCGCTATAGAAAACAGGCTTAGCCTCTCACGTTTGAGTAGTGGGTTCTCCGCTGTGTTTGTTCCCCCCGCTACAAATATCCAGGCTAGAGAATCAGCCCTTGAGTTACAAATCATGTTCCCCACCGTCGGCATTATATGCTTCGCGCTCGAATGGATTATCGCGATAGAAACGGCGACCGACCAGCCACATATAGATTGACGAAAGAAAATAGGCAGGCAAAAACAGTGGTCCCCAACGCTCATACTGAAGGATATGGACGGTTTCATGATTGCGTGAAATATCCAGTGACGCGTCAGTTTGGCCTAGGATCGTGTGGCCCAGTGTCAGTGCGAGTGTGAATTGTCCGTGGGGCAGTCGTTGTACGAACCACTTTGTACCGCCCTCATAAAACTCGATGGCTCGACCGCGAATTCGTGCGCGTCCACCGAAGCACATTCCAACGCTGCCGATCACCAAACCGAGAAGCGTATTTGGTGATGCCCAAAATACTCGAGTCAGAAAATAAATGCGATCTATCGGTGGCACCCTCCTCGTTAGAGAATAACGTTATAAAGAATCGGTCTTGGAAAGTACGTGGTCACCTGCACGATGCTGAATATGATGCTATCAGCGCTGGCTGAATTTTTGAATGCAGGTCTTTCCAAGCGACGTAAAAATCGTATCAAACTGAATCAACCAGTCAACAGGAAGCTTCAGCCTTTCAATTGACTGACGAACTCAATGACCGGTAAATGACATTTCACGGTTATTCAGCATCAATCGATTTGAGGCTGATGCGGCTCAGTGGTTCGTACAATTCGGAAGCGTATGAATCCCTGGTTTCTGTGGAGACTCAGGGAACCGTATCGACGAGATCTTCGACCAGTTTTCGTAAGACCTCATGCGTGACCTGTAGATCAACCTGAGTGCGGCCGCTCTGCCCGGCCTGCGAAACGAAGCGTTTCAAACTGAAGTGCCCGTTGGAGTGGGAGGAGAGAATCACTTCATAGAACTGTGTCCCGACTTGATTCTGGTCCGGCGGCGTCGAGCGGATCAATACCTGCCCGGCATCTTCATCGTATTCGAGCGGTCCGATGTTCTCCAGAAGATAAGTGACTCGCTGACAGAGTTTCTGCCCCCATTCTTTCAGCTTGTCAAATGCCGTCTGTGCCAGCGCAGGCACGTTGACTCGGATTTCCTGAAACGAACAGCTCATGGAATCGACCGATGTAAAATCGATCATGACTTCAATCTTGCCTGTGGCAGCTAAAGTCACGGTTCTCGGCTGTGCAGAATGAAATCCTGTTAATTGCGTCAGTTCGTGATTTAATTGATTCAGTACAGTCATGATCCCATCCTCCTATCGAGGATATTACTTCTTCTCTTTCGAATTCGTAGAGTGTTTCTTGCCGTCATAACTCAGGATGGTTGGTCTGTCATCAATCACAGTTTCGATATTCACCGGCCGTTTCCAGATATTATGCAAATTGACCAGCGTGTCCTGTGCATAATCAAGTTTCAGTTCAACACCCAGATAATCGTGTTCCAGATAAAGCTCGCCGCGGTTTTTATAGTTTCCATCCTGAACGTAAATCGCAGGCCGCCCATGATTACTCAAACTGTTGAGTAGTTGCTGCTTGATCTGCTGAAATTCTCTCGATTGAATTTCGTAAGTTTTATTGGAATCGTTGAATCCAAATGAAAACATCTGGTTTTTATAACAGAATTCGGGAGTCAGAAACGTATCGATAAACGTGATGTCATTGTGAATACGACGCACTTCGAATATTTTCTCTCTTCCCAGTCCCGTATCTTTGTCCCAATGTTCTTTCTCAAACATATGTTTGCAGTTTTCATATTCAGGACCAAACTGCCCTTTATTCCAACGTTCTTCGATATCCTTCAGTAGTTCGATTCCCAGCTTGTACGGATTTAATCGATTCGGACTGGTTGCCATCGTGCCGCTGTGATGGTCGGCGTAATTGATTAAACCCTGATCAGTCAAACCATGCTTTGTCATGATCGTAGAGTGCCAGAAACTGGCCCAGCCTTCGTTCATAATCTTAGTCTGCCCTTGCGGTGCAAAGTAGTACGCCTCGTCCCGAATGATCGATAGCACATCACGCTGCCAATCTTCCAATGGTGCATATTGAATCAAAAAATGCAGCACATCACGCAGGCGTTCTTTCGGGAACTTTAATTGATCTGCCATTTCCTGCGCTTTGATTCGTTTCTGATCGGCTTCTTCTTCAAGGATGTCTTCCGGATTGATATAACGGTCCATATACATCTTCGCCGGAAACCGCCCTCCTGCATTGTCCCCTTCGGCATCACTCCGTTTTTTGGCATCCGCTTTGGACTCCGACTTCTTAGTGCGTCTGATATGAGGCAGATAAGGATCGATCAGGCTTTCCAGGGAAAGGCAGGTATCGATAAACATCTCAACCGTTTCATAACCAAAAGTATCAATATGCTGATTTACACGCGTCGCATGATTGGCCATCTGGTCGAGCATCTTACGATTCGTGTGTGAGAACCATGCGTTATTCTTAAAAAAATCACAGTGGCCGTAAACGTGGGCAATCACCAGCTTTTGATCGGTGATATCATTGCAACTCAACAGATAGGCATAACAGGGGTCCGTATTGATCACCATTTCGTAGATTTTCTGTAAGCCGTACGAATAGCCTTTCATCAGCTCATCATACTGCGCACCAAATCGCCAGTGCGGATAACGCACCGGAAATCCACCATAGGCGGCAAACATGCTCAGCTCTTCATAATCCAGAACTTCGAAAATCGTTTTGAAGAAGTCCAGACCATAATCGAGCGCATGCTGCTCCATCTCCTGCTGGATATCGCTTAACACCTTCGGCAAAGGGCGATGCGTTGTTACTACCATATTCTCCTCCGTCAGCAATCAATGCAGTTTGAATCATCGGCTGACTGTACGCTACTTCTGAGGGAAGCATACAATATGAATTCTATTTCCCGGTTCCCAGAAACGTCTTAATGGAACCGTAGATGCCCTCCTTGTCTTCAATTTCTGATAGAATCAGATTTTCAAATTCTTCCTCAACCTTTCGCAGTTCTTTAATAAAATCCCCCGAACCATAAGGGCTTCTTACCTGACCGTAACAGAAGAGATTACAGATCGGGATAATATTCTGCGTGAGGCTTTCAATACATTCTGAATTATCTTCGCCCCAGTTATCACCGTCAGAAAACTGGAAGCAGTAGATATTCCACATCGAAGGGGGAAAATCACGTTTAATAATCAAGTCGGCTGCCCGGTAAGCGGATGAGATACGCGTTCCACCACTTTCGCGAATGCGGTAGAAGGTATCTTCATCCACTTCATGAGCAACAGCGTCATGTACGATATAGCGTCGTTCAATGCCGTTGTATTGTCGCTTCAGCCAGGTATCGATCCAGAAAGATTCCGTACGCACAATTTCCTTCTGCACATCGGTCATGGACCCCGAGACATCCATCATATAAATGACGGCTGCATTCGTATGTGGTTCGGAAACGGTTTTCCAGCTTCGAAAACGTTCGTCATCTTTGGCTGGAACAATGACCGGGTCTTTCGGATCGTAGTTGTCTGTGGCCATCATCCGTCTGAGAGCCCGTTTGTAGGTCCGTTTAAAATGTCGTAATGAATCGGGGCCCGTCGGTCGGATCGAAGTGTAACGATCTTTTTTCGAAGTGAGCTGATCATCTCCCTTGGGTTCGATCCGCGGCAGTTCAAGTGCTTCGCCAAGCATGTCTGCCAACTCTTCGAGAGATAATTCTACTTCTCGGATATGCTGACCACGTTCGTTGCCGGCCTGTCCCTGGCCATCGCCGTCCGATTTCCCCCGGCCGATCGCTTCACCGACTTCGCCATCGCCCTGCCCTACACCGCCGCTCCCTTTTTCACCATGTTGAAAATGGGGAATCTCGATATTCGGCACCGGTATGCTGACGGTTTCCCGACCTTTGCGACCAATCATCTCGCCATGATTGATATACTTCCTGAGCTGCTGGCGAACCTTCCCTTTGATAATTTTATCAAAGCGCTGCTGGTCACGATCAATTCTACGTACCATATTATCGAGACCCTTTCTGGACAGGGAATCAGAATTTGCCGGCTTTTAACAATTCCTTCTTCTCTCAGTTTTCGTGTCTATATAATATTGTCAGATTTAAGAATCAGGCGGCATCACTGCTTTTCTTCGTATCGCCGCGAGCAAAAATACTGGCAACATACTGCATGACATCCGTGGCTGATTCTTCGTCATATCCATAATTTCGAATCAACCTGGTTTTGACGATATCGATTTTCTCTTGCGTTTCCGCATCGACAACATTCGACACCAGACTGGTCAGCTTGATTGTATCTTTCTGGTCCTCGAACAGTTTCATTTCGAGAGCCTTCTGCAACCGTTCGTTGGTTTTGTAATCGAATGTTTTACCATCCATTGACAAAGCACCGATGTAATTCATGATTTCACGACGGAAATCATCTTTCCTGGTTTCAGGAATATCGATTCGCTCTTCAATTGAACGCATCTGCCGTTCATCGGGTTCTTCGTATTCACCCGTAAAGTTATTTTTCACGCGCTCTTTCTGCGTGTAGGCCTTCACGTTATCAAGATAATTACCGCACAATCGAGTCAATGCCTCTTCGTCAGCGGCAATTGCACGCTGCACTTCATTCTTGACAATGTCGGTATATTCTTCTTTGACGATGGTTATCAACTGGCGGTAATGGTCTCGCAATTCTTCGTTGGCGATCAACGAATGATGTTTCAACCCTTCTTCCAGTTCATTGAGCAGCATGAATGGATTCAAATTCGAGCTATGCGAATTCACCACCAGAGCATTAGAGATTTTGTCCTGAACATAACGCGGAGAAATCCCGAATAACCCTTCCGATTTGGCTTCCTTGCGGAGCTGTTCGACATTCTCACTGGTAAATCCTGTTAACGATTTACCATTATACAAATTCATTTTCTGCACCAGAGTTAAACCGTGATGCTTCGGCGTTTCGAGCCGCGTCAGCACAGCCCACATCGCTGCAATCTCCAGTGTATGCGGGGCAATATGTTTGCCACGCACGCGTTTGGTGTTGTAATCCTTCTCGTAGATTTTGATTTCTTCGCTCAACTTCGTAACGTAAGGCACATCGATTTTTACGGTACGATCCCGAAGCGCTTCCATGAATTCATTCGACTGCAATCGACGATATTCTGGTTCATTCGTATGACCGATAATTACAGTATCAATATCCGTTTGTGCAAATTTCTTCGGCTTAATCTTATGTTCCTGTGAGGCCCCAAGCAGGTCATACAGAAACGCCACATCCAGCTTCAATACTTCGATGAATTCGATCAGACCTCGGTTGGACACATTGAATTCACCGTCGAAATTAAAGGCACGTGGATCGCTTTCGCTGCCATATTGTGCAATTTTTCGGTAGTTAATATCCCCCGTTAACTCTGTTGAATCCTGGTTTTTCTCATCTTTGGGCTGGAACGTACCGATGCCAATTCGATCCTGCTCTGAAAAGATAATCCGTTTCACGACGACCTGTTCCATCACTTTGGTCCAGTCCCCATTGCATTCTTTCAACTTTTCATTGAACAGGAATCGACTCAAAGGACAGACTTCGCCCGTGATTTCCACAATGTAATCAGACTCGTTGTTCGCATCGCGACCGGCATTCAGATACTTGCAGATCTCAGCCCGATTCTCTAAGGGGATTAACTGCAACGGATCACTATTCATCGGATCCCAGTGAATCGATCCATCCGCTTCTTTCCACCCGAAACTATACAGGGCGCCTTCTTCCGTACGAGAGTAGCGTTCTAATCCCTGCTTCAAAAGACGTGCAATGGTACTTTTTGAACTTCCCACAGGACCATGCAGTAACAACACACGACGTTCACTGCCGTACTTTAACGAGGCTGATTTGAAAACGTTGACCAACTCCATTAACGGCTTCGAAAGACCGAAAATTCCGTCGCGACCTTCATTAACAGGATCATCGAAGAAGCGATAGCGAACGAGACTTTTTTTGCCTTCCACGGGATAGGTTCCATGGCTCATGATCATGTCATAAACTCTTTGGAACGCTGTTCGCGTCACTTTGGGGTCTGCTCGAACAAGGTCCAGGTACTCATCAAAAGTCCCTTGCCAATGTTCCTGCTGGAAAGAATCAGCATTAAGCTGACCAGAGATTTGATTTAAAATCGATCGACCATTTTCCATGGGAATCCTCCTCCTGGCTTCACGACGTGCACTCTGGCAGGCCGATTGTTGGCCAATAAGTTCGAGGTTATTTAATTGAACAAACTCTTTCTCAAGTGCTGTTGCCTTTCAAAAGGTACTGAATTTTTTTTACGCCCGATTAGACTCACACCGCGCAAGGATAGTTCCCTCATACAAAAATGAATTTGTTTCGAGGCTGTTTACAAGACCATCCATGGCCAACACCTAATTGTAAAATTGGGATTCTCGTGTGGACGTGGCTCGAAAGTTTTCTGGGCATGCCACACAGGTATGTCAGTGACTTTACAACGCTTCGAGCTCATCTATTATTTCCCACGCCCTGGTTTGAGACAATAGCAATCTTGCACTCAGCAAAAACTCCACTGGTACAAACCTGCATTTTAAAACCGCTAAGTCACATACTGCTAACCAGTTAGAAAAACATCTCTTCAGGCACTCCGATTTACCTAAAGCCTTGCAGGGACTCCTGAACGAAATGCCCCCTCACAGCTTGGACAGACTGGATCTGCTAAGAAATTTCATTTGCAGTCCCACACGATTACCCATCATCACTACGCATAGAGCAACGAAACTGTTTAATTAATGATTCGTTTAAGATTTGAAGACAGAGACTTTCTGTTCAATTGAAACGATTCGATAAGGCGTTCAAACACAGTGCCATTTCAAGCTGACACCAAACGTCTAGCTATGGTTTCATCAGAGTGTGTACAAGCTCAATGATGCGGTCTTCCAACCCAGGCTTGAAGGGACCATGAAAACCGAAGTACTTCATCGCACCGCCGCCCTCATATCCCCCCTCCTTGAGCACCCGTTCGGAAGGCACGTAAGCAAAGACTTCATTGCAATAACCGGCAACCCAGATGCGACGGTCCGATAATTCTTCATGTAAACGAATGGAATAATCAATCACTGTTTCTCCTCCCAGGCCAATCAATGTCAGATCATCCCCAAAGAAAATCACCTGGACAGAAAATGGATAGGAAGTTTTGATAGATCCCGTCTCTTCCAGTTGATTCAGCAGGTACTTGTTAAGGCGTTGCGTGTAGACATCCCCCTTTTCCTGCTGTGCGACCAAATCTGACTTGGATGGTGGATCAACAAATGCCAAATTGGTTCGTTGAAATTTGACTTTCAATGGCCCTTTGACGGGACCCATCGATTTCCCCATTGCCCGCACCACCGAGTCGGCTAAAGAATTACCATGCTGTTCTGCCAAAGCAAGTGTACCGCGAGGATGAGGATTCGCATCGCCCCCGCAGCCCATCATAAACAGAGCCATCGTACCGGGATATTTTTTCTCAAGCGCCACCTGAGCGAACCCCGCATAATCGCCGCAATATTCAAACAGAGCAATCGTCGTATTATGGCAGGCATACCCAAATAAAATTGCCTGTGTTTTTCCATTGGTATCATTCACACGTAACACGGGCACAGTATGATCCACCGGTCCATCCGGGTTGTATCGACCACGACGATTCCGTGCAAAAATCGCCTGCTCTTCCCCATACGCGAGCGTCACATCCGCCAACGACTGGCTGGCTTTCACGATCACGTTCGTCAGTTTCTCTTCCAGCAATTTTGCATATTCATCTACGTCTTTCTGTTGGGTAACATTAAATCCATAGGCCAGCGAGGCACAGCCTCGAACAACCGGGCCAGAATGCGTATGCGAGGAATTCAACAAAATTTGCTCGCGGGCGATTCCCGTTTTTTTGGCAACGCGTTTTCCTACCGCATCGGAAATTTCACGCGTGAGACCAATCAGGTCGGTCGTGACAATTGCCGCGCGCGTTCCATTTTTATCTTCGAATACCAGAGCTTTGGCCCATAACGGGTGTGTCGTTCCCTCAGCCGGTTTTTTACGAGAGGCATAACCGGCCAGCCAACCTGCTTTCACTGGTGTAATATCAATACGCGCCTGGCCCACCCGCCAGTCACCGGCCTGCAATCCAGTTTGATTCAAAACCAGTAACGCGAACAGACATACCAGAACTTTCCTCGACATGGCTTCAACCTCTTTATAAAAGCAAGTGATGAATTCATCTCTGTTTATTCTATATTATTGCTGCAGAAAAACGAAGCCTCAACAGTTTAGCCCTGCAGTTGACAATCCCATTTTGCGGACTAGGATGACCATTGAAATATTTCTTACTGAAGCGGCACTCGAACGAACTGACACTGCATCGGAGACAGAGACATGGATGATTTTATCGCCCGCTTACCAAAAGCAGAACTGCATCTCCACATTGAAGGAACTCTGGAACCAGAGCTGGCGTTACGCCTGGCGGAAAAGAATCAGATCGATTTCCCTTATCAGACGGTCGAACAGATGCAGGCTGCATTTGATTTTACCGACCTCCAGTCGTTCCTCGACCTGTATTACGCCTCAATCGGTGTGGTCCGCACCGAAGAAGACTTCCACGACCTGACACTGGCGTACCTGAAAAAGGCGGCGTCTCAAAACGTACGACACACCGAAATTTTCTTCGATCCCCAATCGCATACAGATCGTGGCATCCCATTTGAAACGGTTTTAAAGGGAATCACATCGGCCCTGAAGCAGGGTCAAACGGAACTCGGCATCTCATCTCAGCTCATTCTCAGCTTTTTACGACACTTATCTGCCGAGTCGGCAATGGAAACATTACAGCAGGCGCTTCCTTTCCGCGATCAAATCATCGGCGTCGGTCTGGATTCCTCAGAACTGGGACATCCCCCTTCCAAATTTGTGAATGTGTTCGCCGAAGCCCGCCGACACGGATTCCGGGTTGTTTGTCACGCGGGCGAAGAGGGGCCGCCTGAATACATAACAGAAGCCCTGGACCTGCTGCACGCGGAACGCATCGATCATGGCGTGCGTTGTATGGAAGATGCCGACCTCATCACGCGGCTCGCGAATGAACAGATACCGTTAACCGTCTGCCCACTTTCCAATGTCCGTCTCTGTGTTTTCAAAACGATGTCCGAGCATCCTTTGAAACGCATGCTGGATGCCGGCTTGTTAGTCACCGTCAATTCCGATGATCCACCCTACTTCAGCGGTTATGTCAATGAAAATTTTGCCGCAGTCCAAAAAGCATTAAACCTGAGTCAGGATGACCTGAAAACACTGGCACAAAACTCATTCGAGGCGTCTTTCCTTTCCAAGGACAAGAAACAATCGCTGAAATCTCTATAGCATCCACGCTGCAAATGCAGAACAGAGCGATAGTTATCTCCGGAAACTGCGTTTCTTAGATTAGTTAATAATAACAATCCCTTGGATACAACACGGTCTTCTATCCAGGACAGGAACAGGTCTTTGGTTCAACTTTTCCGATTATGACACTTATAACAGTCCGGAAAAACAAAGACTATAAGAAATAGGCTATGAGGTCACTCATACATTCTACCTCATCCAAATCATTTCAAGAGTGAACTTCTTTCAGTTAACGTAGATATTCCGCCGATGCTGATTATCTGGATCTTATGTGCTGTAGTGTTTAGAAGAGTTGGATTCTTCTCCCCCTTTTCCTCTACCACAGTATCCACAAGCCTGATTATCGTTCATCCGTTTTTGCTGTTTTCTCGAATGGAGTCGAAAATACGCCATGGGATTGTTCCCCAAAACTGCCATATGTTGTCTATTTCTGGTTTCAGTGCATGCCGCTGTAAACACCGGTCAGAAAACGTAGCGCCTGCCGGTCGAAAAACGTAGCGCTGGTTATG